>Ga0315915_1006146_pt1 | contig 14770 bp, 8 predicted proteins | sample MpolbnodulesMG_FD_207738 | JGI IMG/M metagenome (GOLD analysis project Ga0315915, IMG submission 207738) | Medicago polymorpha root nodule microbial communities from Los Angeles, California, United States - branched nodules | ecosystem: Host-associated > Plants > Roots > Nodule | place: USA... | reverse complement strand
ATAGCGACACACAATTCAATAAATGTAAGAAGGACCGTTGATGCTACAGAGGTTTGTGACAATGCAGTAACCCCTGTCATATTTGTTCTTTCTCTTCATCTATTGTTCTCCTTAGAAGAGAAGGAGAATCCCAATTCTCCATTACAGGATGTGGAAAATACCAGTTTTCCATTAGAGCATCAAGGCAACATAGCAAAAGTGGTTGGAATGTTTTATAATTGTTGTTATATATGTAATATATCAACTTGTTTTTACAAATAACTAACCACTCTTGTTGGAAACTGATTTCATACTTGAGTGGGCAGAAACATGCTCCTCAATCTTTGGTTCTTTTTTATAGAGGCCGAGTTATCCGATATAATTTGGTTCAGTCATGCAGTTCAACCAATGACCTAGTGGTTGCACCATTGACTCAGTAACCCAGTGACCTCACAAAGTCGATGACCAGTCAAGTTTTTAAAACTATGGTGCTGACAACTATTATGTTCATAATCGATTATGATTTGAGCCCGACCCTGGACAAACAAACCGATATATTACTTTACTGACACCTTTTGCGTACGCCCCTGATATTTATGTCCCACAAAATACGACAATTGCCCAAGCTAAGTTTGTCCCACATAATATGAATCTGACATTTGTATCCCTATCTTTTCCATGACATGATCCTCCTTGAAAAGTTAAAACACCTAACACCTAAGAGGCATGAATTAGAGATAGAGGAGCATCGTTCTTCCCACTCAAGTATGAAATCAGTTTCCAACAAGAATGATTTGTTAGATGAATGATTTCAGCCATGGGATACTCATTCAACTAATAGGGAGGAAGTTACACATAATAAAAAGGGTGTGTAGATGACACTAAATAAATTGATTGCTGATGACAGTCAGTCATACACTATTTTTAGAGTCTTTTTAATTAAGTTTTAATTCTATTTTTATTTGTTTACTATCTTAATTTAGAGTCATTTTAAATAAATTGTCATTTTCTTATTTATTGAGTCAAGTAGTGTATTAGTACCTATTATTTTGTGGTCAATGGCTAGATTAAATTATGAAGGTGTGACACTTTGAAATGTTGAATAGTAATGGTAAAATTACAATATCATGGCCTAATTATATATGGCCACACGTGCATCACTTGCTTGGGAATTAGAAAATACAAATGGGCCTTTGACCCAAGTTGTATTAGTTGACCCGTAAATAACAATTAAAGGATTAAGAAGTTGGAAGCATATAAGAAGGGGGGTGCTACATATCAAGGGGGAGATTGACGATTTGGCACAACAAGAGCTAGGTATTCACGTTTTTTTGGAGAGAGAGCACGGAATGGAAGGAAAGCCAGCAAAAACGCAAGCATGCATATAGAAGAGTAGCATCACGGGTTGAGGAAATTTGATGAGTAAAACATCTCTCTTTGTAATTTCTTTTAACCTTGTTGTTTAAATTCTTTTATCATGAGTGGCTAATTTCCATTGATTAGGTCATAGATGATTTTGTTCTAGCTCATTACTATGTAATTTGTAACTCTGAATTATCATGAATGTTATTTCAGGTTATTCAGTATAAATTGTGCGTAATGCTTTTATGATTCTGACCCAATATAATTGATCTTAGAGATTATATGACTGCTGACACCAGCTTATAACTCAGACATATTTATGTTGTTCAATTTAACGAACAATCTAGGGATGGAAAGTTGTTAGGTTGTGATTCTAAAATTAATGGATTTAGAACCTTTGATGATTATAGGTTCACCTAAGGAATTAGGGAATTATAATTAGAAAAGAGGGCTCTGAGTCAAGGGATTGACCTGAGCTATTTTGTTAATTGTCGTAATTTGAATAGCAATCATATGATTTAGATGCAGATTACTAATGAGTGATGGACAGATGAATCGAAAGACTTAATCCTTTCTCTAAACATATTTCAAAACCGATTTTATTCTTCAGTCATTTATTTACTTTTTATGCAATCAAACCAACTGCCTAGGGCAACCCCTATTTACATACATCTTGAATATTAATGAAATTGCCAAGTAGAGATTAGAACAGTCCCTGTGGATACGAATTAAATTATTACTTCGATATATATTAGTACACTTGCTAAAATTGTATCAATTGATGCTCGTGAAAATCAAAATATATCTCGGGAAAACAATGTAAACGATACTTCTTATGCAAATGTGAATTGGTCGAAAGGAAAGAATGGGAATTGGTGAGAAGGAAGAAATGAAAATTGAACTGAAGGAAGGAATGAGAATTAGTCAGATGGAAGGAATGAAAATTGGTCAAACGGAAAACATTCAAAGGAGAAGGACCAATTCTCCATTAGAGGAGGAGGAGAATTCCAGTTTTGTATTTGAGAAGGAGAATACTAATTTTCCATTAGAGTATCAATACAACATAACTCAAGTGGTTGAGAATGTTTGATAACTGTTGTTACATATGTAATAAATTACATATATATCAACTGTTATCAATTGGCTGGCGCGCTTTTCAATTTCAATTTTCTAATTATGTACAACTATAATGGTTTGCTTTAGCACACCTTATATTAAGTAAATCACTTATTGGTCGGTAATATATTTCATTTTAACTTCTTACAAAAATTATAGTAGATGATTAAAATGCAATAAATAAAGTGTTGTATAGGCAAAGGGCAACTACATCACGGAATCGGATTCCTTTCCTATTATTTCTCTTCTGACACGTGAAAATCTTTATTAATTTCCATTTTGTATATATTCCTTAATTTATAAAGTACACACATCTAGTACCTTTAATTAATCACACTTCTAGATCCATCAAGTACACACACACACACACAAACGTTGTAATCCTCACCAAAAACACCTCTACACATTCATAACTCTTTCATCCTCTCATCACCCACTGATTTCATCAAGATGCAATACAACAACTTAGGCCGGTCAGGTCTAAAAGTCAGCCAACTCTCCTACGGAGCATGGGTAAGTTTCGGAAACCAGCTCGACGTTAAAGAAGCAAAATCTCTTCTCCAATGCTGCCGCGACCACGGCGTAAACTTCTTCGACAACGCAGAAGTCTACGCCAACGGTCGCGCAGAGGAGATCATGGGACAAGCAATCAAACAACTGGACTGGAAACGGTCGGATATCGTTGTTTCGACAAAGATCTTCTGGGGAGGACAAGGACCGAATGATAAGGGGCTGTCAAGGAAGCATATTGTGGAAGGTACGAAAGCGTCGTTGAAGAGACTGGGGATGGAGTATGTTGATGTTGTGTATTGTCATAGGCCGGATGTTTGTACTCCGATTGAGGAGACTGTAAGAGCAATGAATTTTGTTATTGATCAAGGTTGGGCTTTTTATTGGGGGACTAGTGAGTGGTCTAGTCAGCAGATTACTGAAGCTTGGGCTGTTGCTAATAGGTTGGATTTGGTTGGACCGGTTGTTGAACAGCCTGAGTATAACCTCTTGAACAGGCACAAGGTAAATTCAAACCATTTTTAGCATAATAATGTTGGATTTAGGGCCTATTTGGATGAACTTATACAAATAAATAAGCTTTTATGTATTGTTCATAAGTTTGTCAAGATAGTTTTGTCAAATAGTTTAAGATAGTTCATGAAAAGACAGCTTATGAAGATACAATTTTTGTTAGTGAGACAGCATGAATTAACATAAAACCTTGTCTGCTTACATAATCTAATTTTAATAAGCTAAAAATTAAGCCAATTAAACGGACCCTTAAGGTATGTTCGGTTGACTTATGTAAGCTTATGCACAAACACTTATCATGATAAGCGCTTGTGCTATAAGCTGCAAATAAGTTGTTTCTCCAAACATTAATTTAGTTTGCTTGTTTTTTGTTGTTAAATTTAATCTTCTTGTTTTAGTTTAGTGGTTGGTATGTAATGTGTATTTTTTATTTTTTGTTGAAAATCGGGTGTATCCTCCACGTGCAACTCAACTGCATAGACTAATCCCTCGAGTCATGTACAACTAAAATGCGTGGCAAACTCTCCATAACACTTAACGATGTTATATTGTATGTTCGAGTTTGAGACTTTGGGTTCGAACATGGGACTTTGATTCTAGTGAAATGTTTAGTGGTTGGTAATGGTGTGCAATGTATATGACTATTGGTGTGCAATGTATATGACTATTGGTGTGCAATGTATAAGCAAGAATATTAGATTTAAGCTAGAAGAGTTTAGTGGTTGGTGTGCAATGTATATGACTATTGTAAACCCTTTTGATTCTATTGATAAAAAAAAAGTTTTCCAAATTTAAATTGCAATATCTATGAAGTATGTTTTGAAAGAAATTTAAATTTAAAAAGGAACTATTGTTAAGGGTAAATTTGTATTTCTTCAAAAAAAGGGTAAGCTTGTATATGAAAGACGTTCGATCAAAGTTGGTAGTTCTTTTTTTTTGTTACATCTTATATGTACGAAGTTTCCACCGCCGTGTAGTGTTGATTAATCTCTATCGGAGAACCTGTTGGGCACACATGGTGGGTTTTCCCATCCCGACTGAATTTTTTTGCATTCGCAAGCGTTAGAGATCTAACCACTGATCACTTGCTTAAGGGGTATAAATCCCTTACCACTTGGATAAATCCGTTGTTGGTGGTGCAAAGTGGTAGCTATGTTTTAGTTTCCACTATATATATATGTGGATAATATTGCGATATGCTTATATTTTCCTCTTAAAATTTTGGTTTTAACCCTCTGAGTTGGTGGTGCAAAGTGGTAGCTATTTTTTAGTTTCCACTAATGATGGATGATATGGATAATATTGTTATATGGTTATATTTTCCTATTGGTTTTAACCTTCTGATTATGATGGAAAAGAAGCCCTCGTAATTTGGAGTTTGGCTGGGAGGTAAGTAAAGTTTGGCTGATGATTGTTTCAGCCAAAATCTATCCTTCACTAAATCTCATTAACCGGTTGAGCCAATTGGTTACTATATGCTTTTATGATATCATTGATATAAATGTACGCGTCTTTTCATTTTAATTGGATATTTGTGTTGATTTGATTTGAGTGCGTAAATGTGTGTTGCAGGTTGAGTCTGAGTATCTTCCCCTGTATTCTAGTTATGGAATTGGTCTCACTACTTGGAGTCCACTTGCGTCTGGAGTCCTTACTGGAAAATACAAGAAAGGAGTTATTCCCCCAGACAGCCGTTTTGCTTTGGAAAATTATAAGGTAATAAAAAATTTAAGGCCTTTTTTAGTTTTCTTTTTAAATAAATTTCCATGTCTTTCTTTACTGTTTCTTATGATGGCATTTTGTAATTTAAAATGAATTGTGTCACCAAATTTAAATGTAGTTTATGAGAGCATGATAGAAGATGGAAGGATTTGGGTTTATGAAGAGTTAGGCCAATTTCAGTCTTTTTCGACGACTAGAACTATGCATAAATTCAAAGAGATGAATAACATTAGAACTATTTTGGGTCGTTAACTGGGATAGAGATCACAATATGTGAGGGGTACTAATTAGTGTTTATTGAGTTGGTGATCAATTTGAAATTTGAAGCGTTGAAGAAGAATACATGAACTAATTTAGCCCAAAATTTAGACATATCAGCACCATAACAGTAATGATTGATTACCTTCTAAATTGACATAGGTTCTGACATCATTGTTATATGATGGATAGAAATAGAATTGTTTTGGCCTCTTTTGTTTAGATCACTGAGCAATTATTTCTTTTCCCGCTTTTCCTCGTGTGTTGTAGAATCTTGCATCTCGATCACTGGTTGATGATGTGCTCAAAAAGGTTGATAGTCTGAAGCCAATAGCAGATGAACTAGGTGTGCCATTAGCACAACTCTCAATTGCGTGGTGTGCTGCTAATCCTAATGTATCGTCAGTTATCTGTGGCGCTACAAAAGAGTCTCAGGTTAGTTTTCGCATTATCAAGACCTTTTTACAAGGACATCATTTAGGTATTGAAAACAATTTTGTGTTTCTATTTATTACATCATACATTCTTGATACATTATGCATTTAGCAAGAAATACTTGTAGCAGCTGGAGAATGTAAGTTAATTATCTCTAGCATTGGCATGAGATAACTCGAACTCTCTGTTACATGTGGCATTAATATACAAATTAGAAAGTACTATTCACATATTACCAGTGTGCAGTATTTGGAAATGTTCATTTTTTTCCGTATGGCATGAAAACTTTTCAAATAGAAGTGAACGAAACTAATAAATACTGAGAATTAGGGGCCTTTTTGGTTTTTGTTTCCATTTTCTGGTTTCATTGTTTCTCGTACAAATCTTTGACAACAAAAAATAAAATGAAAACAAAGTGACGTTTTCGTTATTAAAGGTACGCACAAGAAATTAAAACAAAGAATGGAAACAAAAATTAGACAAACTCTATATAAGGGTACTGACCGCTTGTAGAATGAGGCAAAATACTGATATGTAGTATTGTAGTCATTGAAACAGTACAATCGAAACTGAAATTACAACCAATTATGGATGGAGACCCATTTAAAGAATTTAACAAATATTAAAAAGGTTGAAAAGTTGCAGCAAAATAGAAGACAAAGGACATGCATTCGAGTGAGTACTAAAGAGAGAAAGGGTGTTAAACATAACGATTTCCACCCAGTAATTACCTTCTGCCGTCCTTATATCACATACTTTCTTTTATCTTTCCTTCTCTACCATATTCCTCCGTGGTTCTTGAGTTACTGGATTGAAAGTAACCTGTTCCAGTCCGCCACTTGATTCGGTTAGGCCACTTGGTTCAATCCTTCGAAGAAGCATTGTCAATAGCTCAACAGTCGTCATATTGAAGGGATTGAACCGATATATGTTGGTTTAAGTGGCAAGTTTGATTTTTCCTTAAGTAAATTCTCATGTTAGAAGTCAAGTTTTGTTAATAAAAAATTAAGCCCCGGGAAAGTTTTGCCCTCTTATATCCGTTACCTGATTCACCTCAGATTATGCCAAGTTTAGACCAAAGAATAAAAAAAATAAAAACTTAGATATACGTGTCCATTTATATGTTAACTTTTATCTTAATTTGTGGAATAACTTCCTGCAAGAATTTTCCTATGCTTAATTTGAGACATAACTTGCTTGCAAGAGTGGAAATTGTCATTCTAAATTGTCTTATCATTTCTGTTTTGCTTTGCTTAGATTCAAGAGAATATGAAGGCTATTGAAGTCATTAAACTACTAACTCCTGCTGTGATGGAGAAGATTGAGGCTGTTGTTCAAAGCAAACCAAAGCGTGCTGATTCATACAGATGAATTTAAGGTTTTTCATATGCTACACAACATATATGTGCATTCACTGGGAGGTTTCATGATCCCGTTTGTTGGGAGTGCAACTTTGTGTTAAAGTTAATTGTTGTTATTGATCCAGTTTCCTCCTTTTATTAAGTATTCCAAATGTGTTTTAGGAGCAATATACTCCAAGGATTTAAGACTGGGATTTGGGTTTACATTATACTCCTAGATTAATATATGCTTATGGCTTTTGGATGGTTTTTTCTTTTAAAATTTCAGGGTATTGTTTGGATTTTGATATAGTCCAGATGTTTCTCTTGATCCATACCATGGACAAGACATGATTAAGAGTCTGTTTGAATTGACTTATTGGAGCTTATCTACTGGCATAAGTTTTATGAGACTACTTGAGAGAACTTTTAAAACCAGCTTATGACATTTTTCATAAGCTTTTTCCAGCTTGTTTTCATAAGTTCTTCAACATTGCTTATGAAAATAACTTGTAGCATATACTATAAAAGAGTTAACTTTATTTTATCACTTACTATAAAAATAGTTTATGTAATCTTATACATAAGTGTTTATCATGATAAGCATTTGTGATATAACTTGCAAATAAGTTGTTTATCTTAATATGGCCTTAATTGCATGTTTGGTACCTTTTGTTTATTTTAGGTTTCAAGTTGCTCTCTTATAATTTAAAAGTTTCAAGTTGATCTAAAACGTTACCCATGTTGGAATAAGTGAGTCCCTTCCGTTACTTGGTTGTTTGAATGTGGCATGTGGCTAACCGATTGTACGTGTGGTTGTCATCTTTAATAACATTAATCAACATCTTTCATCTTCATAAAATTGTAGCAACAATAACCCAACAACCTCCCACAAAGAGCAACAACTCAACAACCTGTCATCCTTCTTAACCCTAATCATCTACAATTCACCAACCCAACAACTTCATTTTTCTTCAATATTTCTTCCCTCTTGTATCATCATTCTTACCTCTTTCATTATCATTCTCATCAAAAAATATAATGGAAGAGTTATGAATTTCTGGCATATTTGGATGAAGGCGGGATGAGTTATTTGGATGAATTTTTGGGTTGTAAATTGGAACCTTGTTTTGCAAATTTTATGAATAAATTTGGGTTTGAGGTTTCCCACCCTACTGTGTTCTCCCGCGCCCTGCAAAATTTCCAAAAATACCCTTGGTCCGGAAAATATAATCCGAACCTTATTGTTAATGTTTTCGGAAAATAAAATCTGGAAACAATCGATATGAATATTTTGTGTCTTTCTTTGATGTCAAGGGTCTCTGTTGACCGTTATACGATCCCCACATAAGCTGCAATGCAATTGCAGTGGTCGTATGAAATGCAATTGCAGGGGTCGTATCAAAGGTCAACAATGACCATGAAACCACAAATACACCTAAAAAACTTGAAAAAATTGAAGAAAATGTAAGAAATGAGGTGAAGAAGAATGAAGGAAATTAGAGTTTTTCGAACCCTTTTTATAGCCTTAAATCAGTCATAGGTCTCAAGTACAGTCAAATAAAATGTGTTCCACATTCAAAACTGTCAAAAAATGCATTCAAACTACACTAACCGGCCAAACCTTTGATGAAATGCCGTCCAAAATGAAACTGAGGTGTTCCAGATTTTATATTCTAGAATGCATGAAGTTTTTTCGGAGTATAAGATGATTGGAAAAATGTTAGGTTGAAGATGAAGATTAAGATTAAGGGAGTGATGAATATGATGAAAATGTTGTTCATTTTTTAAACTGATTATATGGCATTTTTAATAATTTATTTATTAAGTGTATGTTCGCATGTGCAGTCCGATAACCACATGTCAAATTCGAATGGTCAAATGACGGAAGAGCTAACTTATTTCAACGTGGGTAACATTTTGGATCAACTTGAAACTTTTAAAATATAATGGACTAACTTAAAACATAAATTAAACATAAGGACCAAACATGCAATTAAACCAAATTATTTCAATTGCTTGGAAAATTAATGAGGCATATTTTTATTTCACTGCTGGCTTATAATTGAAAGGCCACATTTCTTTAGCTAAGGAATAAGGATCCTTAATAACTAAAATGTGTCGTTTTATAGAGCATTTAGGGTGTATTTGCGAGTTCAATTTTGAAAGGTTTAGGAGGACAATGTTTTGGAGGGCTTAATATATTCATATATTTGACATTTTAAATTTTTGAAATAACAACATATATGACCATATAATCTGATGTTATTCTTTCATTTTTTTTTTAAATATCAAATCAAATTAAATATATGTCAAAATATAAAGTTGATCCTCCTAAACTCTCCCTCCAAACAAAAACAGATTGTAAACACACCCAAGGTTTTGTCTTGAAGTTGAAAGGGGATGGCTTTGGAGATAAAGGGAATAAGAAGGGAGAGTAAACCCCAATTGCAATAAGTTATTTTTCTTCCTAGACCAAAATTATACACCTAATCTGGAGGATTTATATAAAAAATATATATATATATCATGTTAATATGTGCCCCCAAGGCATGTATTAAGGATTTGACAAATAGTAAATATTCATTGCGAATAAATGATTTTTAAAATTTTGATAAATAAATTGACATAATTTATAATACATAAATTTTATCTTTGGTATACTAACATGTGTATTTTAGAGAGAGAACTTTGGAGTAAAACTTTCACATATGTTAATATATTTTTTTTAGGAAATTACCCCTAATTAAGTGAAACTTAAGTCAAAGTAATTATTTGGTATATTTATCTTGGGTTAAATGTGTTATTGGTCCCAATAAAATTGAGAATTTCTAAGCTTAGTATTTACTTAATTTTAATAGGTTTTTTAGTCCTTACAAAAAAAATAATTACTTCTAATTTTAGTCCCTGCTAAAACAAAGTTTGTTTAATTATCCTTAAACTCTTAAATTTTTGAACGATTTTTGTGAGACAAGTTTAGAACAACTATAAAAGGTTCATTTACTAAAATTTAGAATTTTTTAACTTGAAAGGAATTAAATATGAATTTTTTTAAATGATAAAAGTTAAAAGATAAAACTAACAAAATCTGGACGTATAAATCAAATTTTGCGGCAATTTTTTGCGGAGGATCTTTCAGTAATGTTCTTAACATGTATGCAAAAAGTTGTTGAAAAACTCAAGAGCTTACGCATAAATTAAACAAATTTGAATTGAGCAGGGACTAATACTGAGTACAAAAAAATTTCTGAGGGACTAAAAGAACTATTAAAATTAAGTAAGGACTAAACATAAAAGGTTCCAATTTTATAGAGTCCAAAAACATATTTAACCCATTTATTTTTATGTTATCCTATTTGAAAATACACTTGCAAATAAGTTAGAAGATTTTCCTTTACTTCCACGGTCCACCTCTTCCTTTCTCTCATTAATATCGCGACTACTTGTGGGGTTTTAATTATAATTATTTTCAAATATATGACATTACCGGTAAGAAGAAAACAATATCAATCTCAATGTTTTACATGTCTAGCTAGGATGGATAGTATGAAATAAATGAAAGAAATACATAGTATCTGGTGGCAGATAGGGCAAATTTGGGGTGGGAGGATGGTGGTGGGGCGTAGGGTTGGCGGAGACGCTTGTTGGCATGGGAGGAAGAGAGTGTCAGGGAGTGCAGTGCTTCGTTAAGTAATGTTGTTTTACAGGATCATATGCAAGACTATTGGAGGTGGCTTCTTGATCCTATTCACTGTTATTCGGTACATGGGACATATCGTTTCCTAACATCTTATGAAGAACCGGTGGTGGATGGCTTTTATAACAATGTTTGACATAAGCTAGTTCCTTCTAAAGTTTCTCTCTTTGCATGGCGACTACTTCAAGACAGAGTTCCAACAAGAGTAAATTTGGTGAGAAGACATGTTCTCCAACCTAACGATAACCTGCGTGTCGGTGGGTGTGGAAACATTGAGACGGCAGATCATCTTTTCCTTGGCTGCAACCTTTCTGAGAGTGTTTGATACTTAATTTGTAATTGGCTTGGCATTTCTTATGTTTCTCCAGTATTGCATACTGACCATTTTTTACAGTTTAGTAATTTGGCGGGTATGCCGAGATCTTCTTATACTTATTTCAAGGTGATTTGGCTCGCTTCTACTTGGCAATTTGGAAGGATCGTAATAACCGTGTCTTCAAAAATGCAGTAATAGATCCCCAAAGCATTCTTGAAAAAGTGAAGCTTAATTCCTTTTTATGGATCTCTTCGAATCGCATTCCGATAGCTTTTAGTTTTCATGATTGGTGGAGACACCCACTACACTATATGGATGTCATGTAATTTTATTATTTTGTTTCTGTTGGTGGCGGCAACCTTCTGTTAGGTGTCTTGTATTTGTAACAAATAATGTGTGATTCATCACTTTTAACACACCTTATGCGGGGTAAACCATTTTGCGTTTGAGCAATATATTCCATTTTGATTTGTTAAAAAAAAAAAAATACATATATTGTTGAAAGGGCACCAAACATAAAATAAAAAAATAATGATAAGTAAACAACGTAATGATATATTATCATAAATTAAATCCAAAATAAAATTACTCAACACTGAATAGTGATGATATATTCTTAATATCTAGAGGAATACCCTAAAATCAAAAACAATAATATAGCAAACCCTAAAATTAAAAACAACAATATAGGAAACACTCTCCTATATAGACTAGTACTTAATTATATAAATTAATCAGTCACTGCTAGTAACATTTTAAACCTTGCAATAACACCCAATTTGAAGTTCCTGAAGAACGCACAAAGCTAAGAGGGTCACAAACAACTTTTAGAGCTTGATGGAAATGGAGCATACCATTAAACTTGATCGAAGTGGACAGCACAACGCGAAAGTTAACCGCGCCACGAGAGTAACCTGCAGCAATCTCAGCCGGCACAAGTTTATCCTTGGGAGAACGATGCTATAACACCGGTGGCAAGAAGGTCTTTGGGATGATCATTGCTATAATTAATACTAGCAGAAATGGCGTCGTAACTAACGCCATGCAATAAGTTGGTATTTGAAATGATAAGTATAATGTTCATTTCAGCAGTGAGCATAGAACCATTAAAATTGAATGACTCGAGGGAAGCCGAATCAACTTCAAACTTCGGTGCAGAATGGAACAAACTCAAGAGTAATACAATGATGATGGATGTGATCACGGTGGTGAAAACGCAGAATCAAATTGGACTTGTTATTGTGCAGCTGCATTCTCTATCACCAGTTCTACTACCTGGTACCATGCCAAGGAAAAACAAAATAAAAGATACAAGACATGTGAGAGGTAATAAGTAAAAAAAAAATGTAAACATGCTAATTAAGCTAACACAATTAAAGCTAAAATGTAATACTAAGTTAATCGGTTGGTGTTAATTTTTTTTTTGTTATTCAAAGGTGAACAATGCATGTTTTTCAAAATTATTTTTTTGGCTAGAAGATGCTTACAACACTTCATTCATGGCAATATGATTGATATTTGATGCATGTTGATAATTAAACGAAGGTATTAAAGCTAGGTATTAAATGGGTGAAGTAAATCATTTTCACGTCTTCAATTAACCTCTACATTACATCACCCCTATGAAAATAATCAATAATTATTTTAGAGAGGAAAGCCTACATTCCCCGCTAAAGAAGCAAAAATTAGTGAGAGAAATTTGTACGGGAAAACATGAAATCTCTTTCTAATTCTGTCACTAAATTTTACGGTCAAGAAATTTGTGAGATATTTTATTTTTTCCGTCACTAATTTTTCTCTCTAATTTTGCTTTTCTAGTGATTTTCTAATTGCAATTCACGAACCCAATTGAGAGATACAACAAACCCAACGACTCCCCTCCAACACTCAAAACTATTGAGTGTAGAATTGCAAATTTATATTTATTTATTAATGCCCACACTGTAAATAAGTGACAACAAAGATAGCATTATCCCTCAACAAAAAAAAAATAGCATTATATGCAGAGGTTGATCTCATTTTTTCGGAATATTTTTCACTTGTTTATCACGGCCATATATGGATGTATGAATTTTAATTAGTACCGGAAGCTTTCTCATCTTGCTTACATGTCTAAATACTTGAACCTCATATAAACAACTAAAATGTTACTTCTTGAATGTCGCCAAATTATTTTTATTCAACAGAAAATAAAATCAAACATCAATAGTTTAGAGTTGATAAGACACATAAAAAAAAGACAAAACAAGAAACATTCAATAGAATCATGTTATGAAAATAAAATCATTAGCCGTCAACAATTTTCGCCAAGGACAACAGTCCGCTTAGGGTTTTCATCCATAATAAAACCCTAATTCCTCTCCTATGTAAATTAATGCATGACGTAAGTTCAAGTAACACAAGGCCCATAATTATAACGATAGACCTTATTATCTAAGATATGTTGATTTATCATAGAGAGAATAGAAATACCTGAACTCGTGGCTAATGATCGCAAATAGTAACTTGGAACCACAGAGAGGCACAAAAATCGAATAACGAACCCTAATTGTTTTTTTAGAGAGTGTGACAATTGATCTTTGTGTGTCAAATGAGACCTATATATTTATATTCATATGAGCTGGTAACGTAATTAATATTGTTAATTATGATATTAATTAATTAATTATAATAAAAGGCTAATCAATAATTAATCCTAAATTGATTCTGAATTGAGTGAAATAAGTGACCTTTTTTTTACAAGAGTCTATTTGTAGAGTTGTCAATGATATCATTCCTTTATTTGGCCAACATTAGTTAAATACTTGATTATCCCTTAAAGTTTTTTTTTTTTTGAAGAAGGTAAACTAACCCCCTTAAATTGGCACCAGAGAGAATTGAACCTGAGACCTTGAAGAGGAGCACACTCCCAGGTTCCAAGCCAATACCACTAGGCCAACCCAAGTGGGTTATGATTATCCCTTAAAGTTAAACAAGCGCAATGACAAAATTTAATATTTAATTTTTTTTACCATATTTAATTTAATTTGATCACACACAATCGCAACTACTACTACCCCTAAAAAAAACCATAACTACTAATTGATAAATAAATGTTATTTTCCCTAAAAAAAAATATGTTATTTAATTGTAAACTATATTTAAGATTATTGATAAACAATCAATGACAATATCCCAACAATGCTTAAGTGTGCGAAACACAATTTGCGTGTAACGCACGACGCACAATACACACCTATATTCCATTCTCTCTTGTATTTATTTTTTTTAATTTGTTTTATCTAAGAGTGCTTAATACTAGACTGAAAGATAATCTCAACAAAAAAAAGTGACAGTGGCACTTGCTGAAGCGGTGAGGTGATGGTGGTGTCTACTAACCCAAAGTGCAGTCTTAAAAGAAGATAAGATGTCGAGTGGAAATCTTGGATGTGGGATATTATATTTTTGTTTGATATTTTGATTTTAATATAAGAAATACACAGGCTAAACACAATTCATAAACCTGCACCAATTCTTTCTTTA
>Ga0315915_1006144_pt1 | contig 14770 bp, 13 predicted proteins | sample MpolbnodulesMG_FD_207738 | JGI IMG/M metagenome (GOLD analysis project Ga0315915, IMG submission 207738) | Medicago polymorpha root nodule microbial communities from Los Angeles, California, United States - branched nodules | ecosystem: Host-associated > Plants > Roots > Nodule | place: USA... | reverse complement strand
ATGTAACTTTTAATCAATAATTGTTGGTTTTCAATGAAAAGATACTACTTTTAGTTACCTTAACATGTGCAATATTGCACATGTTAGACAAACCCTTTCATGAAATAGTGGGAGTAGTGGATAAACTACTCGTAATTAACGACAGCTTCGTAAAAATCAGAAGACAAATGTAGTTAAGGAATTCATTATAGAAATATACCCATCAAAAATCGTGTAGTCAACTTTTAAAAAGTTAAAATATTATGTTTTTCAGTGCAAAATGTCTCTTTTTGAATTCCTTAACATGTGCCCTTAGAGCACAAGTTAACATGACCCAAATCAGAAATCTTCAATCATAGCAACTTCTCTGCTCGTAATAAACTACTCCCTCCGTTTTTAAATATAAGCAAAATTAACTTTTTAGGTTCATTTAATCAATGATATATATGGTTCATATTATAGACCACATACAACATTAATTAAATGAACATAAAAAATCAATATTACTTATATTTAGAAACGGAGAGAGTAGGTTGGGAAATTCTTTTCAATCATAAACTTTTAGACGACCGAAAAAGGCATGGTTCATTCCCCAATCTCACCACAAAATTGTATCCTTTCTTGCTCTCTTGGAAATAGGCGATGGCAATCAATTACTACAAGTGAAGTGTGCTTAGCTGTCACAAATCACCAACAATCAAATGCCACTTCCATTAATTACTAACATATTTTATTTTGGGTGAGTGATCGAACATTTTTTAAGAATTACTATAAATTAAAAATGAATCATTAGAAAATTAAATGTTTAAATTTATAATTATATACAAATTTATATAAAAATATATCTTATAAAGACCTAAAAGAATGTCATGAAGATACTCCCTCTGGTCCTTTTTACAAGAAACAATTGATTTTTTAAATAAATTGAATAAATTATGTATTTAGTTTAGATTATAGACTAGATACATAAATTATTCAATGTATCTAAAAAGTCAATTGTTTCTTGTAAATAGGACTGAAGGGAGTATTTGTTAACATTTTTCTTTTATTTTTAAGTTAAACTAAAAAATGTCCTTGGGAAAGTAAGAAATGAAAATTTTGCATTGAAAATAAATCTTGAACTTTAAAAAAGTTGATTTAAATTGAATGCATTATTTTTAAAATTTACATAATAAGTATTCCAAGGGCACTTAATTTATACTTGCCACCTTATTAAGCGATGAGGTGAATGAGACATCTATATTGCATTTATACCTTTCAGATATCAGTTTTACCCATCATTGAGACGATGTAAGTGTTGGCCCGTGTGGATCAGAATTAGAGGGAGTTGCACTGTCTGAGTGAATCGCTTGCGTACGTCTCTGTTCTTCCATCAACTGTTTTGCACGCTGTATTACCTAAACGTTAGTTTTGTCAGTTTATTTCCAACATTTTAGGTTTTGCGTTCCCATAAATTCACTGTGCACCAAACATCCACATCACCCGGACATTCCAATATCACATGAATGGTGTCTTCATAATTATTTCCACAAATTACACATTTGGTTGGACAAAAACACTTCTACTACTAAGCCGTGCTCAAGTGGTAAAACTACCCCGAGACACATTGCACAAGAGATTTTTTTATTCTGGGGATCTTTAATGTTCCAAATTAAATCCCAATGACCTGATTTATGCAAATAAGTATTGTCAATAGTTTCATTCATACATATTTGGTAAGCATTGCGAATGACGTATCTATCATTTTACTCAGCCTTCCAAACCAATCTATGCTTTGTGACTAGCTTGCTAGCTTGGTCTATAATATTCATCCCCTTCACATGAGCCAAAGGTGCATATACAGGGACATCAGTTGAAAGGAACAAATCGTCTTTGATCCACAGATCACCGAAGAGGGGGATTTTTGCACTAGTACTAACACACCATCTTGCACCCCTTTTCACTACCATTTTTCGCACTAAAAATACTACGCCACACATAACCTGGATTACTCCTGATTCTTGACCCAATAAAATCACTATTTAGGAAATGGCGCACCTTAAATAACCGAGTAACTAGGCTATTGCGATCTAGTTGGAATTTATAGCCCTGTTTACCAAGCATAGCCACATTATACGAAGCAAAATATTTGAACCCCATCCCCCCATGTTTTTGTGAATTGACAAATGTTCCCATGATATCCAGTGTATACTTCGTCTTGAGGATTCTCCATGCCCCCACCAAAAGGCGTTAAACATTTTTTCTATAGCATCAACTAGAGAACTCATGAGGAGAAAGATGCTTAGAACATAGGAAGGAATGGATTAAATGACTGATTTAATCATTAACTCTCTTTCTAAAGGTCGCTTCTTTACTTCGACCAACCATCGACAAAAGTCTAAGATACTCTCTTGTTCTGATGAAAGCTTTGACCCCCTAGGATATTAGTAAATGCATTATGCAAATATGTTGGGACACTGCTACTATAACACATATCTGATTTTGGTTAGCTTATTGCTTGTCGAGAAGTGGTTTCGTAAGTAGTTAATATATTCTACATGACACTCGCTCCACGCTCATCGCCCTTAAAAATTAGAAATAATCATATGAAAATAACATATGAGAAATCACATGGGCATTATCGCACATTCTGATGTCATGAAGATCTTTTCGTCGTTCATCTTGTCCAATAGGCGCAAATAAAGGATTTCCATGCCCAAACCTCTACCAGGTACAACAAGCCCTACAAATTCATTGTTCACTATAATTGAATAGTCTTCAGATTTAACACGCACCATAATCCACTACATCCATTGAGAAGAAAACCCCAACTTTAACACTTTATCTTTGAGGTACAACTAGTTAATACGATCATAAGGCATGCTTATATCCAGTTTCATAGCAACATTCTTATCTTTAACATGTTTACCAATCTCAAAGAGTTAATCTCTGGTGTTTATTTCCATCAAAATATTTCCAATTTTAGACTTCCCAAAAGGCTATGTTCGACAGTCTAATACTAAGCATAAGCCCAATCTCGAAAAGACCCAAAACATATCTTTAGCTAAAAAAAACCCTTTATCAAACATAGGCCAAAATTTGTAAAGGCCCAACTGATGCATATGTGCTTCTTCATCGGATGATGCTGAACAGACAAAAGTTTAGGATTCCCGATAATCCATAACATTTTTAATCATCAACGACAGACAATGTTCGACAGATACAAACCCACCACTCGTAACAACTCCTACATGAGTCTTCAACAACCATATCAACAACTGATTAAAAAGAGACCTCAAACCTTCTCTCAAATACACATTCATTATCTAAAAACTTGCCACTCTCCATTACCTGACTTAATTGTCACAATGTTATGTGTCCTCCAACTCATCATCAACATCAGGGGCGGAGCCAGCTTACATCCAGGGGATGCAGCTGAAGCCCCTCAACTCTTCAATTTACTCCTATAAATCCTATGTTTTATGTGTCTTGAATCCCCTCAAGTATATAGCCTGCACCATTCACCTTGAGTTTGTATGTTACACAAGGATACAAGTCTTTGAATGTGTCCGACAACATGTGGAGGAACAAAATATATAAAAATGAATTAAATATGTTTTAAGTTGCTTCAAAATTACAAGTCTGGAAGTTTAGTTCCTGAAAAATATTATTCACATTTAATCCCTGTTTGCATTTTATAACAACTATTTTGGAAGACTAACAATATCTATTTTTGTAAAAAGTTTTTAAAATAGGGACTATTATTACAAATTACAATATTATGAAGGATTAAAATTACAATTGAAATTTTATAGACTAAACTTGAAAATTTATAATTTTGTAGGGACTAAAAACATACTTAACCCTATAAAAATTGAGTATTAAAATAAAAAAAATAAAAAAGAAGGAAGAACGAATTTAAGAAAAATAAATACCGGGCTTCCGATCAAACAAAATCAACGGGTAATATTTAGTATAAAAAAAACTTGATGTTTGATGTTAAAGTATCTTGACTCATAACATCATAACAATTTTCATAATTATCATTTCTCTCTTTTTGTCTTTAAATAGGAAAACAACTATTTTGAACATATGATATGTGAGATATTGTCACTTTAGTCTTTAAAGTTATCAAAATTGCAAACACATCTCTTATGTCTATTTTGTGAATAGTTTTATGGCAAAATTGAGCACAAAAAAAAACACATTTGAGGATTAAATAAATTTTCTTGTTGTCATGCACAACAAATGTCGAATAGTCTTATTTTTATATATTATTATAATTATTAAGATTCAAAAGTTTGAACCCCTTTATTAGGTTTCTGCCAACGCCACTAATCAACATCATTGTTGCTTGTCGGATATCGTTCTTTTGATAAGAATATATCATCTAATAGGGTATCCTTATTATATCCGATTTACATTACGTAAAAAAAAGGTTGAATTGAAATTTTAAAAGAAGTAATATTAATATGGCATATATGGTTATTAATTTGGGTTATTTGATGATAATATAGGATGATATTACAATATTCATTGAGGTGACATATTGGACTTGAAAAAGCAGGAAGGAGACAAGTGGGGTTGGGCAACAGTTGCCTTTTAAAAGTCTTCGGATGTAGGACGATAGTGGTCCGGCAATACTAGCCCTAGTTAAGGTAGAGATGCGCAAAAAGTTCATTGGATAGTAATGTTTTTTTTGAAATTTGAGATCATCTAAGTAACCTATATCCATCCTACATAAATCAGAATAGAACACTGTAGAGTATAATGTGATGACAAATAAGAAATTGTCATCATGTCATGCATGCACAGTAGACAAAGTCGCTTCTTAAACTTACAGAATGTATTGTACTCTACTATACAAAATCAGTGATTATTAAACTCTAAAAACAGACAAAATGGGACATAAACACGTTTTATAATAAACTTTGGATTTTAAGCAAAACTATGCATGGTACGTTTAGGTGCTGTCATTTTATTTTCAAAAAGTATGTTAATCAAGACATGCACGGCCTCAATATCACTCGGTCAACCGAGTAAATTAATTAAGGATTAAATATGTTTTTGATTCTACATTTTGTCCTTCTTTGACAAATAGTCTTTGCGTTTTAATAAATGTTTTTAAAATTCCTACATTTTTCCTCCGTTAGCACAAATAGTCCCTGCTGTCAAATAATTAACGAGAAACTGACATGACAGCTAGTTAACCCTTTTTTTTTTAAGGGTTATATGTTTTTTATCCTCATATTTTGCGTGACTTTGAAGAATAATCCTTGCATTTCAATAAATGTTTTTAAAATCCCTACATTTTTTCACCGTTAACAAAATTCGTCCCTGTCGTCTATTTTCACTGACCAGACGAACGGAAAATGCCACACAGATGCCACCAAGGACATTTTAGTAATTTCCAATAAAGTGCATGGGCCTAATTCACCTTTACCCAAGATTTTATTCACAAAAATTCCAACTTTAACTTCGATCTGGTCTGTCATTGTCACTTGCAGTTTGAATGATTCCCTGACAGCGTGAGGGAGAAGAGGATGTCGCTGGCAGTGACAGGAGAGAGAACATATCTGAGCAAATCGATGGTGGAGAGGACGGTGGTGGTTGAGGATGGGTGTGTGAGGCTGATGGTGGTTTGGGAGAAATAGAGAAAACGCGGAGAGAGGATGAAGATGAGAGAGAAGGTTCAGCTGAAAAATCAATTATGCCTCTGCACTTTATTGGAAATTACTAAAATGTTCTTGGTGGCATCTATGTGGCATGTTCCGTTTGTCCGGTTAGCGAAAATGGACGACAGGGACCAATTTTGTTAACAGTGGAAAAATATAGGGATTTTAAAAACATTTATTGAAATGTAAGGAATATTCTTCAAAATCACGCAAAATCTAAGGACCAAAAACATATTCAACCCTTAAAAAATGGGACCCACTAGCTGCCACGTCAGCTTCTCGTTAATTATTTGACAGCAAAGACTATTTGTGCTAACGGAGGAAAAATGTAGGAATTTTAAAAACATTTAATGAAATGTAAGGACTATTTGTCAAAGACGGGCAAAATATAAGGACAAAAAACATATTTAACCCATTAATTAATAGCGGAAGAAAAATGAAGGGAAAAAACACGATTTTGAAAAGAGTCACGATTCATTAAGAGGAGTAATTTAAAAATGTTGAATGCACCGTTTTAAAATGAAATATATTATTTATATATTTTTTAACAAATATCTTTACACACTTAGGTTTTATTTACGAGTTTGGAAAAGTGAGAAGAGAGTTTTTTAAAAAAAGGAGCAAGTGAAAAAAGTAAAAGACAATAAGAGGGAATAACTTTGATGAGTTCATTTTTTTTTTGGTGCATAAAACAACATCCTCTTCATTTGGAGGAATTCAAAGTTGCATTGCAGGGTTTATATGATTTTTTTTAAAAATTTAATCTATGTTGTTATAATATTATTAAAATAATCTTGCTAATGAATTGTTTAACTAATCCCTTAATAGTAGAACTTTGTCTTGGAAATACAACTTTTTAATTTTGTCTTATCAATAATTACATCAGTTATTGATGCAAACTTATTTACTCCCTCCGTCCCTATATTTAAGCATTCATTTGACTTTATTTTTGTCCATAAATGTAAACCCCTTTTCAAATTACTAGATGTATTTATTATTTTTTCCTAAACATACCCCTAATTAATATTACTAATTTGTCTTGAAATATGAAAATTCAAATTTAGTACACATACGAACAAATGATAATTTGGTAATATTAATACACAAAACAGACACATTAATTACACTGACAACTTTTCTTAGGAAATGTGAAAAATGTAAAGGGGACTTACATAGAGGGACGGAGGGAGTATTTTAGAACTTTAACCAATATCTCAAGGACACTCGTTAGCATTCTTTTTATTAAAATTAAAATATATTAATTATAAATATTAATTTATCATTCTAATAAAATCAATTTTTTCAAAAAAGATGAATTTTTTCCGAATTTCTCCTCTTTTTTCCACTCCCAAAAGCACTCCATTTCTTTCTCTCGAAACACTCAAACAAAGCCTTATTAAACATTTTCCATAACTCAGATTGAACAATTCTTACTTGAGCATAACCCCAAATCAAAAATATTTGAGCACAGGTACATAAATGAAGAGAATTAAAAGAAGAATAAATTAATCACATCATTTTTACTTTTATTTTTAAATTTTTATTATCAATATGTATGTGCCTAAGTCATTTTTATTTGTGTTTATAACCAACTTAAACGGTCTCCCCTATATTTCTAAAATCAAAATGCATTTAGTACTAACCGTCAATTGCATGATTACCATATTTTGTCTTAGTTTAATATCGGTCCCTTGATTTGATCATGCCATGGATTATGAAAACTTTGAGTATAATTGGTTATTTTGGCATGAGTAAACCCTCATTTGGGTTCCTGAAAGTGCACCTCGCTATCAGCCACATCCCTGGATCAATTAAACAAACCAAAAACTCCTCAAATGTCTGTTCCGTTAGTCAAATGCATCCAAAACGTTAAATGAACGTTAAGTGTGATTGGAGAGGGACGTGAATGAATGTAATATCCCTCCATCTTCTGGAAAAAATTAACAAGTTCATATCTTCATCTTCCTTCATACCCTCCATCTCAAAACATTCCAAAAGACAAAAATAAGTTCTTTACAATCATTATCTCTGCTCTATCAACCATCAAGTCTGTTATCTCTCAATTATCGACATAATAATTGTTCTCTATTCTTTTGCAGGAAACAAATGCCTAAACTTGGGTAATAACACACCTCCCTACATGCAAAAGGTTGCATGAAGAAGTGAGCAAAATCTAAAACGTCATCGGGGGTATTGAAGTCAATGTAAGCTCTAGAGAATGATGATGATGATGAATGCTTGTGGCTGAATGAAAGAAAGTAAGAAAATTGAATTGAATTAAATTGAGCAACAAGAAGAATATAATTAGTAAAAGTATGTACCTGGTGATTTTGGGAGGATGGAAAGAGAGCCAATTGTAACGGTCAACGAAGGAAGAGTCAATTAAGGGCAAAAGAGAGTCTTGTGTAATTGTTGGAGGCAAGTGCCGAATCATCACCACCTTCGTACGATCCGACATCACCCTACTTTGATTCAATTCAATTATTGGATTGGATCACATCTTTGTTGCTTCTCAATTTGGATGGAATCATTCAATCAGAAATTATAAATAAATTAAATTGAAATTGTGTGCCCTAATTTCACCCAACTTGCCATAACCACGACAGGAGAAGAACAAGAGTGTTGTTTCTATTTTGAGCATGAACAACCATGGAATTTTGAGGAAATTTAAGATTTTTTATTTTTATTATGGTTTTGGGTTGTTGGATTATGGATTTTGAATTGATGATGATGAAGAAGATAAAGGGGTAAATAAATTTTGAATTTTGATTTTGAATATGATCATTTCTAGGCATAGGTGTTGGTGAGCATGAGTTCATGAGTAGTGTTGGAGAAGATGAAGGAATTGAGGGCATTGAAGAAGATTGAAGAAGATGAAGGCAAAAGCATGATTGTTGTCATTTTGGTCCCTCGTCTATAAGTATAACGGACACATCAGCACAGTTAACACCAAGTTAACGTTTTGGATGCATTTGACTAACGGAACAGACATTGGGGGAGTTTTTGGTTCGTTTAATTGATCCAGGGATGTGGCTGATAGCGAGGTGCACTTTCAGGGACCCAAATGAGGGTTTACTCAATAAATGTAGTTGTTGCCTATGTTGTTTAAATGATGTTTACTGATAATGTGGTTTTGAATGGTGTCAAATGAAGATAATTTGAATATGTTTGATACTTTGCACACAAAGTGTTTGACAAAATGCCCTAATGTGAATTATATTAATTATTGAAAAAGTTTAGGTTATGGAAATGATATTAATTGTAGTTTAATAAAGTGTATATTGAATTAGGTTGAATGTGGTTTTGATTTTCACATATTGTGAATGTTTATGTTTAGTTTATGTTATGTTTAGGTTGAATGTGTTTGATAATGTGTTTGATTATTTATGTTTGAATGTGAATGATAATGTTTAGGTTCGATGTGAATGTTTGATAAAGTGGTTGAATGTGGTTGAATGTTTATGTTTAGTTTATGTTATGTTTAGGTTTAATGTGTTTGATTATTAATGTATAAGTTGAATGATGTTCATTTTTTAAATTTTTGTGTAGATATGTCTGATCAAGACGAAGGGCCACCGATTGATCCATCTAAGATGATTGGTGGTAGGCGTGCGATGACACAAAGCCACCGGCGGGAGAGGCAAAGCGGGCACATCCCAAAGAGGGGAAGAGGTAAAGGTGGTCGGAGGGCGGATGGTGAAGGGAGTTCTCAGGCTACACAGCTTAAACAGTCACAGGTGGTTGAACCGACCCAGGAGGTGGAATACCTGAATTTTTAGGATGAGATACACCATGATGCCACTGATGATGGAGGATGATATTCACATGGTCTTGGGGGAGATGACTGTTACTTTGGATGATGTCACATGTCTTATGCATCTTTCGATGGAAGGGCGGATGTTGAGCCATCCGAAGAAGATGTCTCGGGCTGATGGAGTGGATTTGATGGTGAGACACTTAGGTGTGACGCAGGCAGTGGCAATGAAAAATTGTGTGAAGAGTATGGTGGTTACATTAGTTATAAGACATTGTGGGAGTATTATTCGAGCTACCTTGATACCGCTACCAGATTGGCGGATCTAGAGGATCCAGGGGATCCAAAGGAGCTGCAGAGGGTTAGGACTGCTTGTGTGAAGTGTTATCTCCTGTATCTTGTTGTATGCTTGTTGTTTGGTGATAAAAGCAACAAACGCATCGAGTTGGTCTATCTGACGACCATGGAGGACGGCTACGCGGGGATGCATAATTATTCTTTGGGAGGGATGACATTGGCATACCTATACCACTGTTTAGTTAAGGCCTCTTTGCCTGGAAACATAGCTCTTAGGTGAAGCGTGACACTACTCACTGTAAGAAATTGTCACATTTGAACCTTAACTTTTATTTTTTTGTTATACTTTTCGTGCGTAATAACTTACAAATGTGATTTGTTTGGTTTGTGCAGGGATTGTCACATTTTCCTGACTTTTTCAAGGTTGATCCAAATCCCAACTATATTGAAAACTTTTTCGGTTGCAGCGAAGTGGACGTTACAGAAGGGTCATGGAGAGGAGGTGACGTATCGCTCGTTGCTTGATCATTTGCAGTTTGATGACGTATGTTGGAGGTCGTACGAAGAGCACAGAGAGATCCAGGGTTTTGAGGAGATTTGCTGGTATTCAGGTTGGATTATGTGCGGTGTTGTTAGGGTGTACCATCACTTGTCTGAGAGAGTTTTGTGGCAATACAGATACGTCCAGACCGTCCCTGGACATCCGACGGATGTTGTAGAGGTGTGACCGCCTCGGATTGTGCAGGCTTTCATTGACTTCCGCACTCACACACTTAAGAAGCCCAATTGGGGCAATCCGTCAAGAGAGGAGACATGGCGGATAAGGGATGACTATGTTTTATGGTACACTAGGGTGTCTCACCCTCAGATTTTGCCACCTCTTCCATGAGATCTTCTAAGGCCAGCAAATGAAGAGCAAATCATTGCACGACAATGGGAGCGGTACGAGGCGAGAAGCTCGCCTGATACCTATGACATGGTTAGTCGCGTTGTTGCCTACACTGATGCGCAGATGGATCAGGATGAGGTCATGAGCCCTCAACAATGGTTTCAGGTCATGAGCCATATTAGGGAGCAGATCGCACCCATAATGACCAGGAGGCGAGGCCGGAGGCCGAGGAGGCCGGCATGCCGAGCAGGAGCAACAGGACTAGTAGGACATTATGTTTATGTTTATGACTTGTTTTGTTTTTAGTTTTTGTGTGATTTGTTGCTTTATTGTAAATTATCTTAACATTGATTTCTTGTATTTCGATGACATATTTCTATGACAATTAGTCGTTTTCGTATCATATTTTCAATTTCAATTATGTTGGTAATTTTTGTTTATTAACTTTATGATTTGGCATTGAAACAATCTGTTTACAATGTGTAAAAACACATGTAACAGGTTTTGCCATTTTATGGCTTCAGGACGCATCGGCAGTTAAATGCCGAGGAAAAGGGATCCGGCGGCAGTTAACTGTCAAGGGGTATTACAATCTTTTATATGTGTGCTTCGACCTTCTTATATGTGTGAACAACAATTTTCATCATTATTTCAAATGGCCCCTTTCATGAAAATTGTTGTTCACACACAGTGTTAGGCTGAAAAACATCAAAATGGCCAAAATATCCTTCGACAGTTAACTGCCGCCAATTTCGTATTCCTCAATAGTTAACTGTCGTCGGATCCATCGGCAGTTAACTGCTGATACATTCAATTATGCAGACAACAGGTTCTGCATAATGGATTCAAGCCATTTTTCGAACTATTTTTACCTGTAATTCAACCACATCATTTCAAGAGGCAATACAACTCATACACCATTTATAATCACTCATAAGCAAGAACAATACATAATCTTTTACAATTGACAATAATTAAATCAATCCGACATTTCGTTAAAATTACACAAATGTTTGAAATTCATCAAAACATTAAATAGTGTTTGAAATTGAACAACACATTACATATCATTATATAAAATATCTATCAACATTCTATGCACATGCAGATGGAACGAACACACATATATTATCTTCCACCATATTCCTAAACATAAATCATACGTCGTTATCGTCACGAATAAGCCAAGGCACATAGATCGCTATTTTCCACATGTCTTCATCTTTATCTGCTCCCAGGTCCATGCAAGGCATATGAGCAAATATGTAACGTGTATATTGATTTTCACCAAGATACTCAAAATATGTGTTAAATTGTGCCTTCAAATCATCAATAGTGTCAGTCGAAGTTATCAGAAGCTTAATTGTCTTTTTGAAAGAAGAGTACCGAACACGACCTTCAATTTTTGCAACCTCATACATGTTTTACGTGACAAAAGCTTTATGAAAAAAAATCATACATTAGAATGTTATTAAATGAAATGTAATAACGAATGAAAAAGTATAGCAAATGTGTAAACATTAATAACGAATAAAAAAGTATTGCACTAGTTCCACTACATAAAAGTCATATTTTCATATATTTATATAAATTACATAATGTAGTTATATATTGGACACAAAAAATTGGTGTTACAATATTGACCCAAAAAAATATGTCGGTGTAATTTCTACCAAAAAAGGATTAACATCGACAAAAAATCACTCATATCGCATCAAGTGAAATTGAATCTTCTTTATCTTCCCCAATAACTTCAAATTCTTGATTTTCTTTTTCAGGAGTGTCACACAAGTGTCGATGCTCCCATGTCAGTGTTTTACGAAAGCTGACAACAAAATACCCAAAATAGCCAAAAATAAACGGATTAAAAACAACAATACCTGTTTTTTACGTCAAAAGTGTGTTGATACCTCCTAAGATTGATGCTTCAATGATTTTGGAGCAAGATTTCATGAAAAAAAAATATATTGGATTTTAGGGGTTTAGATGGAAGAGGAATGAAGGTTGATAACGAAATTGTGAGTAGGAGGAGTAGCTGGCTATTATCATCTGATGAAACAACGCATCAGCAATTAATTGTCGAGGATTTCAAAACCGGCATCAGTTAACTGTCGAGGAATAGAGAACCGGCGGTAGTTAACTGCCGAGGGGTATTTTGATCATTTACTGGTGTTTTTCAGCCTTATAACATGTGTGAATAGCAATTTTCCCCTTTCATACTCAATCTTGATTATGACCAACACACAAATACATGTATATGTATGTATAACACTGAGGCAGTGAGGGATATATATGTAATGGTCACCATAAAGATTAAGTCCGAAAGAGTCAGTTTTTTTCGCAGAAACATCCATTTGGTATGAAAAATCTTGACCAAAACTGAAATACAAAATAGAAAATAAAGAAAACCCTAATACACACATTTCATTTTACCTATAGACTATGACACAACATTTGAGAAAGCAAAAATAAGTTTATTAACGGTTGGTTATTTATTATTTTTATAAATGTAAAGTAAATTATAATGACTTGCAAATTGTATAGTTAATATTACTTTTAGGGTATAATTGGAAGAAAAAATAATTAATATTACATTGAAAAAGAAAATAACAACTCCTTTAAAATTAATATGTTGTACATTATCTATGAAGTATGGCTCAGTTGGGTAGGGAAAAACAAAACAACAACTACTTTGAAATTAATTTTGTACACTATCTCTGGAGTATAATTCTGTTGTTAGAGACAATATATTGAAATATGTAATGACGGGGGTTCGGAAGGGACAATATATTGTAGTATGCAATGATCGAAATTCAAACCCTAAACATTTCAATTAAAGATGAATTCTAACCACTATGCTATTTGACACACACTTATACACTACTAAAAAAAGTTGCTTTTGGTCAACTTTCAACAAATTTGAAACAATTTTTCGATAAATTTTAAATGGATTGTTGTTTTCGAACGAATTTCATACAAAATATACCATGTTGGAAAAACCCTCTTTGCAAATATAAAATTTGTCACAAAATATTTTACTTTAATCATATCTGCATTGAAATAAATGATCATTTTTTATGGTTGTTGAATTGTCAAAAACATTTAACTTTAATCATCTCTGTATTGTATCAAAATTAATCTATTTTTATGTTATTCACCTCACTTACCCTTACATAATTAAGTTATTAATTAGTTAATCATTTTATAAAAAATCTATTAATTAACAAATTTTTTGAAAAGGTTGTAATTAGCTAATTAACTAACAGATAGGAGACATGAAGAACTTGAAAGAAAAAAATTTAGGCTATTTTTTTCATCATACTCTCTTTTCACGCGCCATACTAAATTCTTAAAATATTTATGTTTAGATTATATAACCCGAGCTTCTATTTGAGTATTTTTGGATTGTGCAATCCGAAAATTTAAAAATCATAGATCATATTGTAATTGATACAAAGGTCTCTGCTGACTGTCGTATTATCCACATATAAGCCGCACAACAATTTTGGAGATAGTATGAGTGTCCATAATGACCATGATATCATAACTCACTCCCAAAATGAAATTTAAGGGAAAAAAATTGTAAACTGAATAAAAAGTGAAGAATGATTGATAATGTTGGAACAAAGGGTGTTTCTCAAAATCACCTCTTGAGCTTTGATGATAACAAGGTATTAAAAATTATCAATTGGATATGCTAAACATTTGTTCAAGTGTACAGGATCCAAATCAAAGTACTATTCATAAAGATTCTGATTGAACAAGTCAAAGAGCAAAGGAATTTTATTGAAGCTTAGAGCGTCTGAAAGAAATGCGTCTGAAAGATATGCGTCTGAAGAAATGTGTTTGAAGAAACGGGTCTGAAGAAAGCGCTCCTGAAGACACGACATCAGAAGCAAGGTCATCAGAAGCAAGGTTATCAGAAGCATCTCATTAGAAGCCACTTCACCAGAGTTGACAAAGTACAATGTACGAATTGTACAACCACTAACTTTGCGCACGCCTCTGCAACCACCATCTCTGCAACTTGTCTCTACATCAAGACAAAAATAACAGTAACTTTGCTGCAGACGTTGTTCCATTTCAAATGGAATGGATTTGAAATTAGTTCCTCATAGGACAATTATCAAATCAGGCAAAAGATCAATGGTGAAGAATCAAAGCTTCAAGCAAGACAAGTTGATGTAACGGCTAATT
>Ga0315915_1006142_pt1 | contig 14771 bp, 9 predicted proteins | sample MpolbnodulesMG_FD_207738 | JGI IMG/M metagenome (GOLD analysis project Ga0315915, IMG submission 207738) | Medicago polymorpha root nodule microbial communities from Los Angeles, California, United States - branched nodules | ecosystem: Host-associated > Plants > Roots > Nodule | place: USA... | reverse complement strand
GTGGATTATGATTATGATTTATGTCCTTTCAATAACAAATTACATAGCATGTTTTATTTCTTTTTTGACAATAATTTGTTGCTTGTAAGTTGTTATTGTCTAAGAGCACAAGTCAATGTCACAGCTGTTGCCAAAATTCAGTGGCTACCCCTCCTTTTATAAGCAATTCATTTCAAAGGTCAAAGGTTTGGGTCCACCCCTAAGTAGGGTGAATGGTCCCTTCACATATTCTCTCATGATTGCCAATGATTAGTTTAGTGCAAAAACTGCAAATATGCGGCTCATTGGAATGAAGAGGGTCTTTTATGGATGGTGCTTTATCAAACCGACCGGGTATGATAGCCATGCCCATGGCTAGGTATGAACTTGCATACCGTCTTACTCCCTTAACTCGTCTCCAGTCCATGTCTCACTCAGAAAACATATGACATGGTCAATCCTTGGTCTAGGATCCCTAGTCAGCTTCTAGAGTTGCTGTATTTGGACAAGTAGCCCTCAACCTTGCTCCACAGTTGGTCCTCCTTAAATCTGAATACATAGTACCGAACACAGCCCTTGAGTGTCAAGCCTAAAAGGCGAAGGCATAAAGAAATCTAACGGGCCGAATGATAATTTTTTTAATATTTACAGTTGGGTGCATTTTAATATCTACAACAAATGTAGTATAGTACATTAGTAACTTTTTTTTGTTACAATGCTATCAACTTCATTTGTTTTCACATGTAGCACAAAGAACAATTGTCACTTCTAAATACGAAATATCCATGTGTTTATTATAGGCTGCGAACTAATTGAAAGGATGTCATACTTCGGGATATCATCAAATCTAGTGTTGTATCTAACAAAGAAGCTCCATCAGGGTACTGTCAAATCTTCAAACAATGTCACTAACTGGGCAGGTACAGTTAAGATCATGCCAGTTATTGGGGCTTACATAGCCGACGCCTATCTTGGCCGATATTGGACCTTTGTCATATCAACTGGCATTTACTTTTTGGTAAGATATTCAATTCTAAGGTTTTGAATTTTCACCATATATACAATATTTGATATTGTAGAAAATCTTAATTAAATAGGTTAATATAGTCTCATTAGTCCATTTAAACCATCTTCGATGGAATTTAAATTATGTCATTTAAAGTTACAAGAATAAATTCTTACTACTAAATTGACATCTCACGGACATGATATCTCAGTTATTGGAGTCAATGTGACATAAAAAATCTTTAGCAAGTGTAAATGTGATAAGTCCTTTTTTTTCCTGCAGGGAATGTGTTTATTGACTCTTGCAGTGTCACTACCAACGCTGAGACCAACACCGTGTGCTGTAGGGATAGAAAAACAGGATTGCCAAAAACCTTCATCACTACAAATTGGTATTTTCTTCTTTGCTTTGTACACAATTGCAGCAGGCACGGGAGGGATTAAGCCCAACATCTCCACACTTGGAGCCGACCAATTTGATGAGTTTGAGCCCAAAGAGAGGTCTCAAAAACTTTCCTTTTTCAATTGGTGGGTGTTCTGCATTATAACTGGAGGCATTTTAGCCGAAACAGGATTAGTCTACATACAAGACAATGTTGGTTTTGCCCTTGGTTATGGGATTCCAACCATCTTGCTTGTTTTTTCAACATTGGTGTTTTTGTTTGGAACACCACTCTATAGACATAGATTACCTTCTGGAAGCCCTTTAATCAGAATGGTTCAAGTCTTTGTGGCTGCCTTGAGAAAGTGGAAGTTAAATGCCCCAAATGATCCAAAAGAGCTGCATGAGGTGAGCATTGAAGAGTATACTACTAGTAAAGGAAGGTATAGAATTAATCACAGCTCTTCATTGAGGTTAGTTATTAGTAGTATTTCTTACCAGTTAGAGTTCACTGCATAAATTAGTTTGTTTTTTCATGTCACGTATATTTATTATCTATCAAGCACCGAAAGTCTTACACACATTTATCTATCAAGCACCGAAAGTCTGACACACATACACAAATATCAAACACGACTCTGACACGAAAACACTAGTAATGTTTTTTTTAAAAATTGAAGTGATTGAATGTAATCATGTAATGTGAATGTCGTGTTAGTATTGGATACTAACATGTGTCGGACACCAGACTTGAATTCAATCAAAGGTAAAATCATAAGTATATAATTATAACACGTACAAATGTTTGTAGATTCCTTGACAAAGCTGCAGTGAAGACCGACCAAACTTCACCATGGATGCTTTGCACTGTCACACAAATTGAGGAAACTAAACAAATGACCAAAATGATCCCTATATTGGTTGCAACATGTATTCCAAGCACAATTTTTGCTCAAACACACACACTCTTCGTCAAACAAGGCACTACTCTAGACCGGAGAATGGGAGCTCAGTTTAAAGTCCCTCCAGCAAGTCTGATAGCATTTGTACATATCTTCACGGTTATAAGCATTGTAATCTATGATCGTATTTTTGTTCCTATTATTCGACGCTACACAAAGAATCCAAGAGGAGTTACAATGCTACAAAGACTAGGAATTGGCCTTGTGTTTCACGTCATTGTAATGGTTGTTTCGTGTCTTATAGAGAAGAAGAGACTCAGTGTTGCAAGAGAACGCAATCTTTTAGGCGCGCACGATACAAACCCTCTTTCTATTTTCATTCTTGTCCCTCAATTCGCTTTGACGGGGATTGCTGATACGTTTGTGGAAATTGCTAAGACAGAGTTCTTCTATGATCAAGCACCTGAATCAATGAAAAGCCTTGGAACATCATATTCTTCAACAACCATTAGCATGGGAAATTATTTGAGTACTTTTCTTCTATCAAATGTTGCTCGTCTCACAAGTAAACATGGTCATAAAGGTTGGATTTTGGATAATCTAAATATCTCACATTTAGATTATTATTATGCTTTTTTGGCCTTGTTAAGTGTTGTCAACTTCTTTTTCTTTCTTGTTATTGCCAAATTCTTTGTATATAATGATGATGTAACTAAAACCAAAATGGACTTAGAGATGAACCCTGCTTCATCTAAGGTCTATAGACTGAAATAAGTCAAAGCATCTCACAGCTGGATGTCAAATCCTAGAGAAAACACTACAAAAAAGTTTCTATGTTCTTTAATAAGACTTTTGAAAAGGCAAAGGAAGGTTCAATTTTAATATAAGCCAAAGCAGTCCACAATAAATTGTCAACTCCTAGGGGAAATATGAACTTCCTTCACGCGTTAAAGAATCGAGCGTGTGTGGACAAAGAATCATGTTCACGGGTTTACGATTCTTCAAAGGTAGTCTTGCTTGTAGGTAAGTTAATAGAAATGGTTGCTGAGTTCATATTCCTAATGTTTTAAGAAAAATTCTACGGAGTCCTCTAAGAGCGCAAGCTAAGAAAATCAATACTATATTATTCTTTTGGAAAGTGTGTATTTAACTTTTTTTAAGTTTAAAAATTGTTTTTTCCAATAATAAATTTCTACTTATGATCTCCTTAACAAGTGCCTTAATTGTTAGCATGACCCTTGTTTTAACTATGATCAACTTACACTAAACTAAAAAAGACATTCCATAGAACTTATTTTCACCTCACTTGGAAGTGTTATTAAATTTGTATTTTTAAAAGGCATCACTAACTTACTGGCATGACTTTTTCTCTATGATGCGGATTATAATTATTTTTCCTACAAAAGTTCACAATTCAAAAAACTAATAGGATAAAAAACAACTTACAAGACTTGGCATGAAGTTTTAAATATCATATTGCCACTTGCTTGTTTCCAAATTGGATGATCAGAATCTAATAATATTTGATACAGTAAACTTTAGGATTGAATGTGGTATATGAAAGCAGAATCCAAACACATTTTATGGCAAATAGGAATAGAAAATAGCCCCCTATAATGTAAGAGCATAAATAATAAAAGAATGTACCGTTTTTATACATCATCATATCCAAAAATACTTACCTCTTAAAATTGATGTTGTTACTCCAACTTTGTTCCTCAAATGACTGCAAAAACAACAGAATAGCACAAAACTACTTCTTGAACTTGTGATGATAGTTACGAACTTGAGATTAGGAAACTATGCTTTATGAACAGATATTGCTTTGCTTCCTTAATTTAAACTTATATATATATATATATATGTTTAGTTAGACTAGACAGTTTTTGTCATGAGATAACCCATAAGGAGAATTATGCTCAACAACATTAGTAAGTACCTACCTCAGTGTTTCCATACTCAGCACCTTGTGGATCCTCGAAATAAACACAGGCAACTTGAGATCAATGCTATTATGGCTGGCAAGAAAGGGTCATAATCTTGATCTGAAGCAAAACAGTAGAAAACGTTGTAGTGTTGTTTAGAGAAAGCTACATTGGAGAAAATAGTTTCCATCGGTTTTAAGTTGGGGGAATATGATGAGACCTCATCTTATAATGTTTTAGTTATGTTTTTGAGTCGTTTTAATACGCTTTTGAAGACAATTTAGAGGAGTTCATAATGGTTTGAGGGACATTTTGTATTATTTTCATTTAAGTCGTTGTAATTCAATTTCTTCCCTAACTAGACAACTTAATACGCGTGTTGAGTCTTTTTATTGATAAATCATGTAATTCGACAAAGCAAGACATCTCCTGAGAGTTAAGGAAGTTAAAAGTTGAAGGTTTTAGAAGGTTTTGAAGATAATACGAGTTAGGGGAATTTTATCTCAAGTCCCAAGACATTTCAAGCAAGAAAAAAACTCGAAAAACGAACGAAAACTGCAAAATTCATTTCTCTGGAGGGTGTCCAAAGCACCCAAGGCGCATCCACGTGTGCCCAAGGCACCTAGAATTGGCATAAGACAACTCTGTTGTTGTCTCATGCAACCAGGCACTTCTGCCATGCGCCTTGGCGCATCTTGCATGAGAAAAAACAAATTTTTGTCAATTTTTCAAGTTGAGTTGGGAGAAGGAAAAAAAAAAGAATTTAAACTCATTCATAAACTTAAGGGTTAATATGTCTTTATCTCCTGTAATTTGGGCGAGTTCCGATTTACCCCCTGTAAAAAAAAAGTTTAGATTCCAACCCTGTAAAATAAGATTCTTTGACTTTAGCCCCTGACTCATGTGACTATGCAGAATCGCTGACGTGGCGAGCTGAGTGGCATGCTGACAGTGCATATCTGATTATGTGGCGTGATAACTGTATAATTAATTTTGTTTTTCATTTTTTTTAAAAGGTACACATGGCATTTGTGCCTATTTTTTTTAACAAAAATTCAAAAAATTTGTAACAAAAAAAAAAAAATTCAGGATTTTTTTTTATTACAAAAAAAAATTTCCAAAATTTTGAAATATATATTTTTCGAAAATTCCAAAATTTATAATTTACAAAAAATATATATTTCAAATTTTTTTGAATTTCCATAACTTTTTAAAATATATATTTCAAAATTTTTATTTCGAAAATTTGGAAATATATATATTTTTGAAATTTAAAAGAGTTTTTTTCGAAAAAGAAGTTTTTTAAGTTTTCTCAACAAAAAAAAATCTGGAAAATTTTTTTATTTTTAAAAATCTGGATACAAATTTATTTAAAAATTTAGGAAAATTCAGATTTTTTTTCGAAAATTTTTATTCCAGAATTTTTTTTGCGATGTGTTTTAGATTTGAGAATATTTTTTTAATATTTAAAATTGATTATAAAAAAATTGGAATTTTTTTAAATATTTAAATTTATTCTTATCTATTTGTTACATGTGTTATTTGTATTTAAAATTGAGCGCATTTTTAAAAAGAAACAACCGGTCCAAAAGAGCTGAAACATGTTATTTTCTTTATATATATATTTCCCAAAAAATTATATAAAAATTCCTATACTTACTATATTTTGAAATTTTTAAAAAAAAATCCAAATTAAATTAATTTTTTTAAAATATTCAAAAAAAATAATATAAGCTATTTTTGAATGTTTTGGTAAAAAAAAATTAATTTTTTAATATTTTTTCTTATTTTTAAATTTTTGAAAATTAATTTTCAGTTTTTTTTATTTTTTATCTTTTTAAAAATAATTTTTAAACCATTACACACATGTCAGGTTTTAAAACAATTACACAGTGGCGTGTCACATCAGTGTCCATTACACACGTGTCATATTTTTAAAAAAAATAAAATTAAAATAATTAAACAGTGTTGTGCCACGTCAGTGTCTGGATGGGGTCAGAGGTGTTTTGTGGAGAATCTTCATATTATAGGGTTGTAATCTAAACTTTTTTTTTACAGGGGGTAAACCGGAACTCGCCCAAATTACAGGGGGTAAAAACATATTAACCCTAAACTTAATGGTTCAAAGCAAGGATAGCATCGAGAGAATCAAAGAGGAGTTTTCTCCTCTCACTTGTTCAAGGCAAGGATTGTTATATATATTGATTGTTGGGAAAAGGCTGCTGCACTTGAAACCTGAAAAGTTTAATGATTATGCATGTAAAACTCAAAGCGCATGGGGTTACCACACTAACCTTTAAGTTCGATTCGCCCCCACCAATAGATGTTTATTGGATGCAATAGAAATGACCAGCGAATCCCCTTCATGATACTATGAGTTCCTTGATGTGTATTACACAACCACACCAAGCGTATCTCCTAACATTATTTTACAGATTTATGGTTCCAACAATTCACTCATGCATTAGAGAATTGATGGATGATTTAGAGTAAGAGATGAGCGAGAATTATGTTGCTAATGTAACAAAATTCATTTTTCTGTTTATGTGTGTCCAAATTAATGCCCAAATGCCAAACATTTATAGTTCATTATATGACCCTTCACATGAGAGAAAACACCATTTTGACTTGTAACAATGTTATGGTTCATTAAACACCCATTTGCCAAAGATTATAATCATATACACTTGAAACAATGTTATGGTTCATTAAACACCTTTTTGACAAAGGTTATGATCATATACATTTGAATCAATGATATGGTTCATTATCTATTAGTAAATAATAATGGTCCAATGTATACGAATGGTTCCCATGAAGAGTTACAACTTTTGGTGATGAGTTACAACTTTTGTTTCTAAAGTGATTCCATTATTTTGAAAATCACCAACAAAGATAGCATCCGGTTTCCAAAACAAAGGGCTCTAATAATAGAGAGTTTGACATTAGGTATGTAAAAGCTATTTTATTATCAAACTCAAATTCTTCTAAACAATTAGCAGAACTATTAACAATTTGTGTTGAATGACTCCTGAAAAATGTCATGCTTTGACAAATTCAAGGTTGTGAATGATTTATTAAAAAAAAAAAAAAATCATGAAACATAGTGAGGACTAAATAACAAATTTATGACTCATCAATAATTTCCGTAGAAAAAGACTTAATATTAAATAACTTCATCCGGACAATTTTCACTTTTAAAAAAATTGTAATGTTAGTCAACCGACTTTAAATTATTTATTGTCTTGTTCAAATAGCTGCCAACAGGGTCATACTTACAAATTACAATACAACCAGCTATAGATTTTTAAATGAAGAAATGTGGATTTTTGCAATACAACCAGCTATATAAAACACGACTTCCATAAGTTACAAGTCTATGCAGACTCTACTGTCATCCCTGCATGCTCTTACTCTCTTGTTTTATACGGAAGTCGTGCATATCCTTAATCTCTAAATATATTAGGCAAAATCTAATTTAATCGGCACATATTTGTTTTTGTTCACTTATAACTTATAACAGATCTCAAGGATTGTTACAGGCGGTAAGAAATTTGAACCCCTAAAACAAGTGGTTAGGGGTTTGATATCCAACGCTTGCGCACCAACAAAAATTTGATTGAAAAAGAAGAACACAACGTATGTTTTCTCGACAAAGATGTGGTAAATTCCATACCAATAATACAGTAAAAAAAACTTATGACACATTTTGTAACCTGACAATCTCACATTTATAATTTAAAGGAAATGTTACCAATAAAGAATATAAAGAAACGGACAAATTTTAAATAAATGACAAAAGTATAAAACAACACGTACATTGCAACTAGTATTATTTTTATTTTTTGCAAGCAATTGGACACTTAGTTAATGTATAACCTTAGTTTGAAGAAACTAACTTTCGAAAATATATATAATTCCCTGTCTTAACTGTATAAATTAACGTTCAACAGAGGTTAGAAACAGCACATAATTATTCTCAAACATCATGACAATGGTAGGAGAAAATGGAAAAGAAGATTATACTGAAGATGGCACAGTGGACCTTAAAGGTAGACCAGTTTTAAGATCAAATACAGGAAGATGGAGAGCTTGTTCCTTCATAGTAGGTAATATGCAACAACCTCTTGTGTCCCTTATTGCCATACTGAAACTTATTATGTACGTCAATAGTGGATTATGATTATGATTTATGTCCTTTCAATAACAAATTACATAGCATGTTTTATTTCTTTTTTGACAATAATTTGTTGCATGTAAGTTGTTATTGTCTAAGAGCACAAGTCAATGTCACAGCTGTTGCCAAAACTCAGTGGCTACCCCTCCTTTTATAAGCAATTCATTTCAAAGGTCAGAGGTTTGGGTCCACCCCTAAGTAGGGTGAATGGTCCCTTCACATATTCTCTCATGATTGCCAATGATTAGTTTAGTGCAAAAACTGCAAATATGCGGCTCATTGGAATGAAGAGGGTCTTTTACGGATGGTGCTTTATCAAACCGACCGAGTATGATAGCCATGCCCATGGCTAGGTATGAACTTGCATACGGCCTTACTCCCTTAACTCGTCTCCAGTCCATGTCTCACTCAGAAAACATATGACATGGTCAATCCTTGGTCTAGGATCCCTAGTCAGCTTCTAGAGTTGCTGTATTTGGACAAGTAGCCCTCAACCTTGCTCCACAGTTGGTCCTCCTTAAATCTGAATACATAGTACCGAACACAGCCCTTGAGTGTCAAGCCTAAAAGGCGAAGGCATAAAGAAATCTAACGGGCCGAATGATAATTTTTTTAATATTTACAGTTGGGTGCATTTTAATATCTACAACAAATGTAGTATAGTACATTAGTAACTTTTTTTTGTTACAATGCTATCAACTTCATTTGTTTTCACATGTAGCACAAAGAACAATTGTCACTTCTAAATACGAAATATCCATGTGTTTATTATAGGCTGCGAACTAATTGAAAGGATGTCATACTTCGGGATATCATCAAATCTAGTGTTGTATCTAACAAAGAAGCTCCATCAGGGTACTGTCAAATCTTCAAACAATGTCACTAACTGGGCAGGTACAGTTAAGATCATGCCAGTTATTGGGGCTTACATAGCCGACGCCTATCTTGGCCGATATTGGACCTTTGTCATATCAACTGGCATTTACTTTTTGGTAAGATATTCAATTCTAAGGTTTTGAATTTTCACCATATATACAATATTTGATATTGTAGAAAATCTTAATTAAATAGGTTAATATAGTCTCATTAGTCCATTTAAACCATCTTCGATGGAATTTAAATTATGTCATTTAAAGTTACAAGAATAAATTCTTACTACTAAATTGACATCTCACGGACATGATATCTCAGTTATTGGAGTCAATGTGACATAAAAAATCTTTAGCAAGTGTAAATGTGATAAGTCCTTTTTTTTCCTGCAGGGAATGTGTTTATTGACTCTTGCAGTGTCACTACCAACGCTGAGACCAACACCGTGTGCTGTAGGGATAGAAAAACAGGATTGCCAAAAACCTTCATCACTACAAATTGGTATTTTCTTCTTTGCTTTGTACACAATTGCAGCAGGCACGGGAGGGATTAAGCCCAACATCTCCACACTTGGAGCCGACCAATTTGATGAGTTTGAGCCCAAAGAGAGGTCTCAAAAACTTTCCTTTTTCAATTGGTGGGTGTTCTGCATTATAACTGGAGGCATTTTAGCCGAAACAGGATTAGTCTACATACAAGACAATGTTGGTTTTGCCCTTGGTTATGGGATTCCAACCATCTTGCTTGTTTTTTCAACATTGGTGTTTTTGTTTGGAACACCACTCTATAGACATAGATTACCTTCTGGAAGCCCTTTAATCAGAATGGTTCAAGTCTTTGTGGCTGCCTTGAGAAAGTGGAAGTTAAATGCCCCAAATGATCCAAAAGAGCTGCATGAGGTGAGCATTGAAGAGTATACTACTAGTAAAGGAAGGTATAGAATTAATCACAGCTCTTCATTGAGGTTAGTTATTAGTAGTATTTCTTACCAGTTAGAGTTCACTGCATAAATTAGTTTGTTTTTTCATGTCACGTATATTTATTATCTATCAAGCACCGAAAGTCTTACACACATTTATCTATCAAGCACCGAAAGTCTGACACACATACACAAATATCAAACACGACTCTGACACGAAAACACTAGTAATGTTTTTTTTAAAAATTGAAGTGATTGAATGTAATCATGTAATGTGAATGTCGTGTTAGTATTGGATACTAACATGTGTCGGACACCAGACTTGAATTCAATCAAAGGTAAAATCATAAGTATATAATTATAACACGTACAAATGTTTGTAGATTCCTTGACAAAGCTGCAGTGAAGACCGACCAAACTTCACCATGGATGCTTTGCACTGTCACACAAATTGAGGAAACTAAACAAATGACCAAAATGATCCCTATATTGGTTGCAACATGTATTCCAAGCACAATTTTTGCTCAAACACACACACTCTTCGTCAAACAAGGCACTACTCTAGACCGGAGAATGGGAGCTCAGTTTAAAGTCCCTCCAGCAAGTCTGATAGCATTTGTACATATCTTCACGGTTATAAGCATTGTAATCTATGATCGTATTTTTGTTCCTATTATTCGACGCTACACAAAGAATCCAAGAGGAGTTACAATGCTACAAAGACTAGGAATTGGCCTTGTGTTTCACGTCATTGTAATGGTTGTTTCGTGTCTTATAGAGAAGAAGAGACTCAGTGTTGCAAGAGAACGCAATCTTTTAGGCGCGCACGATACAAACCCTCTTTCTATTTTCATTCTTGTCCCTCAATTCGCTTTGACGGGGATTGCTGATACGTTTGTGGAAATTGCTAAGACAGAGTTCTTCTATGATCAAGCACCTGAATCAATGAAAAGCCTTGGAACATCATATTCTTCAACAACCATTAGCATGGGAAATTATTTGAGTACTTTTCTTCTATCAAATGTTGCTCGTCTCACAAGTAAACATGGTCATAAAGGTTGGATTTTGGATAATCTAAATATCTCACATTTAGATTATTATTATGCTTTTTTGGCCTTGTTAAGTGTTGTCAACTTCTTTTTCTTTCTTGTTATTGCCAAATTCTTTGTATATAATGATGATGTAACTAAAACCAAAATGGACTTAGAGATGAACCCTGCTTCATCCAAGGTCTATAAGACTGAAATAAGTCAAAGCATCTCACAGCTGGATGTCAAATCCTAGAGAAAACACTACAAATAAGTTTCTATGTTCTTTAACAAGACTTTTGAAAAGGCAAAGGAAGGTTCAATTAAGTCCATAGTTGTTTAAATGTAAGTTTGTACTCTGTAATGCAAAGAACGTGTATTGGTCAAATTTTGTTACTAAAGATCGTGTGTTATTTGTCTGTGTTTTTCTTATCTATATTATTATTTTGAACCGGCTTGATGTTCTAACACAAAATATACAGATATATGAAGATAAATAATGTAGCCTTTTCTCAAATTCTTTTAAGTACAACTGAAAACACTTCAACCATTAGTTATATTCTCTTTTTTTACAAGAACCATTAGTTATATTCAAAAGCCAATAGGCCTATTCCTTAGTCATTAGTCCATCTTGTTCGGTCAAAATAATTCACTGTAGGCATCGGACATCCAAATAGGTGTATCAACAAGGAACCTTTTGGGTGATTAGGAAAGTGAATTACAAACTAAAAAGTTGTGCAAATATGATGCGAGAAAGATTTCGGAAGTACTCTCTCCATTCCAAAACTATTGTAGTTTTAACATTTCATTTTTGCTTCAAAACAGAAAGTGTTTTAGAAAATCAAGATAAAACTAACCTTTGTTTTCCAACTATACCCTTACCTTAATATAGTGGAGTTTATTTCCTCTTTTCAATGAAAATTGAGAATTTACAAATCAACGATATAGAAAAGAGGAAGTACTTTTGGAGGGGAAAATCAATGTACGATACTTTGGCAGGATAGGAAATACCTAATAACAGGGCTGAAAATAATAATCATATCCTTCAGTCGAGAGGGCTAAAGTATTTTACTTTTGCAAGGCCTTAAGCTAATGTTAAGTAGGATGTTAGCTTTGCACTAGAGCTGGTTATAAACTAAGCATGAGAAATGACCAGGACAGGCTACCCTTCTTTAGAATTTAGATACACGAGTGCCTCATGAAGGTGTATAAGTGCATATCAGAAAGATAAAATATAATTAGGTACTGTACATCCTATATATTACATAATCAGTTTTAGAGGTAGTGGTGTAACAGAGGAATACCTTCAGCCACTTATTCCGACGTTGTAACTCCCAGCAATGTGACTCAATATTAGCTCTGACAGCAAGAGCTACAAAAGGAGAGGAAACAGTCAATGAACAAAATTAGTTACAGATTAAGCACTGCTAGATATTCAAGATTCCAAAAAAGGATCTCTAAAGATATACCATTTTCCCAAACAGTATTTCTATCGGCCTTTATTGATGGCTGCCGCTTAGGCTCGTGCATTCGGTCAAGAGCTTCAAGCACCCATTTGATGGGTTGTTGATTCCGTCAAGAGCTTCAAGCTAATTAGGCTCATTGAATCGGTCAAGAGCGCTTCAAGAAGGGTGGGACCGTTGTACCAGTCAATATTAGTAGAGCGCTCAATCAAGTTATCTCCGTCAAAACCAGAGATGGGAACAAATCGAGTTTTGTCTGGGTTATAGGCAACCTTCTTGAAAAAGGGTAAAAGTTTCCCCACAATTTCTACATACCTATACTTGGAGTATTTGGGTATAGTTGTATCCATCTGTCAACGTAGATGATAATTAGTTATTAAAATAATAAAATACGGGCTGAAAATATAAATACCTTGTTGATGCAGCAGATCATTTGCTTCACACCCAAAACAAAGGAAAGATGAACAAATGCGCGGCCCTGACAATCCAGGCCAGTTTCAAGTCCACTAGTAGTGGAATCAATGACGAGAACAACACAGTCAGGTTGGGACGTTCTGTTGATCATGGTGGTAAGGAAGAAATCCCTGTCTCCAGAGGCATCATCAATGACAGTGCGGTAGTACTTTGTTGTCAATTATTCAACGAAAAGTAAATCGTTTAGTATAATAAGGATGGGAGGTAGTAATACAAAAACATAAACAATTAACACAAGAAGAACATAACCATGCCGAAAAAGAAAGTAGCTTGATAACAAATAAAAACTATCGATTCAAAAAACATAAATGAAAATCAGACTATCTGGATTCACAGTAACAATTAATCAGACACATAATTGAATACCGAATGAAAAGGAAAAAGCAGAAAAGGAAGAAACAAAAACAATATCTGAAATACACTAAATTGTGCGGAAAAGCATGAGTTAGAAACGAGAAATAGGAGAAAGTTACCGCGCTAAGGAACGGAGAAACGGGTTACAGTTATTCGTTATCTTTTACTTTGCGAGGAGGTTATAGGGTTACCGTTTTCTTTTCTTTGAAGCCAAGTTACAAGGTTTATATAGTGCACGGAGTTGCCCTTTGTTGCATTGTTTTGCTCCTGTGGCGCTAATTAGACCCCAACAATCATTTTATAGGTAGCCTTACTATGAATGTGTACTACTCTCTCGGTTCACATTAGATGTCTTCTTTCTTTCTTTCTTCTTTTTTTAAAATTATTTGTTTCTTTTATAATATCAATACCTCTCTTATGTATTGCATTTTAATAATCTATAATTATTTTACTAGCTGTAATCAATAATGGTATTTTAGTAAATGATATACTTCATTTGATCACTATTATAAACAAAAATGTATTTTCTTAAGTTGATTGAATAAGTTATGTATGTAGTCTATAATACAGACTTTATATATAACTTATTCAATGAACTTAAAAAAATTCATTTTTACTTATAACAGTGATTGGAGGGCGTACACATTTTATAATTATAGTCAACATTGCTAATCATTTCTTTAAGAATCGTGTAAAACTCAAATAAAACTTTTAATGTGAGACGGGGATACTATTTTATTCCTATCGGTTAATCTATGTTTGGTTGAAGAGAAAAAGGAAAGAGAGAGTTAGGGACGAGAGAGATTGAAGAGAAATAGGCATTTCTTTAGTTTGGAACACAGCAGAAATTGAGAAGAGAGATCAAATATTGGTGGGTCCTACCACCTTTTTGTTTCTCTCCAGAACAGCGAAGAAAGCCATGGGAAACTGCTGATTTTCTTATTTTTACCATTCTGCCCTTTAATTTGTGAGTAGCGCCCCACTTCTCTTGTACCTATACTATTGTTATTATATTACGTGTCTTTTTTGTTTTCTTTCTTGGGTTTATTTAATTAACTAGACTCTAACCCGTGCGATGCACGGAATTTGTAGAGTTTCATATATAAAATATCAAATTGGCTATATTATTACTTGTAGAGTTGCACCAAACTAAGTGACAATTGAGAGTGAACGACATGCACAATCTCAAAAAAGCAAATTAACAACATTTAGATTGCATCAACAAAAATGAATATGGAAATCAACAAAAATGAATATGGAATCAAAGTCATTACTTTGCCAAAACAAAGTAAT
>Ga0315915_1006141_pt1 | contig 14772 bp, 9 predicted proteins | sample MpolbnodulesMG_FD_207738 | JGI IMG/M metagenome (GOLD analysis project Ga0315915, IMG submission 207738) | Medicago polymorpha root nodule microbial communities from Los Angeles, California, United States - branched nodules | ecosystem: Host-associated > Plants > Roots > Nodule | place: USA... | reverse complement strand
TATTGTAATTTTATGTAATTATAAAAATAAAAACAAAAATATAAAATTAAATAAGAATAAGAAATAAAAGGTGGTGGGGTAGAGTGTTGAATAAAAAAGCCATTGATGAGGGTAAAAGTTGAATGTGTGTTGAATTAAGAGAGAGAAAATGATGTGGAGTGTTGGGAATTGAAAAAGTGGGTGTTGAATGTTGTTGAATGGTATTAACCATTGTAAATGGTTAGTTGTGTTGGGTAATATATCAAGGACACTATCCTGTGAAACTTTTCCCAAGATTTGATTTGGTGTTTGAGATGTTTTTAGTCAATCCAGTAAGGACCTTAAAAGCAACCTCATGACTTCTACCGCTGTTCTTGGATGTTCCATATCTATATCTAAAGTTTTTCCTCACTGAGATCTTGCAACCGATACAGAGTATTTTGAGCTTCAGATGTTTCCTTGCTACCATCACGGAAAATCCCATGATCAGGAAGATGAGTGTAATCATCTCCTTGGTCTGCTTCCATGTCTAAAGTTGGATCAACCCGTCGAACCTTCTTTCGAGCTTCATTTTCTAATATCCCGTCCTCTTTGGTGTTTTTTTGACTTTTGATTAATCTGAAATCAACGTCACGCTTGTTGTTTGATGTTGGATCATTAGGGTTGAAAACAAGTTTCGGTCGAGTCAATTTGATTACACCAGGTTTCGGCCGCATGCTTAGTTTGTTGTATTGCATTTTAAATTAAGAAAATAAAAATAAATTATTTAAATAAATTTTGTTTTTTCAAAAAAAACAAAAAAAAATTGTAAAGTGTTTTTTTATTTTAATTTAATTATAATCGATAATTGTAATTTTATGTAATTATAAAAATAAAAACAAAAATATAAAATTAAATAAGAATAAGAAATAAAAGGTGGTGGGGTAGAGTGTTGAATAAAAAAGCCATTGAAGAGGGTAAAAGTTGAATGTGTGTTGAATTAAGAGAGAAAAAATGATGTGGAGTGTTGGGAATTGAAAAAGTGGGTGTTGAGTGTTCTTGAATGGTATTAACCATTGTAAATGGTTAGTTGTGTTGGGTAATATATCAAGGACACTATCCTGTGAAACTTTTCCCAAGATTTGATTTGGTGTTTGAGATGTTTTTAGTCAATCCAGTAAGGACCTTAAAAGCAACCTCTTGATTACCTCAATGAGTGCAAATAATAACCCAAGAACAGTTGAATGAGATCTCTTTCATCTTAACCAGAGGCAATATGTTCAAAGTTAGCACTAAGAATACAAGTGTTACCCATTTTGATTTTACCCAACTCGAGAGATTAGTCTATTGCAGCTGCGTGCAAGGGATACTAGACATGCCAACAAAATCCATACTCGCGGCTATCCACCCGAACCAAACCCAATTCGATGGGGTTTTTCCACTTTGACTGGGTTTGGGTATGGTTTAAGTTTTCCCCAATTTTAAAACACGGGTATGGGACGGGTAACGGGGATATAGGTATCCACTCCTAACCCATACCCAAACCCGTCTCAAATGTAGAAAATTAATTTATTAACCCTTTTATATAAATAGAAACTCAAACCCTAAATCATTTCACTTACACAGTCAGAGTTTCAGTCTTTCAGATAAAACTCATTTATCATAGTTCTCTCTTTTAGATAACACTCACTTATCTCACACTCACGGCTTCTTTCTTCTCCTTTACCATAGTCATCGATTGCCAACATCTCTTTGTTGTATAATGTATTATAACATTGGATCTGGGGTTAAAAAAATACTTTTATTTTTATTAAAAAAATTTATCCACAGCGGAGATGGGGATAAGACGGGGATACCCGAACCCGTCAAGGAGGGGATAAAATTCGATTTCTAATCCCCGCTGAATATGAGTAAAGTAACATGTAAGTATATGAGAGTAGGGTATGGGGACGGGGAAGGTAAAACCCGTCCCCATCCCGCCCCATTGCCATGCCTAGGAGATACTTTTAGTTCACACACAAAAGTTACAGATACTTATTATTAATAATATAATTATGAAATACGTATATTATCCCTAAGAAAAAAAAAGTAAATATGAGGCTGTTAATTTACACCCACCTAAAAACAGTAAGATGTAAATTAGCAAGCTACACCCACCTAAAATCATTAAGGTGTAAGTAAGTTAACAACCTATATCCACTTGATTATTTACACTTATTTTTATAAATTTTATCAAATTATTTACACCCACTTTCATCATTCCAAATATTGTTTCCTTAAAAGTTTGTCTTTATTACATGTTTTGCACCTTAATCATGTCATTGTCTTTTTTGTTTAGTTTTTTTTAAGGATCTTGTTTTTTTTTAAAGAGCAACAAAAAATTCATTAAATACTTAATTTTGATAATTACTACTATGATCGTGACTAGTGAATTTTTTGTTATGATATATTATGGCTGATCACTAGGACTAATTTATGATTATGTATTCCCGTTTGGGTTGTATATGTGTCAGGTTTAATATCTATCTCAAATCTCAGTATCTTTTTCTTTTTATTTAATACAATGTTCCTTTTGACTAAAAAATAATAATAATTAATAATATGATTAGTGCTCCTGAAAAAATTATGATTAGTGTTTTTTAACGTCATAGCAGCGTCAATAATGGAGTTGTGGAAAGAGGAAGAAAAAAAAGAAAAAGAAACCACTTTAATTTAAGGAAACAATTATTTGTTTTAAACAGTTTTGTTAAGTTAATTAAATGAAACTTACAAAATTACACTTCAATTTAAAATTGATTTAAATAATGACAAATGTGCTTTTTTGTAAAAAGTAAGTGGAGGTAAACCAGCTAAGTTAGACCCTCCATCCATCTTATTAGAGAATTAGACCCTCCATCCATCTTATTATTAGAAAGATTGTCAATTTGTCATGTCATATTGGTCACTGTAATTACATACATATAGTATCAAGTTGATCCTTGAAATAATACATTTACTTTTTTTGAAGGAAAATAATACATTTACATGGTGTCTATTTAATCCATAAAATTACATACTTAACGACAATGAGGTCTCTAAATACAAGATAAAGAGACTAACTAGATAAATTTTCTGCAAAGGGAATAACTAACTTAACATTTTATGATAGTGATTGAGACATTAAATCAAAACACCCTAACAAAGTGAGGGACTGAGTTGGGCATTTGTTCCATCTTTTATCAAGTGTTTTCAAATCTCACCCTTAACTCTCTTTTATTTTTCTCTCTTTTTTATATTAAAAATACTACTCGTGTCTTTTCACTTAAAAAATCAATATTTCATTCTCTTATGTCAATGGAGATAATAATTCATTGAGAAATGATATTTGTACGGCCATTTTGATACAACTTTTTGACAACTTTCTCTCTCATACTCACATTGCATTCTTGTTCTCTCTCTTCCTTTTTCTCTCTTTATTGTTTTTGATCAATGAAAAGAGATAACAAGAAGTTTGTCCCAAAAGTTGTACAAATATCGTTACTCTAATTCATTATCTTAGTTAAGCTGAAAAAGACTCAAATCATCTCATCCATAGTGGTAGGGGACCTTTAGGGTCAAGGTGGGCCACGACTCACCCCACCAAAAAAAAAAATTATATGAAAAATTATTAAAATATCTTTGATTTTTAACTAAAATTACCTTGCGGCCCACTCTCTTCTACATCTCAATACGTTTTATTATCATAATTTCAAGTCAATCGAAATGTATAGGTAATTATCTTGAATTTTTAAGGTATACAATTTAATTTTTTGATGATCAATATTGTGTTTAATGTTTATTATAACATAAATTTTATGTATATATCTTAGTTTATTTTTGTGGCCATCCAAACAATTTTTCTGGCTCTGTCAGTGTGTTCATCCAAACACTCTTGTATAAATAAAGGAGAATTATGATCTTGTAGAAACTAGTCAAACCATCATTAATACATAGATATACACCCCAAAGACTACAAGATCTTGAATTTGAGTTTTGGAGATGAAAATTATAGTTGGGTGGAGAGATCTTTTAAGCTAGTTTCCTTTCACCGTAGATTAATCATCAACAAAATTGATAATACTTCGCCCTAATAATATGGTTAAACCTAATTTTCAACATGATCTTAATCATCTTACAAATATAACTATTTTCCACTATTCAGATAAATCACTAAAGACTAATTCCATCAAGTTTCAGCCTCTAATCAAACATTCTTTGAACCTAAGTAGAATGGATTATTCTAGTTCCATCTATTTGTTTACTAGTCAAACTTTCTGTCCAAACTTAGATAAAGACTTTAGCTAGGTTATAGAATTCTGATGCCATTGCAAATCAGAATTTTTGTATTTTTCTAAAGACTATACTTCCATTGGTTTGAATAAGCTGCTCCTTAATTAAGTAGGGTAAAGTGTAGTACACGACTCTTTGAAAAATCAAGCACACAAAGACCCTACCTGCCTATAAAAGGAAACATAACTGCAAGACCAAATACGTACTTACGAAACATGAAGTTTCTACATTCATTTTGCTTCCTTTGCCTTTGCATTTCTATTTTTCCCTATTTTTCCTCCTCTGCCATACTATTTCAGGTATCATTATTCTTTTGTCCTTCTACTCCTCTCTTTGTTTCATTATATTTAATTACTTTATTAGATATTATTTTTTTGAGAGAACTATCAAAATACACGTGTTTGTTTGCTTCTATAGCACTGACACTCCAGATGGAAGGCGTGTCTAGTGTCTGACATGGACACATTTAATTACGTTACATTAATTTATTTATTTTCAATTTTTTATCGGTATCTACGAGTCCATATTAGTGTCGTGTCTAGTGTCCGTGTGTTCTGCATTTTTTTTCTTTTCCTTCTAATAATATATAGTGGAGAAGAGAGTTTAAAAGATATGAATTACATATATGTGTACATGTTGTAGGGGTTCAAATGGGCATCAAGTGAAAAAGACGGAGGATGGTGGAATTTCCTGAAGACTAAGGTCCCTGACATAGCAGATGCTGGTGTTGAATATGTTTGGCTTCCTCCTCCTTCCAACTCTCATGATGATGGTCCTCAAGGTAATTAATTAACCACTTCACATTCATTTCATCTACTTATGAGCTATATCCGTTCCTATTTATAATGCATATACTAGTACTACTTCTTATCAAGAAAAGTATTATATTAATGTGTTTAATTTTGGTTTTTAGTATTTGTTAATGATTTTTCTAAACACATTTATTTTTTGAGGGATTTTTCTAAACACATTTGTTTTCGTATTGAAAGGTTACTTGCCTAAAAGGCTATATGATCTCGACACATCCAAATACGGCAATAAGCAAGAACTGAAGTCATTAGTAGCAGCATTTCATGAACGAGGAGTAAAATCCATATCTGACATAGTCATAAACCACAGAACAGCAGAGAGGTTAGACAACAATGGACTTAGCATCTTCGAAGGTGGTACTCCCGACAATCGTCTAGATTGGGACGTGTCCTACATTTGTGGCAATGATGTTCAATTTAAAGGCACGGGAAACAACGACACAGGTATTACTATTCTCGATAGAAGTCATTGATGATATAAAATCCATCAAAGCATAGTATAATGCTTATGCAGTCGAGAAGAACAACTAACCAGTGTAACTAACTATTAGTTACACCAAAAGATACGTAAGACTTGTATATAGTCGATAAAAATAAAAACTAACTACTTTAATTAACTATTACGTCTAATAATCTAATAACAGGAGATGATTGGGGAGGAGCACCTGACATCGATCACACAAATCCGAAAGTACAACAAGAGTTATCAGATTGGATGAATTGGTTGAAAACAGAAGTTGGTTTTGTTGGTTGGAGATTCGACATGGTTGTTGGATATGCTCCAAGGTTTACAAAAACCTACATGGAGAAAACAACGCCTGACTTCGCAGTTGGAGAGCTTTATAGAAACGTCGAATTAGGTTCAGATGGAAAACCATTGGCTAATCAAGATAAACACCGTGAAACTTTGGTTAAATGGGTTAATGATGCTGGTGGTGTTGTTACTACTTTTGATTTTACTACTAAGATGATTTTAGGTGCTGCTGTTCAAGGTGAACTTTGGAGGATGAAGGATGCTAATGGAAAACCACCTGGGATGATTGGAACAATGCCATCAAATGCTGTTACTTTTGTAGATAATCATGATACTGGGTCTCAGAAATTATGGCCATTTCCAGATGATAAAGTTATGTTGGGTTATGTTTATATTCTTACTCATCCTGGTCACCCCACAATTGTAAGTAACATGCATAAACCACAATTCTCTAATTTATTTTCCATGCAAAATATTATTATTTTTTTGGTTAATTAAAGGTTTTAGTATTAATTGTTTAATTAATTGTTGGTGCATGCAGTTCTATGATCACTACATAGAATGGGGACTAATGGAGCCTTTAAAGAAATTGACATCAATAAGGAAGAAGAATGGAATTACAGCCACAAGCAGTGTGAATATTTTGGCAGCTGAGAGTGATCTCTATATGGCTAATATTGATAACAAAATTATTGTTAAGATTGGACCCAAATTGGATCTTGGAAACCTTCTTCCATCCAATCCACAGGTAGCTACTAGTGGACAAGATTATGCTGTATGGGAAATTTAGTGAAGCATATACCTTTTGAGTATAGATTAAATATGTATTTTCACTATTAAATAAAATGAAATAAAAATAACAATGAATTGGCATTTGCATGCCTATTGTATAAGAACCATAAATAAATTTCTATGGACTATACTTATAAATATAAAGGCATGTTTGGATTGACTTATTTGAGCTTATCTGACATAAGTAATTGTGAGACTGTTTGGAGAACTTATGAAAACAACATATGCTTATGACATGTTCATAAGTTGTTTTCAGCTTATTTTCGTAAGTTCTCCAAGATAGCTTATAGAAACAGCTTATAACTTTTATGCAAAAACAATGACTTTATTTTATCTTTTTTTTATGGAAATAGCTTATGATAAGCCCTTATAACTGATAAGCTGCAAATTAAACTGTTTATTCAAACAAGGTTAAAATGGTATACTATACAAGGTTGATGACTTTAATTCATGTCTGAAATTCTGCTGTTGTTAATGAGTACATGAGATTAGTTACTTTACTATCCAAAATGAATTGCTTGCCTTTGTAAAACTAAAACCACAATTCATAATACTTCAAATCTCAAACTCAAAAATACCTTTGATTTGGTAAAATCTCACAAAGATCTTTACAGAAGACGAAATTCAATGGCTATACACAATACAGAAACATTTTTTTTTTTTTTGTTCTTTTCTCACCAAAGGTGATGAACTTAATTACATGTCCTCAAAAAGCACATAGTGGAAAACCATTCACAGTACTTCAAAATCACTAACATGTACAAGTATGGTATACTCTTTGAATAGTCTTCGAAAATATGAGTAGTTCAGAAGACTACTGCAATATATAACAAAGAAAGCACTGTAGTTTCTCAAAAGTGACTACCCTGAATGAGTTGGATGTGCTTTTCTTCTTGCAAAGAACATAAAAAGTCGCGGAAACAACGACTTTTTCTTCTTCTTTCCACTTTTCACATCCGGCGAGGATCCATTTTCATTGTTTGCATGAACATAAGACTTAGGACTTGAAAAGTAATGTACAGGAATAGTTTCACTAAGATTTTGATCAAGTTTACCACTATGGTTTATGTTCTGGTTTACTACATTTTGGCCTATTTCACCGGCTTTTCTCCGTTGTCCATGTTCTGCTCTCCACTTTCTTAATTCTTGCTCTACACCTAATTTTCCTTCCCTTGCCTTCTCAGATTTATCCATAGCAATCTTCAATGATTCCCTTCTAGCAACTATTTCTTTGTTCACTTCATTCAACTTCTCCATGGTTTTCAATTCAGTCTCCTTAGCTATATCGATCTCAGAATTTGCCGTTGCAACTCTCGAATTGGCTCTTTCTTCTGCATCATGAACTTGTTTCGTTATACGATAGTACTCTTCAACCGATAGTATCACACCATTTGATGGATCCACTTCATTGCTGTTGCTTCTAGCCGACTCGCTCTCTTGCAATGCTTTAATTGCTTGTATTGCCAACCTTTCAGAAGCTCTTGCAGCTTCTATCTCTTTTCGAGCTGCAAGTAATCTACTATGCATTGTACTAGCACCGGCCTTGGCTTGTTCTGCTTCCTCCTTTACTCTCCTAAACACTTCGCAAGCTTCTCGAGCAAGCAAGTTGGCCTTATTTGCCTCTTCAGACGCTTCTTGAAGCTTCTTTGGCAGCTCAAGGATTGTCTCTTTGCCTTCTTTTTCCTTCATCTGAACAAAAGCAATATCCGATTTAGTTTTGTTCAGCTCGACTTCGATAGACGCAACTGTAATCGAGGCCATTCCCTCTCTTTGCCTAATCGAGGCAAGCGATGATTTCTCTTGTTCGAGTTCTGATCTTAATGATGTTGCAGCCACCTTTAAGTAATTTACCTCAGAAGTAGCTTTCTCTATGCTAAGCTTTACTTCTTCAAGTTCCTTTTTGGCCGACTCAACTGCTGCTTGCATTTCAATATGTGACTTGTCCAGTTGCTCCTTTGAGACTCCTTCATCATCGTCTCCTTCTTGGTTTGACTTTGATTCCATATAGGCATTTAACTCAGCTTTCAAATCAAGAAGCAATGCAGAAGCTTTACTATGTTTAGATTTAAGATCCTTAGCAAACAAAATTTTTTGATTGAGTTTTTCTAGTTCTTGTTCTTCTTGTTTAAGTTCCCTCTCCCAATTGAGAGAATCTTGATCTCTTGCCATGACTGTTCCTATTCTGTGTTCTTCTGATTCCATATGTGCAGAATGTGCTGATTCCAAAGACTCTTTTGTGGCAATCAATTCAATGGTCAAATCTTCAACCGTCTTTTCTACTTGCTTCGATGCAGCAACAACATCTTCGGCTTTGTTAATAGCTTCACCTTTTTCATTAACTAAAGAAGCGTATTCCACACGCAACGAATCTAACTCGTGTTTCACCGATGTTAACTCTGTAATGGCACTCGTATACCTTGCTTTGGCAACCTCGAGTTGCGCCTTGGCTGCTACGCTGGAATCTTCGGCAATACCTTGCTCCATTTCTTCCACTCTGAGCTTTGCAAGTTCTGAGTCTTGCCTTGCTTGATGCTCTTCGGTTTGTGCCCTCTCTAGGCTCAGTTTTAGTTCTTCTATTAGTCTCTTAGCGCTGTCAAGCTCCTGAAGTACTTGGACTTTTTCTTGCTCGGAGTCCTCCGATCTTTTCCTGTACTCTGGAATCTCCTCGTACAATTTTTCAAGCTGTTGTTCTACTTCCTTGCTTCGCTGAAATCAAATAATAATGAAACAATCGAAATTGAAAGGAAAAAGAATATCTTTCTTCATGAAGAAGTTAAGTATTCAGGAAATTTTGAGCAAAACACAGAAATGAAAGATTGATATATACCTCGACGGCTATCATTCGATGAGCCTTCCAATCGACAATTCCTCCAAACTTAGAAACAGCTTCCTTGACAGATTCAAATGGAGCTGCTGTATCGATTATGCCTCTATTTTCAGCAATTTTCTTCTCATTTGTAGGTGAGTCGACACGTCCAACAGCAACATCAGGAATCTTGATTTGAGGCAGATTTACCTTTAGTTCTTTGTGATCATTCTGAAACTCTTCTGTTTCAGAAGATGAAGCCGTTAGATCCATCTGATTATCAAAAAACCTATCAGTAAAACCACCATCCTTATGCATGTTTACAATATCATCTAAAGATTCTTGTTCAGAATCTGTAACCACAGGTTCCTGGTGACTTTGTTCTGTTACATGAACTTCAGCATCTGAGGTTGTGGCTAAATTTTCTCGAGGAGCATCAATAACTTCGGTTTGAGGACGATCTGTTAGAATTAATTCAATAACTAATCACATACAAGACACAATACATATATCATAATTTTAATCACACTTTAGCACGAAAAACAAATAAACATGAGCATGCATATAAACAACCTTTAGGGTCAATCTGCAACTCTTCTGTTACAGAAGAGGATGTTGAGAGTTCCACAAGATTATGATCAACATCGCCGTTAGCAGTAACAGTTGAACCACCATCTTGTATATCTTCTAAAGCTTCAAGTTCAGAATCTGCAGCTATGGCTCCTAGGTGGTTTTCTTCTGTTCCATGAACTGTTTCTTCTTTCGGTGTTGAAGTTGAATCGTCTGTGAGAAGATGTTCATCTGGTCCTATAGATTGTTCATCAGAAGCACGCGTTGACTTTGATTCTATTTCAGAGAAATTAGTCTCTTGAACATGAGTGTCATGTTCCGCTATATTTTTATCACCTAGTGAGTTGATGGAAGCTTCAATGGAAGAGTGATTATCGGTTGGAGCTGTTATTATATCGGTATTTTCTTGAGGGGCATCTGCTAGTGAATTTGGTTCAACATTTCTTGAGGAGGTTGGTTTGTCTTCAACTTCCTCCATTGGTTAATAAGAAATTGAGAGCACCAAAAGTATCTAAAAGGCAAGTGAAAAAGAATATCAACGTGTGAAGAAAATGAAAGCAAAAACAACATGTGCAACATGTATAGAAAAAACATATTCAAATTGAAAAAGCACAGAATATTATGATACATGAATTAATAGGAAAAAGCTATTAGTTCTTCCCTATGCATACATATTCAAATTGAAACTAAAAAATTACTATCACTAGGTTAAATAAGAATATATAAAAAAAATATTTCAAAGAATAATGACATATACAATAGATTAAATAATTCAGAAGAAGCAATTTCATAAACATTGAAAGTCAGATTAATTATTTCTTACCTAAAATAATTCAGACATATTCATTGACCCTTTCTGCAAGCTTTCAATTCTTAATCATAATAGGTTAAATGTTGATATGTCTCCTGTTGCAGGGAAAATTCTTCAGGAAGAAGAGTTTAGTCAATTTTTATATGGTTTGTTGACAATTCTTCTGATATAAATATCAAGAGAAAAAACAAAAACTTAAGAAAAATTCCAAATTTGCTAGAGAATTGTTAAACCATATGAGAAATAATTATATCAAACTCTAGCTATGATTATAAATACTAATCCAAACTTTGCAAACCAGAATTTTTTTGGCTATAATTATTATGAATTTTTTGCAACATGGACATGCAAAGAGTGGACAAGGGAAGGAATTGAAAAGACAAAGAACAAAAAAAAATGACGCAAAAAACTTGGTGCCTTGAAAAAAGAAGCACAAAGGAAACAGAAAAAAAATCAAATAACAAAAGTAGGAAAAGAAAGGAACATACCCTGATTAAGCAGGAACAAAATTGATGATTGATAGTAAGCAAAAATTAATGATCAGTGAAAAATTGAAGGAGGGAATAGAATGGAAATTAAAATTAGATTATGCAAAAAATGAATTGAAGGATGAAAAGTTGGAACTAAATTTAGAAAAGAAAGAGTCAATCAAGGGTGCATGTAATGTACAGTTAGTGGAGCCTACCTTTGTCACATTAACAAAACAAAAATGCTTGCTTCTTCATCATCTTTTGTTGTAAAACACTGGCTACTACATCAAAAGTCAAACCTATGATCATGTTATATACGGCTAGGAAATTATATGTATTTTTTATCAATAAGGAAATTGTACTAATATTATATTTTAATTTTTAATCATCATTATAAAATGAAAGTTGGTGTGCAAGCTATTGTTTGACGTCTTAAACTTTCTAAGCGGAATACTATTTCCGGTCCTTTTAACTTATATGATAACTATAGCAAATTAGTTCTTTTAAGTTTTTTTTATTACAAATTGGTCCTTTAAATTATAAAATATTTGCATCATTATCCTAATTTCATCAAACTTAGTCAAATAATGATTGTGTGGATGTTTAATGTTAAGTTGATTTGTCCAAATTTATTACTCTCAAAATTTGCGCTCATATGTGTGTTACTCGGTCTTGATTCAAAATAAAATTGATCGATTATTTGATTTATAATGTTGTTGATCAAATATTTATATGTAAAATTAGGCTTGAATTAAAAAATAATAAGAAGAAAATATGTATAAGTAGTCATCCCTAAAAAAAAATGTATAAGTAATCATGTTTGATGTCATAAAAAACATAGGAGAATTATAATATTTTTTGGTGCACTAACAAACTATAATACGAAATGCTTTAAAACAATATAAAAGGTTTTAGTTATGAGAATTTTAATTTATTCTGTTGATAAACTAATGAATTTGTGTGTGCTATTGTCGATACCAATTTCACGAATTATCTAAATTCTATTTAAAGGTTTTAAATTTCAAGTACCATTGATTTTTTGCTTGCCGCATGGAGTACGTCTAAGCAAAGATTTGGAAACCACGTGAATTTTATCAATGTGTTTGAATCAATAACATGATTTTTTTTTAAAAAAACAAAATGATATTCATTCATTCAAATTGAGAGATTACATCATTCAATACTGCTAAAAACGTAACGGATAAATCTGCGAACAAACTCGCAACATCCAAGTTAATAACATATAACGGCATAATGCCTACACAAATATATGATAAAATTAAAATGACCGGAATATCCATGACCTCCGGATCTGCAACGTTGACGCCCAAATCTTTGATTGAACAATCAAATCTTTCAATATGAATCAAATGAACACCGCAAGAAGACGGGAAATCAAACAACGCCGCACAAGACGACGAACAACAAACCACCACACTTAGATGATGAAATACAGAAAAAAACCTAGATCTATGTGATAAAGAGGGGGTGATTTCAGGTCAAGTATTGACCCAAAACCACCCCTTAATGAAGAAAATGGAATAGAAAACCTAGAGAGAGAAAACTAGGGTCGACTTGTTGGAGAGGGAGGGAAGTAACATGAATTTAATGTACAACATATTGTATTTTGGATTCTTTTAATAAATAATATATGTAGTTTATAATATAAACCACATACATTATTTATTGAATAAATTTAAAAATATATTTTTGGTTATAATAGTAATCGAAAAGTGTAAATTTTTTGTGATGCAACAATGATCGAGGTATATGATATAGGTGGAAAGTCACTTGTTCATTTATACTCCACAATTTCAAACTTAAATTTGGTTATAACTTTTAATAAATAATATATGTAGTCTATAATATATAAACCACATACATTATTTATTGAATAAATTTAAAAATATATTTTTGGTTATAAGAGTAATCGAGAAGTGTAAATTTTTTGTGATGCAACAATGTTCGAGGTATATGATATAGGTGGAAAGTCACTTGTTCATTTATACTCCACAATTTCAAACTTAAATTTGGTTATAATGGAGAATGAGCGAGTGTAGTATTTATTTGAGAAAAACATACAGAGAGACACACCAGTAGTCTTTATTGATAATACTCTTTTTTTAGATAGGTGAATTAGTAAAGTTATTATAAATTTGGTTATAACTTTTAATTCATATATCAGGGTTTGAATCCTGATCATGACGTCCAACTTAATAATTTTGGTCCTTAATGATAAAATTGAATAGAGTGGGTTTTTTTAACGGCAAAAGTTATATATTAAAATAACAAAACGAGTTGTAAAAGTTCTACCACAGTGTCCTAGGAGCCCCAAAACACACCAAAGAGGAAAACGCAGAAATTAATAGAGCGACTTATTTTGATTGATGCATACAATAATAGAAAATACATATTTTTTTCTTCTTCCATCAACATCGGGGGAGAGGAGATTCAACGAATATTAAATTCTTCTTAATGGGGTTCGAATAGGAACAATATGAGAGGCATAAATTGGTAGAGCTTGGATAAATTTACAATAAGAAAGGACACACAGGGGTTTTGACCTCTTTTTGGTTTCGACATTTAGCGAAACAAGGTATGAGGTTTTGAAATATGTGAGAAGACATACCAACTTGAAAGTTCTCAAGAAATTGTGAGTATACTATGGGCATGGAAATTGGGCGGGGTGGAGATAGGTTTTACCTTCCCCGTCTCCATATGTTGGAATAAAGGGTGTTTCTCAAAATCACCTCTTGAGTTTTAATGATAACAAGGTATTAAAAATTATCAATTGGATATGCTAAACATTTGTTCAAGTGTACAGGATCCAAATTAAAGTTCTATTCATAAAGATTCTGATTGAACAAGTCAAAGAGCAAAGGAATTTTATTGAAGCTTAGAGCGTCTGAAAGAAATGCATCTGAAGAAATGCGTCTGAAGAAACGAGTCTGAAGAAAGCGCTCCTGAAGACACGTCATCAGAAGCAAGGTTATCAGAAGCATCTCATCAGAAGCCACTTCACCAGAGTTGACAAAGTACAGTGTACGAAGTGTACGAGCACTAACTCTGCGCACACCTCTGCAACCACCAGCTCTGCAACTTGTCTCCACAACAAGACAAGAATAACAATAACTTTGCTGCAGACGTTGTTCCGTCTCAAATGGAATAGATTTGAAATTAGTTCTTCATAGGACAATTATCAAATCAGGCAAAAGATTAATGGTGAAGAATCAAAGTTTCAAGCAAGACAAAGTTGATTTAACGGCTAAATTCTCAACGTCTCTCAAATCCTCTATAAATAGGGATAAAGACCTAAAGAATATAGACACATACACGAGAACAAAAGGCCAATACTCTGTGCAAAACGTCGCAAACACATCAACAACTTAGAGAATTCTTACAATAGTCATATCTTAGAATTCTCAAGTGTCTAGAAAAACAGAGTCTGTTCTGTTCGTATTGTTTTGTGAATACCTCTGATTGTATATCAAGTA
>Ga0315915_1006138_pt1 | contig 14775 bp, 6 predicted proteins | sample MpolbnodulesMG_FD_207738 | JGI IMG/M metagenome (GOLD analysis project Ga0315915, IMG submission 207738) | Medicago polymorpha root nodule microbial communities from Los Angeles, California, United States - branched nodules | ecosystem: Host-associated > Plants > Roots > Nodule | place: USA... | reverse complement strand
TGTGTGATTGAGCAACTTGTAATTTGATATTACTTTTTAGTGGAACTCTCCTTGGAAGTGCAAGGGGGACAGGACTACTTCCGGTTTGTGGAAGGAACCTGTATAATTGCTTGTGTTCTCTCTTCCTCTGTTCTTTACATTTATCCGCTGCACAAAGACTCTGAACTCACTCAGACTCTGAACTACTTCAGACTCTGAACCTGAGAACAGTTCATCAGAACGCAAAAGAAGAAGTTTTCAAAAACACAATTCAACCCCCCCTTCTTGTGGTTTTTCTCACCTTCAAAGTCTAGTAAGCATGTATTTTCTTAAATCAACATAAGACATTTGTATTTAACTATTCTCATAACTAAAGACCAAATGTGAAGGTATTTGACATAATATTGGTTGGATAAAAAAATTGCATGCTTGACAAAAAAATAAATTGCATGAAAGCAAACGACATCCAAAAACTTATATTTGATATAAAAAAAATAAATAAGCAAATGATATTCAAAAACTAAAAAAACAGATCATCATAATGTTTAGAGTTCTCAAGGGGCCTACAATGGGTTGGGCAATCACATTAGACTAAGAGAATCCCCACAAGTGAGATTGACACACATCTTCACCAAAAATTCTAAGAGGGGTGTTTGTTTTGTTTCTTTCTTCAGAAGAGATAAACTAAATTAGTAAAGGAAAGCAAGTGAAAAATGAATTTAACATGAGAAAAATATAAGGAGAGTGTGTTTCATCTATGGGAGTATAGACAAAGTATAGAAAATAGAATAATTTGTTGTTGATTTTGTGAATTTGTTTAAAGAGTTGCAAATCACTATGTAATTATACTATCAAAATATTAGACTCATTAGAAAGATGACATAAGAATTTAAAATGTTTAATAAATATTTATCTTGTTAGATCCCCAAAATACCAAAAGTCAATGCATTTGAAATAATAGAGGTTGAATAAAAATATTTGTATGAAAACGAAATGACATCCAAAAACTAGCAAAACACATCATCATGATATTTGGACTTCCGTCGGAGCCTATGTTGGGTTGTATTATCACATAAAGCTAAGAGCAATCACACAAAAATATAAGGAGAATGTGTTTTATCTGTGAGAGTATAGAACGTATAATGAACTTGCTGTTAATTTTATGGATTTGTTGAAGGAGATAAAAATCACTAGGTAATTATACTACCAAAATATTAGGCTCATTAAAAAAAGGTTACATCAATTTAAAATGTCTAATAAACAAACATGTATCTTATCAATTCATCATATTACATCTAAATTTTTTATTGTAAGATCCCAAGTAATAAATACCAAAAGTGAAGACACTTGAAATAATAGAGGTTGAATAAAAATATTTACATGAAAGCGAAATTACACCAAAAACTAGCAAAACAAGTCATCATGATGTTTGGACTTCCGTGGGAACCTATGTTGGATTGTATTATTTCATAAGGCTAAGAGCAATCACATAAGTGAGATTGACATCACATATTCCTTCATAGTCTTATGGCACTTTGTGTATGAGTCGTCTCACTTGTATGTGTTGTTCACATCTACTATTGCATTCAAAGTGGAATTAACTTACACTTTATACATTAATATGTCTCCAATAAGTGCTAGGAACTCTTTGTTCATGATCCACCACCAAGAGCTACTCCTGCTACCCCCCACAATGTCGAACCGTGATATGATATCATCGTTGAACTTTCTGGGGAGCCTACATTGATGTAGATCAACAATTTGGAGAAAGAAAAATCACATAAGTGAGAATGACACCACCACATCTTCGTCTAAATTTTTCAGGATTTAAGTATATGATTTATGATTTTTGTTGACTGACAGTAAATACATCATAATATTTTCTCCTTTAAATATGACGACATTCTAGCTTGTTCTTAACACGAGTGTCTATGCAAGTTATTTTACAAATCACTCACAAATACTTATTTATCATTATCAAACATTTGATTTTTGAGTAAGAGAAAAAAGAAAATAGAGAAAAATGCTCTCTAGTATCTCCTATGGTTGGAGTACTCTTTTTACATATCTATTCTTTATTATTTTTATATCTAAAACAAAAGGTTTAATCCTATGATCAAGATGGGTCTGCAGAGCTTTTTCTTGTTTCAACAACTTTAGTTCATTATTGACTAGCTTTTTCAAAGAACAACGATTTCAAAAATAAAAAGATCGATTCACTTGCTACGATAAATTTGATCACAAAGCAATACACGATTCTGTAATCTAGTACACAAGTTTCATTGACAAAATCTTTTTTTGGAAAATAAAAGGACAGCTAATTAAAGACTAAAATATTTTTAAAAAAACACGAATTTTCTCTTTACACACTGATGTGTTACACACTTCAATAGACAAAATGTTTTATTCCAAAAGAAAAGATAAAAGAAAATGATTTTTTTTTTTTTTGAGAAAAAAATGTTACATGAAAATCACTATTTTCTAATGTCTTTAACGGCACTGATTAGATTTAAATATAAATGGCAATTATTCAATCAATTATATTTGCACTAATCCATATCAATCTTACTTTTAATTAAACATTTTATTTAAAAAATGTTCCCAAAGTCATTTCAATAAAGTTATTTTTAATTATGTCTATTTTAATAGTGTTTTTTGTTGAAGAATTCACATAAAGCTGTTGAAATGTAAAAATTATTAACACGGGCACACTTAAAAACAAAAACCATTTCTTAAAAAAAAAAAAAAGATATATAAAGAAGCACATCGTTGATCAATAACCAAACACTTTTCATCCAAATAATAAAGTACATAAAATATATTCATTGTCTTACCAGTTGATCAATTTATTCCATTCCCCTCTTGATTTTGTCATTTGAGCTTAATGACTTGAAGTACATAGTACATACTACTAATTAAAAACTTAATTAACAAAAACAAAGACAAAAAAGATTACACCCCCCACCAATACTTTAATTATACCCTCTCCAAAGTAAAGTTACAATTCACATTGGCTTTAAAAGTAAAAAAAAGTTAATAAAAACCTAATGCTACTACCTATGCTGGTCCCCCAATACACTGCATAATTTTTTATTATCATGGAGAATTTATATTGTCAAGAATATCTGCTGGAGGAATGAAATGATCCATGGAGAGTCCAGGTACATTAAACATAACATCATCAATGGTCCAAATCTCTTCCATTCTGGTTCTACTATGCTGCATTGAGAGTTCACCGAATCGAAACACCGTCGCGATGGACCGTCCTTGATGTGCAATCAAGATCCCATCAACGTCTCTATAATCACCAATGCTACTACCTATGGTGGTCTCCCAATAAACTGCATCACTTTCTTGTGTTGGAACCCTAGTGAGATGTGAGTCTTCTAGGTATATGAGGAGTCCACTTTTTTGGCAAAAGTAGCCATATAGAATGTGCCTAATTACCTCTGCGGGTCCCTCACTTCTTTCTATCACAGTTTCACGATCTGCACATACCTTTAGAACGAAGCAATCAACGTTTCCAATTCGATTTTCACCTAAGCATTGTGCATTTGTGAATAAGCTTGCTGTGCTCTTTGGATCCAAACCCTAATATGTGAACCATCAAAATACTAGTTGTTAAATTCAAGTTCTTTTACATTAATCAAATTTCTTTGCCAGTAAAACGAAAATAGAGAACACATGTTTGTTTCTATTTGGGACATTTAGCCGAATGCACTTGGTATCTGTCTTTTTTTAAGAAAATACTAACGAGTGTTATGGGGTATTACTTAAGTGTCTATCTTTTTTAAGAAAATACTAATGAGTGTTTCTTAAGATCTTAAATAACAGTTTTATAAAATTGTGTATTCAATACATTATAAAATAAAATATTTTTCATTTTTAATGAATAGTTTATAAATGTGAAATTCTTAAAGAATATCTTGAGACATTCGCTAGCCAAACTTTTTTTAATAAGGTAGTAATTTATTGCTTAATACTAATAGTTGGGACAAACATTACATTATCGATGTTATTCTAACCAAACTCCATATTGTATTATAAATGTATTTTTAAAAAATGGCTGCTCCTATAGGAATGAAACGTTATCCTAGGCCAAACATTGTTAACAAAAAGAAACAAGTACAAATGTTAAAGGGAATACGAAGGTATGAAAGCAGGGACAATAATGTAGTGGACGAAGGACTATTCATTAAAGTGCTAAAAGAAAAAGCAAAAGCAAAAGGATAATTCATTCTTCAGGGGTACCCTCATACCTAGGCTACCCTGCAATAAGCAGCAATCCCAAGATCATGACTCACTAACTATGTACAATAATCAAAGATGACGTAAGATTGACAATCACGTGGCATTGTAATTTCCAAATAAAATTTCACGTTTGTAGTGTAAAGTAAGGGACAGTTTCTCTATCATTGTCAGCTCGAAATATACCCTTCAATATTCATTTGGATTTTATTGTATTTCAATTTATTTAAATTTGGTTTTCAATCTCTTTCTTTGTTTGGTACAAGCTACTTTGAACACTAGTGCTTTGTCCCCCTAAGGCTCAAATGAAATCTACCACCCACCAACCAAGAAACCAAACACAAATATAGAATATACAAACTATAGTTCAAATTTTGTTTGGTTTCTAATACAATATATAGACCAAAAGTCATTTCTTGCTTTTATTAAATATAAAATTATCTTTTAAATAAGACAAGTTTTAACCTAAGTTAATATCTTTCTCTTGGTTGGTTTGCTTATCCATATGTTAGCACATCTTTTAACACAAAAAGAAAAAGTTCATTTGAGTGCTTCCACTATTGGAATTGAACAAGCTCACATTCATTCTAAGTGAGTAAACAATTTTGTCTTTGAAATTGTAATTGGTCAAAATAATCTCTTAATTTTACACGTTATCAATTCTATTTTATCATATGAACTATAACATATGAATCAAAAATATATTTATCTTTTTTTAATCATTAAAGAGAATGATTTGAAACCTAATATAAAGATGCGATATTAGACATGAACATCGCATCACTATACATCTCTAGAGAATGAAGTATCATATATCCACATTACTTGATGTGATTTTTTTATTTTTTATTTTAGGGTAAAAAATTGGGAACACAACTCCTACGCTTACCTAACAAAAATTTAAGGTAACTCCATCCTTAGAAATGTTACATTAACTTAATAGTTTGTGATAATAACAATAACTAACTAAGATTATATATGCATTATTGAAAGATAAATGATAACAAGTGCCCTTGAGATAGTAATTTGTGATTATACCTGAATAATGCGACGTAATGGGCGTTGTGGGCCTTTAGCAGCATGAGTACCTAACCAAGGGGTATGTCTCCACACAGTCTTACCATTACTACCAGCAACAATCTTATGGCCACCAACAACCAATTCAAGAGACCACATTCCTGGCAACATTTGCCAAAGTACAAAGCAACCATTTTCACTACTTCTTGTCCCCAAACACTTTACATTCTTCCCTGATGATATCTCCGTTTCACAACAAATCATCTTCACCATCCCAGTTGCATACATGTTTTTATTCTCCTTTTGTTGTTTCAAACATCCTGTTGCAGCTAAATATTGTTGTATGATGTACTTGGCTGTTGATGTTTCCTGTTAAAAAAAAGAAGTTACCTCATCTTACAAGATTATAAAATAAATAACTAATATTAAAATAAAGTAACTATTACTCACCTATTTTAATTATGTTTAAGTGACATACATATCTTGCAATTTCCAATTATTTATACCAAAATAAATGTTAAAAAATGCAACATTATGATTAGTAGAGAGAGCTTACAAATGGGGTATCTTTGATGTGATTGTGATGAATACTTAAAGCAGGATCATGATCTGAGGGAATAGGAGCCAAGGGACAACCTAAGACACCAAGCAATAACCTCAAATCTTGTGTCTTAGCATGAATGGTTCCATAAAATGATTGTGATGAAATGTTTCCACTAGGTGAAATTTTCTGAGCTTTGAACCATTCCCTTATAGTTTCCCAAGAGCTTTCTTTTTTTCCTCCTTCTTCTTGCATTTCAGGGTCAGGACCTTCCATCAATGGTGTTAATGGTTGTGGTGCCCAACTCTGACGCCAACGTGCTGATCTTGAAGCCATTCGTGGTGGTGATGATTGTGTGATGAGAATGGAAGAATAAGAATGTAATGAAGAGGTTTTAGAAAGTGGATGGTTAGGGAGTTTAAAAGAGTGTGTGAAAGAGTGAGAGTTACAACTTCTCTTATTATATACTCTTACTTACCATAATATATAATCTGTCCGTACCACAAAATTATCATAATAGGTCATTTCATACTTACTCCTTTCGATAATTATTATTTTGTTAACCTAATTTTGATTCTCGTGATGAGAAATGAACTCATAATTCAAAGTTTGAGGGTAACTATTGTTTGACAAAAAATAATTTCAATTAAGAATCAAATTCATATTCTCTTAAACGATTTATTATTTGGTGAAGATCATTAACCATTTAAATTTAATTGTTTGGTCTACTCGATCCTATAACTATTACAAGTAAATATATGTCACAAATCATGGTGATTATTATAAATAAAGGGTGAAATATATTTTTGGTCTTTAGAAATATATAAATTTTTTGTTTTAGTCTCTCTAAAGAATTTCTTCTACTTTTAGTCCTCCAAAAGTATTCCAACTTCACTTTTGGTCTTTCCTTTTAAGTAAACTCATACGTAGAATGTATATTTTTGAACAAAAATTTTTAAAATAGTTTATAATATTATAAGAATCTCTTCCAAAAGAAATTAGAATTTTTTAACAAAACATGAATTAAATATAATTTTTATATTTTTGGCTGTTAAAAATTCATATTTAATTCATGTTTTGTTAAAAAATTCTAAATTTTTTAGGAGAAATTTTTACAATATTCTACACATTTCTGCTCAATTTTATTAAAAAAGCAAAGATTACACATGAGTTGACTTAAAATTAGGAACCAAAAATGTTGATTGAAAATATTAGCTCACAATAGATCATTTATGAAGGTGATCTATACTATAATTTCTCTATTAAATACATATATACTTAGAAAAGCTTTTTTTTACAATGCATATAGATTTATAAAAGTTAATAAATGTATCAAACAATTTAAAATGTGACTTATATTTAAAGACAATTTTTTCTCAATATTTTTTTTTCTTTGTGGCCAGAGTTTGAACTTCAGCCTTATATATCTTATGCATTGTCCATACCAACTGAGTTAAGCTCACGAAGATTTCAATATTATATTTAGAAAGACCAGAAGTAGGTTAAGAGGAAGAAACAAAAGAGACAGATTATCTGTTGAACGGCAAAAGAAAATGACATATTGTAATAATCCAAACTCGCTTGTTGGGCTGTCTATTGCTTTATTCCACTTGCTTTGGGACTTACTCTTGTCGTTATTTGTTTATTTTATTTTATTTTTATTCTCTCCTTCAAGCTGATCAGCTATCTATTTCCCATGCCACCACCACTGGTCCCATGGAGATTGGCCTACCACCTTTGATCCATTACTATCTATTTTTTCATTATTAGTAAAGTCTACACTTCTTTTTAAATTTTATTTTTAAAAGAACATCTAGTAACGCTTATAAGATTGATTTTTACAATAAAGATGAAGTAGAGGAAATGTCCCAGTTCAATATAACTAGACATAAAATGGATGAACATGATTCTTGTCTTTTTGTTAGAGTTGTTGGATGAGCAAATCTTACATGAACACAATTCCAAATTAAAAATGAGGTGTACACACAAAGAAAAACTAAAATAGAAATTATTTAGTCAAACATTTAATTCTTTTATATATATATAGAGAGAATTTGATGGTTAGAATGCAATGTTGTGGTACCCGTATGACTATGCTATTTTCGAAGGGACAATATATCCAAAAAGAGCTTATGGTCTTAAGAATACTCTTCATTTTGAAGGGACATAAAAAGGAGATGAAAAGAAGAAAGACTTGTCAACAAGTCGAAAAGGGAAAAGAGAAGGAACATATTTGAAGATTCAAAATTCTTTTTCGGTGTGTTGAATGAACTATGTGAGCTCCCTATTTATATAGAGAATTTACAACTAATATGTGATAAACTTTGGAAACAATTAATTCTTCTAGTATAAAAATATCTCACATTGAGTACCAAAATATATCATATTGTGTACAAAAATATATTTTGTTATGTGCAAAAATATATTTCCGATAAGTACCAAAATATATTAGATTATATTGCATACTAAAATATTTCAATATGTGCACCAAAATATTTCATATTACGTTCCAAAATATTTTAGTAAGACTTGGGGAGTAAGAAAACGCTTTCAAAAAATGATGAAATTAATTATTTAATTTAACATTTTTTTTTTTGGATAAATTAAGAGCAATGACATGAAAAAGAATACAAGACAGTCCAACTAAGTTGGGATATCTAGTATATTTCAATCTTTGCCAGGTGCTCATATATATTATTAAAAAGACCTAACTCAGTAAATCTACACAAAGTGTAAGTCAACCCAAACGAGTGATACTAAAACGAAAAAAAAAACACTAGTGGATGTTTAAAGTGCGGTTTATGGATCAACTATCAGCGCAAAACGGATCGAAGAACCAACAACTTCCTACAACAACAAAAGAACAAAATGTCTCTTTCGAGCCAAACAGTCCGACATCAAACAGTGGATGAGCAATGGAACAAAACTTCATCATAGCGATATAATACGACCGCCAACACGGTAACGAATCAAATCACCTACAATCTACCACCCGACAACAGTAAACTCACAAGTTTTAGAGACCAACCACAAATGACCTAGATCAATATTGAAGATCCATAACCACGAAGACTTACCAGCCACCGTCATTGAGAAACCACAACCGTGATTTTGAAAAACGTAACCAAACCCTGACGCTTCTAAGATTGATTTTTAAAATAAAGATGAAGCAGAGGAGATGTCCCTTCAATATAACTAGTAACTAGATATAAAATGGATGAACATGATTCATGTCTTTTTGTTGGAGTTGCTAGGGTGAGCAAATCTTACATGAACACAGTTCCAATTTAAAAATGAAAAGGTGTATACACACAATATAACTAGTTTTATGAAATTATCTTTACATACATACATATATGTATATAAAGAAAAACGTTACTATAAAGCATAAACAAAAATGTATTTAATAGAAATTGAACAAATGTCTCAAACTCATGAAACTTTCATAAATAAAAAGCACAAGTCTAAATCAAAACACTCAAACATCCGGAAGTCTTGTTAAAAAAATTACATTCAATTGTGAAGAAATTGAGATATTACGAAGACTTGAAGCCAATTCTATATACACTAGATAATATGAGAATCAAAGCATTCCAAAATGCAATAAAGCCATGTTTTGCACAGTCTGCTATGCTATATGACAACTTATTTAAAAAAAAATACACCAAAACAATAGATTCATCCTCAAGAGTGATTGAATAAATGAAACCTTTCATCAACTTATAACATATATCTTATTAAAGAAAATAGGGTAATTGCAACACCCATACACTTAAGATTATGATAAATAAAATATAGGCATATGTTAGAAAGCTTAAAATCCCTTATACATAAATACTTGTGGCTGCTCAGGTCGATTATAGCCAATTTTATCAATGAACCATAAGACTTCTTTGTCAAGACGGCAACCTAAACATGTGTCGAAACTATAGTCTTCATCGGAAAATGCAATCCAGACTCCTTTTTTCAGTTTTGGAGGTATGCACTTTATACCTGCAGGCAAATGATTGCATACCATAGAGAACTCTAAACTTGGTGGCCACTGCCTTCCATGTCTCCAGCATCTGTCCAGTTCAATTGACTCCTCGATCATCCGTCTGCATTTGAATAGGCATCTTTTTTTCCATAACTTAGTCAACCAAGAAATGCCTAAGGTATACCTTTTACGATCTCCAGAAAAGATGTATAACATTGTTAGCACATACTTTGCTGCATCATAACCTTCTGCCGCTGCTATTTGTAACAAGTCTCTTGCTAATCCGAAGTTTGTTGTCCTTTCACAAAGATTGATTAAACCAACCCTAAAACAATATTCCGGGTTTCGGCTCCAACGTAATCGATCGAAAAAATTATCTATATCTTTGCGTTGAGGGTGAGCCGGCCACAATAGTAATTGAATTTCTCTTAGGGAACATGCACGCAAAACCTCTCTATCTTCACATGCTTTGTTCAATAATTTAGAAGTTCTCTTCATACTCAGCATGTCTTTCAGCGAGTTGGCCGCGACAAAAGCCGTTATAAACACTAAAATGGATTCTGGTATAAGATGAAGCATTTTGTTTTTAGGGACGCTTGTTTTTATTTGAAAAAAAAAATGGTGTTGATAGATGAAATTAATTTTTTTGACAAGCGTTGATGGAAGAATGTTAAAATACAAGTTGATGGTTAGAATGCAATGTTGTGGTACTCGTATGACTATGCTATTTTTGAAGAAACAATATGTCTAGAAAGGGTCTATGATCTTAAGAATACTCTTAATTCTGAAGGGACATAAAAAGAAGATGAAAAGAAGAAAGACATGTCAACAAGTCGAAAAGGGAAAAGAGAAGAAAAAGGTTCGAAGTTTCAAAAATCTTTCTTGATGTGTAGAATGGACTATGTGAGCTCTCTATTTATATAGAAAATTCACCTCTAATATGTGATAAATTTTGGAAACAATTAATTCATCTAGTACAAAAATATCTCACATTGAGTACCAAAGTATATCATATTGTTTACAAAAATATATATTGTCATGTACAAAAATATATTTCAAATAAAGTACAAAAGTATATTAGATTGCATACCAAAATATTTTAGATTGTGCACCAAATTATTTCATATTGCGTTCCAAGATATTTTAGCAAAACTTGGGGAGTAAGAAAACACTCTCTAAAAATGATTAAATTAATTATTTAATTTAACATTTCAAAATAATAATATATAAAAATATTTATTTTTTTGCTGGTGCTTACTTCGTTCGTTCACATAATTATGTATCCGCTTAGAGGTACACCCTCACTAAATAAATACTACTAATGTGTATGATCCATCCGATGCAGAAAATCTATTTTTTCAATAACTTGTTCTACCCAATATGGACATTGTGTTTAGTCTTTTAATTCTCAATTTCCACACATGTTCCAACATGTATCTATCTACTGGACATATATTAGGGGTAAAAATAGAACTTTGGGGGCCTAAGAGATATTGAGGGGCCCTTAAAAGAAAATATCATAGAAGTTGAGTTGGATCTAATACAACTTTACTTGAGTGACCGATAACGAAAACATAACCTCGAATAAATATTTAATTAATATTATGAAAAATATGAAATTGTAGTTTAAATAGATGGTGTCATTGAAAGCTAAAAACTTAGCAAATCGTGTATTCCCTTTCTATATACTAGCAAAAAGACGGACACTCACACGTCAGTCTTTCCGCACTCTTTATTGTGTTAATACATGTAAATTATGAACGGTGATTTTTATAAAATTATGAATTTGATTTAAAGTAAAGATATTAGATGGTTGTGAATTTTAAATTGTAACAAACCAACAAACTCATGTTTATCTCTTTCAGTGAAACCAACAATAAAACAAATATAATATGATTTGATATTATTAGCAATGTTACAAGAATGAGCAGGTCACACACAAATGATAGATAGATGAGAGAAAATATAATAACAAAAATATTGTATTAAAATTATTTAAAAATACATATATTGGTCTATATGGCTAATTAGTTTGTAACCTAGAGGGGGGTGAATAGCTTTTTGAAAAGTTTTTCCGGAGTTTTATGAAAAGTGAGTTTAACGAAATCGACTATTGGAATCGTGCGCGAACAATCACAACAATGTACAAAAAGACAAATATATGTGCAATAAGATTTAATCTTAGAATTGAGAGATTCACGATACAAATCTTATTATACAATCAAACTTTAATAAACCTTGAACAATGTACAAAACTTTTTGACAATTTCAAACCAAACCTATATGAAAAAAATTACTAAGCTATCAAATGAAAACACAATACATGTGAAATTGAAGAATCGAATAGATTTTGAAATTAATTGATCTAAGCAAATTATTTGAAACCTAATTCAATGAATTAGATTATCTTTCAATGAAAAACAACTTAGATCAACACTAACAATTATCCTAACAATTATTGAATTGAACAAACGTTGATTACAAATGTGTTTACTAAAGTTCCTTGAAAGTAAACCTGATTCTTCAACCCCTATGTAAACACTCCCCCAAACTTCAAATAACCTTTGAATTTGGTGCTCCTTGAATCTTCGACTCCATGAATACCCGTGCACCCCTTCGAACTCTTCACTTGAACCTTCGATGCTAGTCCGGTAAGCGAATCCCCTTCGACTTCAAGAGCAGTTAGAAAGACCCCCAAGTCCTTTGGAGGTGGAATGAGATTATTCACTTCACTTTGGAACCTTGATTAAGCCCAACCAATTTCCTTTAAAGAATTAACTTACAATCCCTACTAGCACCCTGACAAATCAATGTGACTCAATGTACAAAGTGACTCTAAGAAAAAGCGTTTAATCTTGAAGAATGTATGAACAATGAGTTTTTAAGACCTAGAGAGAATAGTTGCAAATGATCCAATAAGTTGTGAATCAATTCATCTGTAGTCAAAGTCTTAGATGAATCGATTCAGTGTGTGATGCGTCGATTCAATTTGCTACAAGAAGAACAATGACACATTTTCACAAGTGAATCCTAGACCAAGACACATAGATGTTGGGTGCTTTTACATGCTAATCATAAGGCAATTATTAAAACATTAAACTAAGCTAAATAACATCATCAAAAACATATAAAGTAAAACTATGGAGGCTTCAATCTCCCCCTTTTTGATGATGTCAAATAGTTGATGATAGCTCCCCTTGACATATAGCATAACAAAAACAAAACGGCAACGAAAAAACAAGAAAAGGAACATCAACATATATTTCACCCCCTTTGACAACATGAAATTCTAGCGTACTTGTTTTAAGATGTTTTATGCGATGTTTCAACATCAGATACACAGAAAACAGATGTTCCGTTTAATGTTCCGACATTATGAAAATAAAAAAATTAAACGCAAGAAAATAAATGACAAGAAAGTAAAAAGGCACAGTGAGTTGTTGACCCAGTTCGGTGACAAACACACCTACTCTGGGGGCTACCAAGCCAGGAAGGAAATCCACTAGTGTAGTCCTTATTCTAAAGTTCTCAGCAAACTCCTCGTTTACAACTTAAGACCTAGGACCTACCCGTATAGACTTCAACCTAGGAACTCCTAGATCTGAGATCCCATCTCACTCTCCTACAATCAATCACAGCCCCTGTGATTATCAGATTCAAACATAAAATGGTGAAGTTACCTTCAAACATAAACTACAACCTTCCTTCAAAGCTTTGTTGTAGCACATGAGTTACAACTCAATAAACAGTCCTTAACATGTATCATTGTGATACAAGAAAGGCTCGAAAATAACAAACAGTCCTAAACTTGCATCACAAACGATACAAGAGAAGAACACACAAAGAACACGACTCAAACCCCTAAAAAACTATTCTTTAGAATGACGGCTTGAATCGCTAATTAGGTCTTGAAGTATTCCTTTTATACTGAAGCAATATGGGCTCATTAATCTTGTTGGGCTTCAGAACAAAGTAGATCGTTCAGCTGATCTACATAACAAGAATCATAAACAAATATAGAAAGTCCTAAAATGTAGGAACATCTATAGGAACATCCAAACAACTTCAAATATTCCTCATGATATTATTACTCTTTTTGGAATAAGAACACAACTGATTCTGAAAAGATGTGCGCGTTGCTTGGTCAACAAGATAAGGGAACGTGGATTCCTTAATATGATAAAGCGCACATACAAACAAGCATAAAACAAGGTACACTGAATCGTGTCAGGATGTTGGAACATTATGTCCAACATCTTATAGTAATGCCTAACCCATGTTGGAACATAGTATCCAATAACACAATCATGGATATTTGTTTTACAATAATGCAGCCAATACATATACCCAACAATCTTCCCCTTTGGAAATTTTTTGGCTAAAACAAATTAAGGCCATTTAGATAAAGCAAAGGGATACAACTCTTTCATTTCTTCAATCAATATGAACACACACCTATGAAGAAACATCCAGCACATAGTCTAAAGAGGTACCTTAGATAAACTTCTTCAAAACATCATAAACTCACATCCATGAAGAAGAAGCAGAAAAAACAGTATCACTAAATAGATTCAAACATGTGCACAAAACAAAGGATACCTCACAAGATCTTCACTCATAGCTTGAACCAAACAGACATGAAGAAAGAAACATCATGCTCTTAACAGAATCTGAGTTAAGAAACATTAGAGACATGCAGCAGCGGATAAGATAGTAGCATAGTCTCACAAGAAAAAAACAAGCAATGGAAAAATAAATTCCTAAGCAACACTCATCAGATCAGGGAAAAATAAATTCCCACACAGGTTTGGATGTTCCAACATCCTTCACCACATATGTAACGCCCTATTTTCTTATTTAATCATTTTTGGTTGAGTTTAATGTCTTTTATATGACTTATATGATTTATGTTGATTTATGACGTGTTGTGGTGTTTTAATATTTTATTAAGTGGCTTTATATTATTATTTAGTAGAATATGTTGGAAAATTAGAATAAATATATTTGTGGGGCT
>Ga0315915_1006135_pt1 | contig 14779 bp, 10 predicted proteins | sample MpolbnodulesMG_FD_207738 | JGI IMG/M metagenome (GOLD analysis project Ga0315915, IMG submission 207738) | Medicago polymorpha root nodule microbial communities from Los Angeles, California, United States - branched nodules | ecosystem: Host-associated > Plants > Roots > Nodule | place: USA... | reverse complement strand
TAAAAGAGAATAAATTTAGTGTGTTCAATAACTAGAAAGTCACCTTCTGAATAACTGTTCAGGTTCTTCTTGCTCCTCTGCTTCTTCATGATCAAATTGATTCACAGTTGTTGTAACTTTGCTAGAAAGAAGGTCATCATGTCTCTCTAGAACTTTCTGAAGTTGCTCATTCACTTCAATTGCTCGGGAAACTATCCTCTCATCTCTACAAACAATCAAAGAAAAAGCATTTGAAGCACAAACTTACCATATAATAAATGCATGCACACAAGCACAAATGCACAGACAAAAGTGTATCAATTTTTTTATATTATTAATTTAAAAAGGAGATAACAATTTCATCCAAGATTCAGCTTATTTCTTGTATCTTAGGAAATAGCAAGTGACATGGAAAAAACAAATGTTTTCTCGGCACAATGGCAAAACTCTAATGCACGAGTTATTAATGAACACAGGAACGACCACAACATCTTATGGAAAACGACCAGAAGCAAAGACAATAAAATCCATCCACTGAATCATTTCAAGTCTGGAAATGAAAGAAACTGTATTTGCTTTTGGCAGTAAAGAGAAATTTAAAGCAGCCTTACCTAGAAGCCATCACAAGATGCATTACCCTCTGCTTTTGAAATGAACATTGCTCAACAAGGTCAAGGGTGAATTCATCTCTTGCTCCCTGGAAAATAATTCACAGTTTTAGCAAAAACTGGCATGGGATTATTTACATGTCTCATAAGTACATCACATTGATTTTGTTTCACAAGACAAGACAAAAAGTATTAAAGAGCAACATAGTCATTTGTCAAAGTCTTTCCAGTTGACAGCATATGCCTCGTTATTTTTATTTAGCTGTACAATCTTGAAAAAGTTTGTGATATTTTGATGCTAATTCTTTTTACTAAAAAAAGTTAAAACGCGGTTTTTATCACTATCTTTAGCCTCTCAACCTCATTCCTTGTTGTCAATTCAAAACCAGAAGCAAAACAAATTTGAGACCTAATACTTTATTTGAATGGAGAAGCATCAGTAGACATATCAATGTATTCAGTATGAATCAATAGAAAATGCAAATCATATTCTTGAAGTGTTAATTTCTAGTTATATTATGACAGATTCTTGGCTCACCTGAGGATGTTTGCCATCAACGGCATCAAGGACTTCTTTTAGAACTTCCAATACATTACTGGCCTTTTGGATAATGCTGCAAAACACAATTGCAGAATAAGAAAGGTTCATAGATGACGAAAAATGGCAACAAAACAAATATCCATATAATGATACTTTCCACTAGATCAATTAAGAGGTCCACAGATCAAGAATCATCCATGATTTTGTATTTAAAACAAACACACACACGCGCACACACATGAACAGAGAAAAAGTCTCAAACTGAAGATAGATTTTCAAACTAATCTTCATTTTATTTCATTAGTTAAAAGCTATTGTATTTGGATAAATCTCAGTATCTGGTTTCCATCCCCAGACTAAATAATTATTCTTATCATAATATATCCTTTTCAACGCATCCAGTAAAAGAATGGACTCTAAAGATCATTTTAATAAAAAAAACTGTAACAATGAGGTTACTAAGTGAAGGAAAATATTATTTCCAGTCAAAGGTTTTTGAAAGACCCGGTCTACATCAAGTTTTACTAAAGTTGAAAAGCAATAATCACCTAGATTCAGGAACAGTGTTGGGTTCTGCTTTCTGAGCAACCTCTTCACGTCTAAGTAGGGAGGGCTCCCTTTTTGGTACATTATTAGTCTTATTTGGTTGTGAACTAAGATGGTTTGACTGGACAACTTGAGCTCTTTGAGGAAATTGTACCCCGGCACTCTGTAAAAAGTAAAACACAATTTACTATTGGCATTGGACAAATAAATAACAAATTAGTATTGGCTAAGAAAGCCATTAAAAAAAAGTATTGGGTAAGAAAGAAAAAATTCCGTACTTTTTCTTTTGGTGGGGTGTGCTAGGCCCATGCAATAGTGCAACGCATAGGCGACACATAAGAAGCCCAGTAGCAAGCTACTGAGGTGGCCTCCCCCTCAAAAAAGTAATTTAATATCGTGTGAACCATTGGGCCACATATCAGATGTTAAACTGATAAGAACAGATACTACACTTGATCTTAGCCAAAAGGCCGAGAAAGGTATTATATACCAAACGGAAGTAAAAACGTCATAGCCGTCTATAATTATCGTATAAAACATGTTTGAAAAATATTCTACTAGCAAATTGAGAGAATCTCAATGTCTGATTCCCATAATATTTGCAGAACGTTTAAAGGCTTTAAGCAAAAATACAACCATTTTCTGCCAACAGAACTACCCAGGTATCATTTATTAGCACTTACACAATCTTCCCACATTTACCATCACAGATACCATTACTCAAATTCAGCATATCCGATTAGCACTTAGCACCAACTATGTTGTTCAGATATGAAGCCAAAAACAACGCATGTTGTATCAGCTTCTTCTATTTGTGAGCCATGTAGTAAAAAACAACCGTATGTATCAAACAGCCTAGATTGGAACATAGAGAAAATCTCAACCTACCACTAAGTCATAATATGCCTTATAATACTGTGGAAACTTTCCCGAAGCACCACCAAGAGATGTTTGTGTTGCATCTAGTAGGAGAAATATTCGCTCCCTGACAGGCAAATCTGACTGCAAGCAAAAAAAAAAAGATCAGAGGGAGAGTAAGGAAAAATCAACATTGGCAACAAACAGTAGCACTGTAGTCTCTGGAGAAAAAATCACCTTTTTCTTTACAATTTTCACAAGAATAGGAATAACTTCTGCATGAACCACCTGCTCATGAATATGATCTCCTATGTTGTTCATCAACATTTCCAGCAACTACAAAATCAACAGATGAAATATTAGTTAGTAGAACACCAGTGCAGGAACGCAAGCAAGGCAAAAAATTCAAGAAAAGAAAGTCTCGTGGTCAATTTTCTCAGTTTCAAGTACAATGAAAAATATGCAGAGGAAACTGTATTCACATAAGTTGTTATGGGTACAAGTAAAATGATTTCAGCTTTGTTTGGAATTGGATAAACAACTTAATTAAGCACCTATAGCATAAGCACCATTATATAAATGCTTGTGTGTAAGCTATCTCTATAACAAAAGATAAAATAAAGTCAAAACTGTTTTCATAAAAACTATAAATTGTTTTCATATAAGCGATCTTGAAGAGCTTATGAAAATAAACTGAAAACAGCTTATGGACATGCCATAAGTTCTTTCCAATAAATTCCTCCCAACTGTCTCACAAGTGGATATTCCAGTAGATAAGCTCAAATAAGTCAACTCAAACAGGCCTTGAGAAAACTCACATGAATTTTTTTGAATAGACTACATAATAAGATCATTGTACTCACCATGACAGCATAAAGTTGAGTATTGGGGTTCTTGTTACCAAGTCTTTTTTTTATAGCTTTGACAACATCTTTAGCTTTTCTGAACATTAATAAAACAAAATGACGATATTAGCAACAACATCACTCAGAGCCTTGGAATATTCTAGCATATACTATTGAGTTTGTAATCAAGTAAATGGCCTGCCAGGCTCTGGCATCAACCTAGGCGCAGTGTTGAACAAGTACCACAAATAACAAATTTTAAAGTGCAAATTAAGTTAGCACCAAATAGGAGTTGTTTGCTAACTAACCAAATGCTTTCTATTTAAATTTTCCGTATGAAAAATAGACCAAAGTGACAAACAAAAATAATGCAGTTTAAATGAAAAAGAAATACACAATTTGGCATGACAAATATGCAAAATGCAATTAATTGGAGTAAGAAAACAAAATTATCATTCATGAGGATTATCTTCCAATATTATAGAAATACCCACTTAGCCAATTAGACATAGTTCAAGTGGTAAAGGTAGTAGTAGTAGTGGTAGGGTTAGGTGAAGAGCATAGATATGATTCAAATCCAAAAAAAATAAGATAATATAACATGAAGTGCCATGAGAAAAGTATAAAAGGTAAGGATTAAAAATGAAAAGATTGAGTTTAATTTTGTAGTGTTTTACTTTTGGGGCATTCATAATCAACTACAAAGAAACAACAGCATATATATGTAAGAGAAAAAAAAACTTTGTGGGGGGGATTACCTATGATCACGAGCAACTAATTCAGAGATTTCAATATTTTTCATCCAATCAATTTCAGACAGTTTCTCACTTGTTGCAGCATTGACTAGCTCGGCTGCCATCTTTCTTTCTACATAAACATTTAAGAATCAAATAGAATATAAAAGTTGAAATATATTTCAAACAAGAAAGCAAATGTTGAACAAAGAGTTAAGTATCCGCACAAATTTAATTAGGCGGCTAATCAACTTTTGCTAACTAGAAACAGAAAAGAAGCAGCTACAGGAGAATAAAGGTTTGGATGTAGAAGCAGTATATTAGCATGCAACAACGTTTCATTTGTTAATATACTCTCGAAGTTACAACTAGCTAACATACTATTACTAAGTCTACAACAACCGAAGCTTTTTCCCACTAGGTGAAGTCGGCTACATCCTACATGTATCAAAAATGTCTGCCGGAGACTGCTAATATACTCTCACTTGTTTAGAATTTTGGTTTGATCTAACTCAACTCTCACGCTCAGGACTGCACATTAAGATCGTGAACTGATAGCAGATGACCCAAAAAATCTTGGATGGACTCTGATACCACCTTAAAATTTGAGCTACAAAACCAGCTTGTGGGGTGACTAATGTCTTATAAACACTTTTTCATAGAACAAATCTCATCCAATGTGGAACTCTAAACTGTGCTGCAAATTATTATAAATAGGGAAAGTGAAAGGTAATTGATCCACAACATGCAAAAAAGAAGGTGATATTACACAACTGATAATTTGTCCTATTATTATAATCATCTTCCACCATATAATTATAAAAATTGACAATATAATCATGTATTACCTCTTATTACTACAGTCTACAGCAGCAACCTAAGTAAGTATGTCATGAACGACCTGCAAAAAGCAAAAACTTAATGATGAGAAACATTAAAATCGAAAGTTGTAGTGTGTTATGAAGCGGTGAATAGAATAGATTAAAGATTGTACCTTGAAAAACTGATATGAAGATGGAGATGACAAGAATGAAACCAAGGATGCACTGATAAACCCTAAAAAGATTCAACATTTCAAGTGCCACCCCAAAAAGCAATTATCTTGCTGTATTTTTCCTTTCTCAGAAGAATTCCTTTTTCTTTTTAATTAATTAGTTTATAGCTTCTTTTAGCATATGGGTATAATAAATTGGTGACAAATTGACAGCTTAAACGGTTCCTCGCACATACAAATGAATCTAATCTAAGGTTGTTGATGTATTGGATTTGGTTTTGTTGTTAAGGTTGTATCGTATTTTCCTCAACAAAAAAAAAAGGTTGTATCGTATCAGCACCGCCACGAGGGATGTCGCTGTCGCTGACCCCACTCAAAGCTTCATTTCCAATGAGAAGTCGCAATTTATTTTACTCTTTTGACTCTTGCCACGTTATCATCAATTGAGGACGTACCATCAAGATTAAACCATGCAAAATTGTTGTTTGAAGATTGTTGTTGACGCTTCTTGTTAAGTTGAGAAACACATGTAAAATATCATAATATTCTTCGACAGTTAAATATTGAGGAAAATGTAACCAGCTGTAGTTAATTACGGAAGAAAACCTCGACAGTTAACTACCGTCAGTTCAGTTGGCAGTTAACTGTTGCGTGTTTATACAGGAACAGAAGCATCATAACACATTTCAGTTTCATTTTTCTTCCAACTTCTCTCAAACTCTTCAATTCTCACCAAAGCCATTTTCGCGAATTGCAAGCAAATAACTACACATTATCACAAGTTGTATCAATCATTTTAATCATAATGTTAGTTTGTTTAGGTTTAATTTTTAAAAAAATTAAAGTAGTTTGCATGTGGTTATGGTTGATTTTAAAATTAACAATTTGATGATTGCATGTGTTGTTAAGATGTTATAGATGAATGTAGTTGTTGTAATTGATGTTTGAATGATTTTTAAGTATAATGTGGTTTTGAATGGTGTCAAATGAACACAATTTGAATATGTTTTATACTTTGCACACAAAGTGTTTGATAAAATGTCTCAATGACAATTATATTGATTATTTAGTTAGTTTAGGTTATGGAAATGATGTTAATTATAGTTTGATATAGTGTATATTGATTATTGATTATTTAGTTAGTTTAGGTTATGAGAATTATATTGAAATGATGTTAATTATAGTTTGATACAGTGTATATTGATCATTGATTATTTAGTTAGTTTAGGTTATGAGAATTATATTGAAATGATAATTATATTGAATGATTTTAGGTTATGGAAATGATGTTCATTGTACTTTTAATGTGTTTAATTATGTTTATGTTTAGTTTAGGTTTAATGTGAATGTTTATGTTTAGTCTAGGTTTGATGTATTTGATTAGGTTATGGAAACGATGTTAATTTTTTACTTTTCTGTGTAGATATGTTTGTCAGGACCCGATTGATCCATCTAAGATGATTGGTGGTAGGCGTGCTATGACCCAAAGCCACTGGAAAGAGAAGGAGAGGAAAAAAGCACATATACCGAAGAGGGGAAGAGGTCGGAGGGGGATGGTTCAGAGGCTTCTAAGGCTACACAGCCTGAAGAGCATGACCCCTCAACAATTGTATGCGGCCTTGCAAAATGTTAGGGAGCAAATCGCGTCAATCATGACCAGGAGGCGAGGCCAGAGGCCGAGGAGGAGACAACAACAACATCAGCAGGACCAGGAGTAGTAGTATTTTCTGTTTAGGATAGATTTTTAGGACTTGGTATATATTTTCATGACATTTGTTCGTTCCGTTGTATTTTCATGACATTTGTTACTTTGTTTGTATTTCGATGACATATTTCTATGACAATTGTTCGTTTTCGTATCATATTTTCAATTTCAATTATGTTGGTAATTTTCGCTTATTAACTTCATGATTTGCCATTGAAACAATGTGTTTACAATGTGTAAAAACACATGTAACAAGTTCTACCTTAACTGGTTCTGCCATTTTATGGCTTCAGGACCCATCGGCAGTTAACTGCCAATGGAACCGGCGGTAGTTAATTGCGGAGTTTTTCTTCGGTAACTGCAGCCGGTTCCATTTTCCTCGGTACTTAACTGCCAAAGGGTGTTATTGTATTTTACATGTGTTTATCAACCTAACAAGATGTGTCAACAACAATTTTCTTGTTGTTTTAAGTTTATTAAAAAAAAAAATTAACCTTTAAGTTCAGAAACACACATTTAATCCATGTTCTCTAATTATATTTTCTACATTTGTCAAAAGATCTATAAGCATCACATTCATAATCACAATATTGAACATCTTTGAACAAACATGATTTTTCCTAATAAAAAAAAATCTATGAGCATTCCTCTTTAATGAGATTCTGCGATGCATAATAGAAACATAAGCAAATCAGGGGGATGAAGCTCCATATTCATAAGGGTCTCCAATACAATATCAGCACGCAACCAAACAATCTTCTTTGAACAAACATTGATTTATCCTACCTAGAAAACATGTTTTTAAAAACAAAAAGGGAGTATTTGTTACATGCAATTCATGCAAAATTTCAAATATAAGCATAGACACGCTTGTCCATGATCCAAAATGGATCCAAAAACTACATTCAACGCTATTATGAACCAACTCAGTCTTTTACAAACTCCAAGCTCCCATTGCTAATCTTCTTTCAACTTGTTAACATATTTGAGGAAAGCCTCATTGCTTCTCCAGCCAATACTTGACCCACTACAGCAAACAACAACAAAAAAATAAATAAGTTTTATGATAAACAAGAAAAACAAATTAACACCGAAACAATGAAAACGAAAAGAGATTTAACACTATATAGAAAGAAAGAATTGTTACCACTATAAGTCATGTGCCTACAGCTACTGAAGCAACCAGATCATACAATTTTTCCCATGCCTTTTCTTTGATCTTAACCCACCACCCGCGATTTGCCATTGCGGCACCCGACTCAAGAACCGTTGATGTTGCGTTTTCGACAGCTAGTGATGCTAGATGTGCAGCTACTATTGCCTTCTCGGTAGCTTCATCTAGTTTAGCAATAGCATTCAAGAAGAAGCAGTTATTGCTATATGTGACTTGGCCTAGTGTTGCGATAGCCTTCAATAATGCATCAGTGATGTCTTTTTTCTCTTTGTGCCTTGATCAATCTTGAAACTTGAAGATGACTCCCCAAGATCAGTAGCACGGTTAATGATCATGTTGTTTGTGACTTGGTCTAGTGTTGCGGTACCCTTCAATAATGCATTAGTGAGGGTGCCTTGATCAATCTTGAAACTTGAAGATAACACCCCAACATCAGTAGCACGATTGTTGATCACGTTGTTTGTGACTTGATCTAGTGTTGTGATACCCTTCAATAATGCTTTAGTGAGAGTGAGGGTGTCTTTCTCCCCAAGATCAGTAGCACGGTTGTTGATCATGTTGTTTGTGACAATCTTGAAACTTGAACGATAAAGGAAAAAAAAAACAGACATATTTATATATATATATATATATATATATATATATATATATATATGTATGTATGTATGTATGTATGTATGTATGTATGTATGTATGTATATTTATATCATGTTTGTTACACTTGTTTTAATATTTAAATTTATTCTTATCTATTTGTTACGTGTGTTATTTGTATTGAAAATTGAGAGTATTTTTGAAAAGAAAAGTGTTGAAAGGGATAGTTTTTTTATATATATATTGTATAGATTTATATCATGTTTGTTACATTTGTTTTAATATTTAAATTTATTTTTATCTATTTGTTACATGTGTTATTTGTATTGAAAATTGAGGGTATTTTTGAAAAGAAAATTCCAACCAAAAAGTGTTGAAAGGGATAGTTTTCTTTATATATTGTATAGATTATATCATATTTGTTACATTTGTTTTAATATTAAAATTTATTCTTATCTATTTATTACATGTGTTATTTGTATTGAAAATTGAGGGTATTTTTAAAAAGAAAAGTTCAACCCAAAAGTGTTGAAAATGGTGATTTTCTTTATACATGGTATAGATTAACAATATTGAAGACACCGATTTATGAAATAGTATCCTCAAAGGAAATGTCGAAGGGTTTTATACAGATACTCAATTACAACATCTCAACCTATAAGTTTTTGTGCATAGGTTTATGAAATAAAATTTATGACACGATAATGCATTGGAAAAATATGATTGGATATACGCATAATATTTTTCAAACACGATCCTTCAAAGAAAAAGGTCGGAGAAATCTCCATTTGCAATAAAATAGGACCTCAAACAGAAATTCTTAAAATAAAAATAGTATAGATAATATATGATTTTATAAAAAATATAATATATGATTTATTAAAAATTAATAATACAGAATAACAATGATTAATCATCTTTGAAACATATGAAATAGTAACAAAATATATTAAATTAAACTAATATGTAGTATTAAAAGAATTAAAAAGGAAAAAATAATAGCTTAGTATAATATATCATACTTATAAAAAATGAAAATATGAATTAAAATATAGGGTTAATAGTACTTTTCACCCCTGTAATATAGGTCATTTCCAGATTTCGCCCTTATAAAATTTTCGGTTTGGTTTCCGTCCTCGTAAAAAAATATCCAGAAAACCCTCCTCCCCCACCCAACTCAGCAGATTCGCTTATGTGGCGTTGAGTTGGCATTTTTATTTCATTTTTTATTTTTTTAATTGGCCACATGTAAAAAAAACATTTCCACATCAGATTTTATTTTAAAAAAAATTGAAAATTAGTTTTAAAAAATCATAAAAATATTCATATTATTTTCAAAAAAAAATTAAAATCGAAAAAAAAATCAGAAAAATATTCATATTTTTTTCCAAAAAATTTAAAAATCATAAAAAAATAAGATATTTTTTTCTAAAATAAAAAAAAAATCAGAAAAAATTTAATATTTTTTTTCGAAATTTAAAAAATTAGTTTTTTTACGAAGATTTTTAAAAATTTTGGAATTTAACAAGTTTTTTCTATAAAAAAAATTATTACCAATTTTTTCTCTAAAATTTAAAAAAATCAGAAAATAGCTATAATTTTATTTTTAAATTTAAAAAAATCCGACAATATAATCAGATTTTTTTCGAAATTAAAAATATTTTAAAAAATTATGGAATTTAATTCTCAAAATACAAAGAAAAAGCAAAATTTTAAAATATAATCAGATTTTTTTCAAAAAAAATTTCAACAAAAATAAATTTCTGGAAAAAATTTTATTTTTTAAAAATCTAGATACAAATTTAGAAAAAATTCAAATTTTTTTTCCATAATTTTTATAAAATCATTTTCGAAATTAAAATATTGGAAAAAAATATTATTTTTTTACAAAATTATGAAGATTTTTCCATTTTTTGCTTTTTTATATACAAAGAAAAAAATTTGGTAATAAAAAACATTTCCAGATTTTTTTTTTTTAAAAATCCGTAAAAAAAAATTCCTGAATTTTTTTCTAATTTTTAGAATTTTTTATTTTTAAATTAATATAAATGAATTTATATTTTTTTTGGATTTTTTTTAATTAAAATTTGATGTGGCCAATTAAAAAAATGAAAAAAAAAAAGCCAAGTCAGCGCCACATAAGCAAATCTGCTAAATTGGATGGGTGAAGGGGGTTTTCCAGAAGAAAAAAAAAATTACGAGGATGGAAACCAAACCGAAAATTTTATAAGGGCTAAAACCGGAAATGGCCTATATTACAGGGGTGAAAAGCACTATTAACCCTAAAATATATGTATTTGGTTCAGTTTGGTTTTAAAAATTGATCCAAAATCCGATCAAATTCGAGTGGTTTTCGTAGAATGACATCCAATAATAATAACAAGTTTTGCGTGGTTTTTCATTTTTTTTTGACCGGTTTACGATTTTTATTTGGATCGGTTTGGATTTGAACACCCTGTTGGGGCTTCAATTTATGTGGTAACATTTCTTTCTCTATGGTGTTACAGTCATTTTTGTTTTCAGTGTTTGAGGAATTTGTTGGAGAATAGGGGGTGATACGAGGAAGAGAATAAAAAGGAAGGAGAGTTAGAGAATGAGAGGTTAAAAGTGAAACCAAATAGATGAGAGGTGTGTTTGGCAAAAAAAAAAGTCATGATAAAATATTTATTTGACATGTGCTTATTGAAGGTGGGAAAAACACAAGAAAGGGGGTTGAATTGTGTTTTCTTTTTCTTTGTTTCTCCCACTGATGTCACAGTTCAGAAGCAACTGATTATTAGTTTCTGAAGTAGTGATCAAAGACTTAATGTGCAGCGGATAAAAAACAGAGTAAGAGAGAGAGAAGAAAGACACAAAGCAATTATACAGGTTCCTTTCACAAACCGGAAGTAGTCATGTCCCCCTTGCACTTCCAAGAAGATTTCATTAACAATGTAATATCAAATTACAAGTACTCAAGCACACAGGCAAGAGATTTCCAATGCTCAAGCACTCAAGCAAGAGACTTTCCTGTGCTCTAGTACAACTACAAGAGACTTACAAACAAACAGATTTACACAAAAAATTGTTTGAGTTTGAACACTTGATATACAATCGGTGGTGTTCTCAATACAAATCAATTACAGACTCTTTAGACTATTGAGACTATAGAATTTCTAAAATGTGGACAACTCTTAAGAAATTCTAAGTTACTTTGAAATGCAAACAAAACAGAGTATAAACTATGAGATGTTTAGAGAGTTTAGCTTTTGTATGCGTGTATTGCTTTCTTGTCTGTATATGTTTGTTGTTCTATTCAACTTGAAAACCTTCACTCCTTTATATAGTGGTGTGAAAGAGACGTTGAGGAACAGCCAACACGCATGCATAAAAGAGTCGTTTGAAGCTTGTTGATCACCAATGATCTTTTGCCTGATATGAGTATTGTCCTATGAATGATCAATTTCAAATTCATTCCTTGTATGAGAGAACATTTCTGCAGGCAGAGCTGTTATCCTTGTCTTGTTGCAAAGCACGACCAAAGTAGTGGAGAAGGTGGTTGTACAGTTCGTACACTTATCCTTTTTCAACGCTCTTGAAGAAGTAAGTATCTAAAGCTTTGAAAAACATTTCAAGACCGTTGTTCCACCTCTTTAAGTCTTTAGCAACTCTTAGACAAGATAAAAAGAGATTTCAGCTTTGAGTTCTTCAGCTTCTGGTGAGGTTGCTTCTGATGAGGCGCTTCTGATGAACTTTGCTTCTGATGACGTCATCACTTCAGGAGCACTTTGAACTTCAGGAGCACTTCACTTCAGACGCTTCAAGCTTCCTTTTTGTTGATCATTTTGCTCTCTTTTGTTCTTCCAGAACCTTTTAAGAATACAAACTTTTTTCTATGGTCCTGTACACTTGAACAAATATTAGCATATCCAATTGACAATTTTTAATACCTTGTTATCATCAAAACCTTAAAGGTGACATATGTTAAAAAAAAATTGTGGTAACAATTTTCCCTACTCTAAGGGTAATGATTGTTAAACGTATTTTGTTCCAACACTTATAATATATATTTTTTACGAAAAAATCACTTTGTTAAGTATAATATCATTTTTTTTAATGAATTAAGTATAATATCATGTATGTTATGATTAGTTATGAGGTGTGGTTGGATTTCACATTTTATGTGAGTTGAGAGTACACCGCACTTTGTGGTGTGACTGATCGGTTTAATTCAATTTTGACGGTTAAAGTATATTTGAATTAATAAACATGATTATCTATTTCAATAACACCAACAACAATCTTTATTATAAAAAAAGTTGTTTAAGGGTATAATTGGAATAATAAAAAAGTAAGTATAAACATACTCATTTAGTTTGTTACACTTTTTAAATGATAAATAAAAAAAATCAAACATATTTAAATTTATTCTTAACTATTTGTTACATGTATTATTTGTATTGAAAATTGAGAGTATTTTTGGAAAGAAAAATCTAACCCAAAAGTGTTGAAAGGGGTAGTTTTCTTTATATATAGTATAGATAGATTATATCATGTTTGTTACATTTGTTTTAATATTTAAATTTATTCTTATCTATTTATTACATGTGTTATTTGTATTGAAAATTGAGGGTATTTTTTGAAAGAAATATCATGTTTGTTACATTTGTTTTAATATTTAAATTTATTCTTATCTATTTGTTACATGTATTATTTGTATTGAAAATTGAGGGTATTTTTGGAAAGAAAAATCTAACCCAAAAATGTTGAAAGAGGTAGTTTTCTTTATATATAGTATAGATAGATTATATCATGTTTGTTACATTTGTTTTAATATTTAAATTTATTCTTATCTATTTATTACATGTGTTATTTGTGTTGAAAATTTAGGGTATTTTTTGAAAGAAAAGTTCAACCCAAAAGTGTTGAAAGAGATTGTTTTCTTTATATATAGTATAGATTATATTTTTTAAATGTTAAGGAAAAAATCGAACATATACATTTTGTTTTAATATTTGAATTTACTTTTATATGTTTGTTACATGTGTTATTTGTATTGAAAGTTGAAGGTAATTTTGAAAGGAGAAAAATCAGCCCAAAAGAGTCAAGAGATGTTATTTTCTTAATATAGATATAGAAGATGAAGATGGTTGAGATTTTGGGCTGAATTTTTTGGGTTAAATATGTTATTGGTCCCTATAAATATGTCAATTTTTCGTTTTAGTCCCTCTAAAATTTTCCTTCAACATTTAGTCCTCCAAAAAATTTCCATCTTCACTTTTGGTCCCTCTTTTAAAGTAAACTCATATGTAGAATTCATATTTTTGCAGAAAAATTCATAATATTATAATAATCTCTCCCAAAAAATTTATAATTTTTTAACAAAACATGAATTTAATATGAATTTTTATATCTTTTATGGTCAAAAATTCATATTAAATTTATGTTTTCTTAAAAAATTATAAAAAAAAATTGGGAAATATTTTTACAATATTCTACACATTTCTGTACAATTTCATTAAAAAAAAATACTAAAATTAACTTAAAAATAGGGACTAAAAGTAGTGATTGAAAAATTTATATGGACTAAAAGTTGAAGGAAAATTTTAGAGGGACTAAAACAAAAAGTTGGTATATTTACAGGGACCAAAAACATATTTAACCCAATTTTTTATAATTCTAATTATATCCTTAAACAAATTTTTCTATATATTATTTTTCTTAAATTACCGTTGTTATTGAAAATGATAAACATGATTTTTTTGAGTCTGTTATAATTTGAAAGTCACAAATATTTGTACCTATTATTTTAATCAAAATCAAAATTTCATATAAAATATCGTTTATAATTTATGCGCGTCAATGCAATAAAAAAAGCGGAAAGACAGGCACGTGAGTATCCGTTTTTTCGCCGGTATATCTATACTATATATAAAGAGAATACGAATTTTTTGAGGAATTTTGGGCTGACTTTATTGTTATTCCAATTATATCTTGAAACAAAATTTTATATAATTTTATATTGTTGGTGTTATTAAAAAATATAATAATTTTTGTTATATTCGTTATATTATTGTTGTCATCGATTGTTGGTGTTATTAAGAAAGATAATATTTTTTTGTTATATTTGTTATATTATTGAAAAAGATAAATATGGTTTGTCAAGTTTGTTACATCTGAAAGTCACAAATATCTATACTTATAATTTTAATCGATATATAT
>Ga0315915_1006131_pt1 | contig 14783 bp, 5 predicted proteins | sample MpolbnodulesMG_FD_207738 | JGI IMG/M metagenome (GOLD analysis project Ga0315915, IMG submission 207738) | Medicago polymorpha root nodule microbial communities from Los Angeles, California, United States - branched nodules | ecosystem: Host-associated > Plants > Roots > Nodule | place: USA... | reverse complement strand
GTTTTGGAGGAGCACCGTTCGTGTGGACTTGCTAGAGGCCTTGCTGCTTGCTGCTTGCTTTGCTGTGATCGAGATTCCAGTTTCCAGCTTTCAGATTCCACATTTCGAGGTAACAATCGAATCACTAATTCATGTGTTAATTCGTAATGATCCAAGGAAAGAAAATCGAAAATTTTATCCGCTGCTTATTCTGAAAACGCATTCGATTTTCCTTCAGTAACCACCGACCATCTGCCATAGTTCCACTTCCGGCACCATCACCACCTATGTAACCACCGACCACCAAAAAAAATTCCCATATCTTCTGTCACCGCCGCACCTCCAAAACCATTGGAATCCAAAGTGATGAAGAAGAAGTTGAGCGAGGAAACTATTACACGCAGAGAGAGGGAGGATGATAACAATTAGAATCTAGACAAAATGAGAGAGACATGGAAAACCTTAATTTGTTTGGAATAGATAGATGAGAAAGAGATGTGTATTGAGCGGTGTGTACTTGTCATTGGAAACTGATTAAAATTAATGATTTGTAATTTTCAAAACAACTAATTTTAAAGAAGGTTTATCAGTCGTTGATTTTAATTGGCATTGAATCAACGGTCCAAATGCTTTTGCGCCCAAATGAATTAGATTTAGGGTTTTCAAAGAGCCTGCAATGTTAGCAAAGATTAGATTAGAATATAAGGATAAAGATATGCAGGGTCAGAGTTCGAGCCCCGGACATCCCACTTATTCTCCTTAATAAAGAGAATTTCTAGCCGACTACTTGAAGAAAAAAATATATAGTGTTTTTTTAGGGGAAAAATATAGTGTTAAAAAATATACTTGCAAAAAACTGTATAATATTTTTTTTTATTTTTTTACAATCTCCTATAATAATTTGTTCCCTCAAGAAATAATTTGTTAAAAACGTGGGGTGGGGACAATTCCTCCCGTGTTCTCTGTGGCATATATTAGGCCTCAATCCAAATTTCCAAACGTCCAAACTCCGAACTCTCTGTATCCACAAAAAATAACTGAAATATCTGTTAATTAATATTTAATATATGAAGAATATAATATAATAAATTATCCATAAAAAAATTGATAACTTTTTTAGGAAAGAAAATAATATAATATATCTATAATTATTTAAGGATACATAATTTTAATGTAATACTCCCCTAAAAGAAAATTACAGTAATACTTTTTCTTCTATTTTATTCTTTTTATAATTCTATTTAAAATTTTAATTAAAAAAGTGTTTAATCTATTATAGTAGAAGTTATTTCATTGAGTCCATAAATTTAGCTCAATTGATATAGACATTGTGTAATATATATAGAGATCTAAGTTCGAACCTTGGTCACCCCACTCTCTCATTTTCAAAGGTGATTTTTCTTTGGTCAACTAAGACGTGAATTTCTAGTCATTAGATTAGTTGACATAAATAAAACTATTGCACTAAACATATACCTATATAAATATCCTCAAAAAAAAAAAAACATATATAAAGAGGATCCATAATTTTGGTGCAGTATTTTTTCTTCCAACTAGCAAAAAGACGGGCACTCACGTGTCCGTCTTTCTGCTCTTTTTATTGCGCTAACGTTTGAAAATTATGAACGGTATTTTTTTTATAAAATTTTGGTTTTGATTAAAACTAAAAAATATATAAATGTTTGTTGCTTTCAAATTATTAAAAATCAAACTAACCATGATTATCTATTTCAACGACACCGACAATAATACAGTAGAACAAAAAAGTATAATATAAATTTATTTTTTAATGACACCACCAACAATTTAATTATAGAAAAAGTTTTTTTTGACAAGATTATAGAAAAAGTTTTTTTTTTTTAGAGCAAGATTATAGAAAAAGTTGTTTAAAGGTATAATTGGAATGACGAAAAAGTAAGTATAAATATACTCATCTAGTTTGTTACATTTTTTAAATGATAAAGGTAAAAAAAAATCATATCGTGTTTGTTATATTTGTTTTAATATTTAAATTTATTCTTATCTATCTGTTACATGTGTTATTTGTATTGAAAATTGAGGGTATTTTTGGAAAGAAAAATCCAACAAAAAAATGTTGAAAGAGGTAGTTTTCTTTATATATAGTATAGATAGATTATATATTTCATTTAAACTATTTTATTTATGATTTTATCATTTTTATAATATTTTGGTGAACTAAGAGGTGATTTTATAATATTATTACAATAGATATAGTATTTAATTAAAAATTAACAAACCTGCACTATAATAAAAGAAGTTTATCATTAAAAAAGTTTATTTTATTGTTTTTTAAATTGATCGATTTGATTAAGGTTTATGGTAAAAATGTTTTATAACACGTACAATTAAATGCAATAGAAAAATTAATTTAATTAATTAGTTATATTAACTTGACTTAGCTCATCTAATAATATACACTTTATGGTTGTTATTATAACCAAAAATCAAGATTTTATATTTATTTATTAATTAATGCATGTGTTTTATAATAAAGACTATATATGCATTATTAATTTAAATGAATTTAAAATGTAAATTTTTGTTAATAATGTATTTGATGTTGTTAGATGGAAAATCTTTATCTAAATTTAATCATAGGAATTTAAGTATGTGTGAGTTTTTGTCATTTTGTTTGGAGACAAAAAAAGAGGTTTGTGGTATAGAATTGAAGTAGATTGATATGAGTTGAAGAGGTGAAGTTGTAAACTTTTTCTCCCACAAACCAAAACCAACTTCATGATATGGCCACTGTTGCAACCAAAGGAATTGGAGTCACAAAGCTCCATCCCTACAACCCCAACAAAAAATCCATCTTCCTTGGCCAAAGACTTAGAATCAAACTCTCAAACAATGAACAACCACCACCACCATGCAGTGCAAGATTCATCACCACAAAAGCCATTCATGGTGCTGAATGGCTTCTTGAATCAGCTCACAACCTTTTTGTAGGTGTTGGTGTTGGACTTCCATGCACAGTGATGGAGTGTGGAGATATGATCTATAGAAGCACTCTTCCTAAGTCTAGTGGCTTGAATGTTACTGTCCCTGGTGTTGTTCTTGCTCTTGGTGCTTTATCTTATCTTTGGGCTACACCTGGTGTTGCTCCTGGTTTTTTTGATATGTTTGTTCTTGCTTTTGTTGAAAGGTTGTTTAGACCTACTTTCAGAAAGGTTTGTTAATTTTTCAATTTTTTTTATTTTAGACTAGGACTTTAATTTATTACCTAATCTATTACACTCTCCTAATAAATTGTTTGATGAGCTATAGAAATATAATAATACTCTGTTTGCTAAAACAATAGAGAATATCTTATAAGCTAGCTTATAACAGATGAACTTATAGCGGATAACTGATAAGTTAACTTATAGCTGATAGCGTATAAGCTAAGTGATTGAATTTGTAGTGTTTAGTAAAATAGTGGTTGAAATAGCTTATTAGTATGAAATGAGATAAATAAGATATATTCAATTAATATTTATTTTTTTCAATTAAGGCTATAAGGGTAAAATTGAGATAAAAAATGATAAGCTATAAGCTGCTTGAATTAGCTTATCGAAAACCTCTAAGCTAGTAAAAATAAGCTACAAGGTCATGAGAAAATGACGGTTACCAAACAGGTATTTTTTTAGTTCAATGAACCTAAGAGGGATGATAAATAGTCGCCAAGTTATTTTCAATACATAACCCACATGTCCCTGGATCGAAACGAGGCTCTGATACTATATTAAAATTTGGATTGAGTCTAACTTTACCTTACAAAATTGGCTTGATAGACTGAGAATAGTATAGAGATAATTCAGGGACCAAATAGTAGAAAGTGAAAGTTTAGGGACCAAATTGAAGGTGTACTATTTATTTAATTTTATTGCAATTTTAATGAAATAGTATTTTGGGAGTTTGTTCTATTTGTTATTGCTGAGAATGGTCTATTATGGCAGGATGATTTTGTTTTAGGGAAGAAGCTGGGGGAGGGATCATTTGGAGTTGTTTATAGAGTGACACTAGCCAAGAAGCCCTCTTCAAAGGTATTATTGTTGTTATGGATATGGATTCTTTGCAATCATTCTTAGATATGATGAAGTCAGGATACGAGCTGGGGGAACATAATCTGAGTCTTGTTATTATATTATGATATATATTCTATTATATTCATGAATAAGAACATAAATTAATATCAAGTTAACCATTAATTATTTATAGATTCTCAAGGATTTTTAGAAAATAAAATGAAGAACCAACTTGTGGGTATAGCATGTGTTTGTGAGGTTTCAGTTGGTCTTTGGGTCGCTTGAATTGTTTAGTTATGACTTATGGTACTTTTTGGTTCTCACTGGAAGGAAGGTGACTTAGTCTTGAAGAAGGCGACTGAATATGGTGCTGTAGAAATTTGGATGAATGAACGAGTAAGAAGAGCTTGTGCAAACAGCTGTGCAGATTTTGTTTATGGTTTTCTTGAGGTAAGGATTTTTCGGGTATCACTGTCTTACTTGTTTGGAGAAATCAAAGGCGTTCTCAGTCTCATCATTTATCATTTTAGTTCGCTTACGCCAAAGACTGATATTTTCATTTACTATTTGCAGAGGTCTACAAAAAAGACTCCTGAATATTGGCTTATATGGAGGTTTGAAGGGGATGCCACCTTAGCTGATCTATTGCAGAGTAGAGATTTTCCATATAATGTTGGTAGTCTCTTTAATTAAGATCATTATACTCGATAAATTGAAAATGTCAGTATTTTAGCCTTAAATTTTATAACAAAGTTTATATATCAATGAATCAATTATCAGTCTTTCATCTGTGAGGATATGTTTCATATGCTTTAATTACCCTTCACTATGCTTCTGAAACACTTATTTCACACTTAAATTCTACTAAAACTTTTCTGTCCGAGAAAGTTCTATTTAAATTTTATGCTTCCTTGGTTATTTATGATCTCTAAAGGTCGCCAGTATCAGCCCCGGTGATGGTGCCAAAAATTTCAGGTCGAAACATTGATTCTTGGTGAGGTACAAGATTTGCCAAAGGGATTGGAAAGAGAAAATAAAATTATTCAAACAATCATAAGACAACTCTTGTTTGCATTAGATGGTCTTCACTCAACTGGTATTGTGCATAGGGATATTAAGCCACAGAACATTATTTTCTCTGAAGGTAAAAGAGTCTAAAGATTGCATAACATTTTCAAATTACAAAACATTCTCAAACCAAGTTAAGCTTTAATTTCTTTATTAACCATGGTGCCAGGGTCTCGTACGTTCAAAATAATTGATCTTGGAGCTGCTACAGACTTGCGAGTTGGCATTAACTACATTCCTAAGGAGTTTCTTTTGGATCCAAGGTATCTTCAGATGACTTTAAACCTACTCAACTGCTCGAAGTTTGTGTTTTATGTTCAAAATCAATTCCTTAATGAACACTTTTTGTTTTTATTTATTTATTTTCAAAATCCCCCCCTGAAACGGTGGCATGAAATATTAATCTATAGTTTTCCTTGATTTAACATATATATGATCTTATGTCAATACATATATTATTTGCTTGATGCTGTGATTGATTTCACCTTCAACTTATTTGTTATGATTCACTGGAATAAGAGTCATTGTAGTGACAGACAAAAGCACTGTAATGTAATATGCTAAAAGCCAAACTTAAGGAAATCTTCTGTACAGCCTTATTTCAAACTCTTCACAAGTAGCTATAGTAAAGTATAAATGAAACAAAATTTATAAATAAATTACACTTGTCATTTTTTCTACCATTTCTACAAGTACAGAACAACTGCTTCAGATAATAATAAGAGAAGACGTGGTTGTTTTTTTTTCCTTCTCTTAAAGGTTATGACAAGGAAAGCCGTAGTACAACTATCTTCATTCACTTGCTATGAACCAGAACACCATAAGTCTGTCTTTGATTACAAAAGGATGTTTCTTTAGTTATAACTAGCCAAATATTATTGAACTTCTTTATGTTATCGCTTTCATTGGATAACCGCTATCAATGCAAAATTTAACTTGGAAGTTTAAACAACAAGCTCTTGGAGTTTTTTTTTTCTTTTTCTTTTTCTTCTTTTGATAAGAAGCTGTTGCAGCTTCTAGATATGATTAGTTGATTGATAGATAGATTCTTAGGATCCTTGATGACTCAAGTTAGAAAGTATGTGTTGTATATTTACCCTCATGTTGTGTACAATCCTTCCATTTCAGATATGCTGCACCAGAGCAGTACATTATGAGCACACAAACTCCATCTGCACCCTCAGCTCCAGTTGCAACTGCACTCTCTCCAGTCTTATGGCAGGTTAAACTTTTCTTACGAACCATCCATGATTAATAATAGCACATGTAACTTTCATTTGCATCTAATGATGTTGTTCTATGTTTGTCTTCTTGTTTCAAACAGTTGAATCTTCCCGACAGATTTGATATCTACAGTACTGGTCTAATATTTCTCCAAATGGTGAGTATCAAATAATGAGGAAACTGATTATCATCTTTTGTTGCTGTTATTTGAAATTATCAGTCAATTTCTGTAATAAATTTCATAAGACGTAAATTAGCAGTATAACTACCTTGTTGACAAATACAAGACTGCACTTTCGTATTTTTGTAGTTAAAATGATTATGGCTATGATTTTGATTGTTTTGATCTATCAAGTTTTTTTTTATACAATAGTTTCCTATATTTCTAATCATGGAAATCATTTAAACAATGGCAAGGAGTGCTCTAATCAATTATATGATCAAACTGGTATTCTTTATTGCTCACAATTTTGACCATTCTCATATAGGCATTTCCTGGTTTACGCTCTGATAATAGCCTCATACAATTCAACCGTCAATTAAAGAGGTGTGACTATGACTTGGTTGCATGGAGAAAAACTGTGGAGCCTCGATGTGGCGCTGAACTTAGGAGAGGATTTGAGCTGTTGGATTTAGATGGCGGAATAGGATGGGAACTTTTGACGTCAATGGTCCGATATAAAGCAAGGCAAAGGCTAAGTGCTAAAGCAGCGTTAGCTCATCCTTACTTTGACAAAGAAGGCTTGTTGGCATTATCTATCATGCAAAATCTGAGGCTTAAGTTTTTTCGAGCAACACAACAGGATTATGGAGAAGCTGCCAAGTGGATTATTCAGCTTATGGCAAAATCAGGAACAGAAAAGGAGGGTGGATTCACTGAAGCTCAACTCCAGGAACTTAGAGTATGCATTAATTCTTAATACTGCAATTACTTTTTTTACTGGACCCTCGACAGATGGCCACATTTCCTTTCCTTAGATACATAAGCTGTTGAGAGATGTCATATTAAAGTAGAAATAAAAATAGCAAGGTCCGGGGTACTAAAGCTCCCACATACGCAAGGTCCGAGGAGGGGTATCATTTGGTGTATTGTACACAGCCTTACTCGATTTTTTGATTCAAGAGGTTGTTTCCACGACTTGAACCCGTGACCTTTCACGTAACAACAACTTTAGCTTTGCACCAAGGCTCCCCCTTTTTGGAGGGATGAAAATCAAAAGAATTTTTTTATCGGGACCAAAATCAAAACTTGTTTATTTTAGTGGACCATAAACACATTTAACCATTTTATTGTCATAGTCATCATCTTAGGGGCCAAAATCAAAATTTGCTTATTTGACTGAACCACAAACATATTCAACCCTTTTTTCCCTCATAGTTGTTGACACCATTTATCCATCATTTTTTGCTTTGTAGGAAATTGTGCCCAAGAAGAAGACGGGTGCACAAAGAAATGCTCTAGCTTCAGCTCTTAAAGTGCAAAGGAAAATTATAAAAACCTTAAATGAGAGTATGGATGAGCTCAGCAAAAACAGGAAAAGCATTTGGTGGAGGAGATGGATCCCAAGAGAGGAATGAAAGTTGTAAATACTTAATACCCTTTTTTCTTTTCAATATTTTTGTCTATAGTTTGTATATCGAAATCAATTATCTTGTTCAGATAGAGCAATGTTTTATATGAACTTAAAAAAAGAAATGAAACTTACTTGAATCGTATATAGTATGCTATGAAGTAAGTAGAATCTGATTGATGCGCCTGTAATATTTTTGACGTGCAACCACATTTATGTAACACTTTTTGAAGGTATAGTTGAAAGAATGAAATAGTGATATTTATTTTATGTCCTTAGTGGTTTCAATTATTTCCGCTTTAGGATCCGTTTGGTTCAACGGATGAGGCGAAGTAAGGGAAGGGGAGGAGAGTAGTTTTAAAATGTGTTGTGTTTGGTTAGATTTTTGAGACCGAAAGAAAAAGAACCTGTAACCAATAACTTCTCTATTCCTTGCATTATCATTTGATTGAGAAGAAAGGCAAGTTTAAAGACTTAAATGGTTATTTTGCTTGGTTAAAGAATGGGAATTGTTAAGTGGTTGAACTCACAAATTTCTGTGTTACAACTTACACGCCACTAAGACTCTTTCTAATTCTAATTAAGTAAAGATATATTGCCATGTATATTAGAAAATGGAAGCATACCAAACCAGTTCTTAAATTTATATTACTTACTTATATTGCAAGGAATGAAAGGAAGGGAATAGATTGAGAGAGTGATGTTAAGAAAAGAACAATCAAAAGACTTACAATTGTTTGATACAGAAATGAGAAGGGAGGAAGGAATTGTATTTGTTGGGATCTAATTAAATATCCTTTCCTCTCAAATTTGAAAACTCTCAAATTAAAGCATAAATGAAATAAATAAATAAATACAGAAAGACTTCTACAATGATATAATAATAGTTTGAGTATAATTGCAGCAGGGTTACACGATGTAATTTACACCAATTATTATCTTACACTTTGCTATGTATTTTTATTGTTTGGAAAGAAAAAAATTAATATTATCATCCAACACTTTATATGTATTTAGAAAAAGAAATAAAATTATATTTTACATAAAAAGAGAAATAAAACTAATGTTTCATTATTTATTAAATAAATTGGACTATCACAAACTAGATCAATGGCTAGAGTTGATGAAATGCGTCGGACATGGAGAACAATTGTTGAGCTCATTCAAGAGGAGTTGTACTTGCAAGCACTTTGACTCTTAGTTTCTAATGAATAGGTTTTTTTTTGGAGAATTAATGAGTGTGTGTAAATTTTTCTAATGCAAATGTTTATTCTAAGGAGAATTAAGAGAAATTTGTTGAGCCCGTTGAAGGATTTAAAATAGCGTCCGATCCTAATCACTTGGCTGAGGCGCCGGTTGGATTTGCTTGGGGGCCATTACTTTTTCCACTCTATGAGTTTCTCGCACACCCTGTTCGGATTCTAAAATTCCAAATGTTTCAACGTGTTTTTGGAGCTTTTTATAGGATGTTTATGTCATTCGAGTTCTATAATTCGAACATCATATGGCGCGCGAGAAACTCAGGATGAAAAAAGAAGCAATCTTGCCTGGGTATGTTGGTTGTGCAACCCCTTAAAATACGCCTGTGCCCATGTTTTGGAGTCCATTTAGGATTTGGGTCGGAATACATAATTCCTAGGGTGTGTTTAGATGGTTTAGGAGGGGAGGGGAAGGTTTACTTTTCATTTATAAATTACGGACACTTATGAAATATTTTTTAAAAAGTTAACATATTAACATGATAAACGATCATATAATCTTTCAATCACACTTAATTTATTTTAGAAAAATATGTTATATAGTCCGTAATTTAAAAAAAAAAAAACAAACTAAATCCTCCTCTTCCTTCCCCTCCTAAACCCTCAATCCAAACACACCCTTAAAATCTAAAATTCATCGGATGAAAAACCTCTAAGTATGTCCAAACAAAAAGATATTCAGGAAAAAAAAAGTCAAAAGATAAAGTGATATAATTTAAATAAAGTATATAATTATTAAAATAGTAAACTGGATTATTTGCAAAGCAAATTAGTCAAAAGTTTTCTATAGATGTAAATCACCTGAGGGGTCGACCCTAAGTCCAGAAATAAGCTCCTGATGTCCATAAAAAGAGTAAAAATGTTCAAGTTACCAATCATGGAGTCTAACATCATGTCCCTCCTTTCCACAATCCAGGGAAAGTCAAGTTGCTGTTATTATGGGGTTAGGCTCATCCAAATCAGTTTCTTTGTTTAATTTCTTGAGTAGTTGATCACCGAATATTCTGCAATATTTTCTGGACTTTGTAGTAATGGAAGGACACAATTTTTAAACAAAAATAAAATAAAATGCAGACTTTGATGCAAATGGCAGGGGCCCTTCACTATAATCTTAAAACTTTCTAGAGGTTCTTTCTATTTATGAATTGATTCTTATGTAGGATATATACAATTAAACTAACCCCGTATCCACTACTCCTTCATTACTTGTTTTAGCTTTTTATTTTTGTTCATAAAATTGAGAATTTTAAGGCTCGTTTAATTTGCGAAAATACATTCTATTTTCATTTCTTAACATTTATGTTAATTTTACTTGTTAACAAGGTGAATAGAGACCGTTGATTTTACGAATTAAACAAACTTGTACTTAAAATGTTTTGTATTTACAAAATTACTTATAGTGAGTTATTTATTTTCTTTTCATTGAAAATTAATAAAGTTTTTTTTTTGAAGGAATTAATTAATAAACTAACTGCATGTTAGGGTGCATATAATACGAGCCTCTAAAAATGGTTCCAAATGTGCATCCTTATCGTATTTAGTAAATGATATACACTACTTCTCTTCCTTGTTTTTGGGTACAAATCTTTTATTATTATTATTATTATTATTATTATAAGTTCAATATTTTACTAAAATATTGTGATTAAAGGTCCACCTTCAATCCATTTTTTGAAGTTCCATATGAGACAAATCCATGCTTTTATGAAAATATATAACATTAATTGAATGATTCCTTAAACCTTAAGCAAATATCTTAAACCAGCAAAATTTTGGAACGGAGGAAGTAGTCATTACGTGGATGGATGATCAAATCCAAGGAATTACTTACAAAGAATTAACAATGAGCAGAAGAGAAAAAAACAGGAAAAAAAAATTATAATTAAATAGAGGGGATGCTACAAATCTAATCACCTAACATGCACAAATTGAGGGAAGCTTGTTAAATATGAATAAACAATGACACCTTATTCTTGTAATGGCAAGTCCATTATGTTATGTTGGTGGGTAGTGGCTACACGTAGAATAATATATATAGAGTTAGACATTGCAAATTGCAATGCAAGAAAGTGAAGCTTGGTTAAATTGCATGTTTTGTTTTATTAGTTCCTCCTTATTGGGGTATGCATGCATTGCATTAATTCCCAAATGGTCAGGTGGGGTACAATTGGTGTTTGTCTTGTCTGTTGGATTTGGAGGCACTTCACACCCTTTCATGCCAAATAGTTGCCTCTTTACTAGACCAAGGTGTATTAGTCCTTTGACCACATCCTCAAAGCTAGTTCTTTAAGAACCCATCATTCAACAATTTTTATAAACCAAACAAGTTAAAAGCTTTAAGCTTAAGAAAACAAGTAATCCTATGGGAAGATCAAAGTCAAAGAGAAGTAGTGGGCTATCATCAAACAAAGGATTTGGAGGAGTCCTTAGAGAGCAAAGGGCAAGGCTATACATAATTAGGAGATGTGTGATCATGCTCCTCTGTTGGCATGAGTGAGGGACTTGGAACTACAATTTAGCTTGCTTTAACTTCCTTGGCAAATGGAAGCTAACTATATCAATGCATCATATCCAAATGCCATTTTGTTGGTTGATGTCAATCAAATTATATGTATCTTATATTTTGTATCCCTCACCCTCCTCTTTGTTTGTAATATAAAAAACATGTGAATCATGTTCAAAAGATACTCATGATGAGTGATATGTATATATATGTATATCTCATTATAAGTCACTTGTCTACATATTCTACATTTTGAGACTATAGAATGAAGTTACAATTAGCAACATATACGGTATGTTAGGCAAAGCCATGTTTGGATTGTTATATGTCAATGCATCTAAAGACGTAAGCAGTAATAAGACGGTATGCCATAACTTATTGAAACAGCTTGTGACATGTCAATAAGTTGTTTTCAACTTATTTTCATAAACTCTTCACCTATCTTAACGTACGCATGATTCTCGGAAGCAAAAAAAAGAAAACTAGTAGAAAATGTAAACATGGCTTTACAGTAAAGTCTTGCTACAGAGATAATTTCAACACATAATCAAACTATCGTGGAAGGAAACTTGAGGAAGGTGGTGATGGCTGTTTGGAATACAAAGGTACGATTGGAGACTTTTGTTGGGGCGATTACTAACACGGGATGAACTGTGTAAGAGAGGCATTTTAAAAGGAGCACACAACTTAGTTTGTCCATTATGCTTCCAGGTTGTAGAAACGGGAACACATATGGGTTTCTCATGTTCATTTTCAAAGGAGGTGTGGAGCAACTTTGATAGTAGAGATGGAAGAGGGTTGGGAAGAAAGATGAGTTTGAGTTGATTAGGGTTATTGCTCTTTTGAGGTTAGCCAGTTTTGTTGTGGAAGCATGAAAGAACGAGTTGTCTTTATTGTTGTTTATATTTTTTAAGTTGGGGTTGTGTTTGAATTTGAGGAAGAAGAGAATAGTGAAAAGTAGGGTTTTTTTTTATTACTGATTTTTATGTTTTTTATGGGTTTGTATGATGAATGTTTATGAATGTGATGATAAAGATGAAAAAGAAGATGGAGAATAAGATGAAGAAATGTAAAAATAACTAGCCAAAGGGATAAGGTACATCCTGTTGATGTTGAGCATTCTATTCTTCTTGCTCACTAAAGATATACTTACTTGTTTTCATGGAGCGAAGAATGCTTTCTTTCTCGCTTACTCGGAGTTGTTCACCGTCAAATAAAATATACCATCAAGATTCAATGATTTTCTTTTTCAAAAAGGTCAAATGGTTAACATTCAACAAAAAATTAATGAGGTTTTTGGTGGATAGTCTATAATGTTGGTCCGCCTTAGAAATTTGAAGTTAAATATTGATGAAGATCTATTTAAGTAACAGATAGAAATAAGGGACCCTGACAAAACAAAAACAAAAACAAGATAAGGTACCAAAGTGAAACCAATAATTCGAATCACATACTAGCATAAGTTACTCTTTTGAACAACACACGCATGCACACTCAAAGCAAAGATACATTCCCACCTACGAGTGCATCAGTCAATAATTCGAATCACATACTATGAATACAGATACCATATGGTAAGTGTTTTGGACAGCCAGACCAGTTCAACATGACTACACAAACTGGTGCATGTTATTATCGACTATCAAATGGTCAAATCATACTACAAGACATAATACTAAAAGAAAGTAGTTAAATAAGAGACTTGTCTTGTTGAAAGTTGTTTCTCACACATGCGTATAAAGTTAACGGTCAGAGAATTCCACATTGGTTGAGTGATGGCCTGAACAAGTGTTTATAAGTGAGAGTAGTCCTCATCTCACAAGCTGGTTTAGCGAGATTGTGTAGGCCAAACCACGAATTCTAAGATTCACAAAAAACAAGATTATAAAATTAAATAATAAAGGTCAAACCACCAATTAATAAAGTATGACCAAAACAAAAAGTGCTAAATGAGTGGGATGAAACATGACACAAAAAGCCTATAAAACAACGTTCGGTAGACCTCTACCGAACGGCTTAGGGGGGCCAAGAGAGAAAAACCCTAAAACATATTCCAGGCCAATGGGTTGGCCCAACACATTGCAGCAAAACTCCACCTATCGGAAGCGATTTTCCGATAGCACAATTTTTACTTTAAAAATCTAACGGAAGCAATGTTCGGATAGCCTCGTTCCCCAGTTATTAGCAACATAGGGGTCTAATCAGAATTTCTCAAATTTTAATAATTCACCCCACATTATATATATCAGGCCAAATGGGTCAACTATAGAACCATATGGGTCTATAGTGGAGTAGGTCTTTTCCATATATTTATATGATATATCTCGAGCCAAATCCTATTTCACCATGGACCCGAGTGAGTCTATAGTGCCCTAGGCCTTTTAAACCAATCTTGTTTCATCATAGAACCATACGGGTCTATTAGTAAAAAACCCATTGTGCAAGGCTAATTTTAACAGCTATATAAATACCCCGTAAAAACCTCCAAAAACGCGTTGAGACATCTCGGATTTTAAATCCGAACAAGGCGCGCAAGAAACTAGGGTGGGAAAAGTAATGGCCATATAAACAGCATCTTGTCCAAAAACTTGAGCGGTTGAAACATCACAATTAGTCAAACTTCAATAAGCCAAAAAAAAAAATGCTTGAAGTGTTGCAGTAACACATCACAATTAGTCAAACTTCAATAAGCCAAAAAAAAATAATATGCTTGAAGTGTTGCAGCACAAGTTGAACAAGTATCAAATTCTTGTTCACTGCCAAAAATTACAGCCCAAGTTGTCAAACAAAGAAGCAACAGTTAGGTTGGCCCGAGATTTTAACAATAACGAGTCAGCTTACCCACAACTTATAGTTACAAGAAATCTGCATCTCGGCTGAGGCGAAGAACCATATTACTTAACTACCTTGTTGTAACCAAATGCTATAAAGCTATCCTGTGAACCAAATTCCTACATAAACACGAAAATCCGTTAAAATGACACAAAATAATTTCATTTTAATTAAAAATCATTGAGAACATGGGAATACCAATTGACTTAGTCGAAGCTCCGAAGGTGTGTCATTCTCTACATTTGACTCTACATTTGAAGGCTCAAGGACAAGATTTTGACAGTCTTCAATATCCTTCTTCAGATGCTCGGGTCCTAGC
>Ga0315915_1006130_pt1 | contig 14783 bp, 7 predicted proteins | sample MpolbnodulesMG_FD_207738 | JGI IMG/M metagenome (GOLD analysis project Ga0315915, IMG submission 207738) | Medicago polymorpha root nodule microbial communities from Los Angeles, California, United States - branched nodules | ecosystem: Host-associated > Plants > Roots > Nodule | place: USA... | reverse complement strand
GTTTGGGTTTGGGACTACTAGTTGGTGGTCGAGCCCTTTTACTTGTCTGGGCATCGGCTTGACATGCTGATTTGTGTATCTTTTGTAGTTTCTTTGGCACACCTTGCGCTATTGGGACTGCTTGTTTGTGGCAATAAATATTTCATTTTACCTTATTTAGAAAGAAAAAAAAACTAATAATTTATTTCAATTAAAAAAGTTATCAGTGTATTGGTAAACAAATAGTGTATAATATGTAAAAAAAAAATATTGAGCCATACTTTTATTTTACATATTTGTAATTAATTAAAAGGTGGTGGAAAAGCTAGGCGTTCATTTCTTCAGCTCATATGGCTTCTTTGTGCTTGGGTTGTGTGGAATGAGTGAAATAATCGCATGTTTAATAATTTTGTAACTCTCACTCACAAGTTGTTGGATAAGGTTATAGGTTTGTTCCTAGGGTGGCTGAAAGCTAAAAATGTCACGTTTGGGTTTGGGACTACTAGTTGGTGGTCGAGCCCTTTTACTTGTCTGGGCATCAGCTTGACATGCTGATTAGTGTATCTTTTGTAGTTTCTTTGGCACATATTGCACTATTGGGACTGCTTGTTTGTGGCAATAAATATTTCATTTTACCTTGTTCAAAAGAGAGAAAAAAACTAATAATTTATTTCAATTAAAAAAGTGATCAGTGTATTGGTAAACAAGTAGTGTATAATATGTCAAAAATATATATATATTGAGCCATACTTTTATTTTACATATTTGTAATTAATTAAAATTACTCTTTTTTCATAGATAGAAGAATTGACCGTAGTCATAAAAAACTAACACATAAATAAAAGAGTCGGAGTTCGAGTCTTGTTTACACTATTTGACCTACATATATTTGGCAAAGCATATTTTTTCAAAAACATTTTTTTATTTGACAAAATCATCCTAACGAACTAAACGAAAAACTCTTAAAAAATGCATTTATGTTTGGTGCTTAATTGGAATAGATAGAACCTACAAACCATGCTATTGTCTTTTTTTTTTTTTAAACATCATTTTTGAAGAAAATGGGTTTAAAATATGCAAATCAAGGTGTAAAATGCACGATGAATCTTGACTAAACAAAATACATGATGAATATTACTCTGATCTTATCCACTAAATATTTAATTAAATATTATAATTTTTTTTGGTAGAACTAATTAACATCTAATTTAATTTAATTTAAACATAATCTGCATTAATAAATTGAATGTTTCAATTTTTCTAAAAAAATATTTAATTTCTATTTGGTTTATTAAGAACATGTGCTACAAACACATTAACAAAAAAATTCAATTAAAAAACTAATTTTATATGTAGGATAAATATTTTAACAAGTTATACATATAACATTTCATTATATTTATTTAGGTGTTGCAAAGGTTTTCCATCTGCACCCTATTTATCTAAAAAGTAGTTTAATTATATCCTACATATTTTATGATTTTTATTTTATTTGAATATACTTTTCAATAAATTTAGTTATTTAATCTTAATTCTAATTTAAGATTATTTTGTACAAAAAAATTTTTGTGGTGGTCGGGGTTTGAGCCTCAAACCTTGCATATATTATACATTGTCTCTACCAACTGAGTACAGTAAATTTAATTATGTTATTTAATTTCACATTAAAAAAGTATAAACATTATTTATTTTATTTCAAGAGTCTTATTTTTATTCAGTTTTTAATTATTTAAAAAAAATTATGTATTCCTTACTGTATTTTCTATTTAATAATTTTTCTAGTCAACTATATACAAAAATAAATTAATTTTAAAAATGAAAAAGATAATAATTGTTTTAATTTACTTTTAAAAAATAATTTTTACATATTTTAGTACATTTTACAAGTCAACCTACATTGAACATATTTCCTTTATTTATCTTTCCAACTAAGATTTAAAAGTCTATTCATTCAAAAAATAAAAATTAAAAGTCTATCTTCAATAAAAGAAAAAATATATTATTACATATCTTATTCTATCAACAAATTTAAATCACCTAAGTCTAAATTCAAAAAACACATAAAAAAATTCCTCAAAAAATATATGATCAAATGACACTGGTTTATTGTTATACGTAGATTACTAGATAAATAATGTTTTAAATGATACATATTTTTAAAATTTGATTGTTGAATTGAAATTTTATATCATATAGATCACATATATAAATTCTTACATAAATAAAAAATTAATTGATATATTATTAAGGTGCATTAAGATTAACATATTAAACGCTTTTATGATACCTCGTACTATATGCTTTTTATCATTGTTGTTGTTGTTGTTAGAGATGACAATGAGTGTCCACGAACTTAATAGTAGTCATGCATCCACAATTTTCTCTATTTACCAAAAATAATATTTGTGCCCGCTTCATGTTCGTGTGAATATCCATTAGACAGGTATTTAGTAGATGTGAAAGTATGTATCCATCCATAAGTATTTGCATATTTCAACAAGTATAATTTCTTTTTTCTTTTTTGACGCAATTGTTTATTATTTCTAAGACCCGACACATTTGTTTATTATTTCTAAGACAATTGAATTTTTAATAAATAACATGCATAACACATACAATAATTTTACATGTGTCTAACTCGGGCAACGACATGCTCACCTTGTTATGATAAGGTAGCTTCAAAACTTGCTTCATGGAAATATATGATAAGTTAGCTTCAAAACTTATTTCATGGAAAGGTAGTATTTGGAATAAACAAGGTCGTGTCACTCTTGCCAAGGTCGTGCTCACCTCGTTGCCTACATACAATATGCAAATTTGTTGGTTCCCTCATTATCTTTGTGAGACCTTGGATAAAACTATGAGGAATTTTATTTGGCATGGTACAACTGATCGAGCCATGCATATGGTTGATTGAAACAAGATTATCAAACCAAGGAGGTTTGGTGGTTTAGGAATTCATCTAGTTTGTGTTGCAAAACATTGCATTATTAGGCAAACATGTTTGGAGCTTAGAGCAATCTAACCAAAAGCTTTGGGTATCAATCTTAGCTTATAAATACCTATCTGAAGGAAATATGTTCTTAAATAAAGCAAAGTCTACTTCATCTACGTGGAACGCCATTCTCAAGGCTCTTGGTGTCTTGGAGGTTGGCTTCAAATTTAATATTAGGACTTAAATGACCATTGGATTTGGAAGCTACCTTTTTCATCAAGTGTTCGTTTTTTATTTGGCAGGTTTGTCATAACTCTCTTCCAACTATGTTTGTTCTGCAACATTGAGGTGTTAATGCCCGCAAGTCGTGTGTGTCTGGCGTAGGTGTGGATTTATGGATGTTCCCACAAGGATTCGTGAATTAGGTGGTTTGAACAATTTAGAAGCATTGCAAAATATGGTTGTTGAAGCAAGAACTATAACTCATTTGATTATGTCGAACTTGTGGTGTATAAGGAATAAATTTATTTTTGAAGGAACTCATATGGTGACTGAGTCAACGGATGCTTTGGTCGTTTCCCAGCTTTATATCTTACAACGAGCGTTTGGTAACTAAAATTTGGCCAAATACAACCCAAACCAACGCTAGTACACCCTACAATTTTGACCTATTTTGTTTTCCCTCTCTATAACTTGGTAGTCTCCCACAAATTTGTGCTTACTTGATTAAGAAAACCAAAAACCAGATTTGTAGAACCTAACTCCATATTATCTTGATCCCAATGAACATGAGATACTAAAATATTTATAAAAAAAAAAAAAAAAAAAAGTTCATTCTAAGTTTTATAAAAAATTTATGTCAGCTTTGGAACTTTGGTGCCACATTAGAAAATGATATTAGAGAAAAAAATTGGTGGAAACTACCAAATTACAAAGGAGAAAAAATATAAGGTGGTAAAAATGTAAATTTATGATACTTGAATGGCCAAAATTGTAATTATACCATTTAAAGTACTTCATCTTGTTCTTAATAACACTAGAAAAGTGGGTAACCAAAAATTTATCCAAACTCTTAGAGTATACTCCCTCCGGTCATATTTATAAGTAAAAAACTACTTTTTAGATTTATTGAATACGTGATGTATTTAGTACATCACGTATTCAATAAACTTGTTTGCTTATAAATGTGATCGGAAGAAGTATATGTTTAGTTTAATTTGTATTAATTAACTTATTTCAACTAATCATATTAGTCGGTTCTCTCTCATACCGGAAGTTGATACGGGGAAGCACTTGAGCTTCTAAATGTTATGAAATGGATGAGAGATTTACAATTGCTTGATATGGACTTTGAAGTGGACTCAAAGACGGTAGTGGATAAACCAATGAGAGATAAACCAAATTCTCATGTTAAGTTCATTAAGAGATAACTCACTTGGGTTGGCTTGGTGGTATTGACTTGAGACTTGGGAGTGTGCTCTTCTTCGAGGTCTCAAGTTCGATTCCCTCCAATATCAATTTAGATGGGTAATTTAGCTTCATAAAATAAAGTTTATTAAGAGATAAACCAATGAGTTGCTGATAGTTTATGCATATACGGTGGCTTCATTCTTAATTAGTTTTCGTATCTTTGCCATCATTCCAACATGTGTCAAAACTATTATTTTAAATAAAATGAATTAAGATTGTTCCTATAAAAAAATCTAATCATATCATCAAAATTTAATTAAATTTCTTATTTTATTCAATGGAATGTGAAACCACAACTGACAAGTGAGGATAAATATGAACAAGTAAAAAAGACTTGTTTGTTGGAACATTTTTCTCGCATAAGAGCAGAAACTAAAACAAAAATGTGGGGGTAAATATAGTCATGTTGAAAAGTCAAACTCTAACTTCTAAACCGACATAATTTAAAAAATATCATATTATGCTTTTAATCGACTACAAATTTTGTGGCCTAAAATTTTAGGTTTGGTCTGCTTATCCTTAGCCGTACTTGATCAAAAACAAATATGAAATCTATATAACTACAATTCTCTTAAGGACTCTTTTGCCTCAACTGATGATATATGCCCACATAATCTGCTAAGGTCAATTAACTATTGTCCCATAAAATCTTGAGCAGAAGTACTTGGTATAATAGAAAAACAATAATCAATAGTACTATCTAAACGTGACAAGAAATGATTGGGGGGCAAAATTTTCCTCGAATTACACGTGATGCATCATGCATCTGTGTCTCTCGTTATTAGGGTTGTTTTTTAGTAGGGACCGTTGTTACAGAAGTGAGTACAGTATTATTAGTAGAATATACTTTGAGGGAAGAATATACTATAGATAGATAGATAGACATAGATTTTCTTACTATTAAAAGATTCTTTTTTAAATTCATTGAGTAGTTAATGTATCTGGTCTACATTGTAAAATAGATACATTAATTATTCAATGAACCTAAAAAAAAAATTTATATTTGAGACTAGAGGAGGAAGTACATTTACATTAAGATGTTGTACCAATGTGATGTTCGCAAAATCGATAAGAGAATCCCACACCAACCACCGTGCAATTAATAGGAAGTGTTACTATTTTTGCAATTAATAATTGTTAAATGAGAGAGTATGGAGTAAACTACAAAATTGATCCCAAACTATGATACGCTTTCAAAAATATCTTTTAACTTTATTAGTATTTTATAAAAAATTTAGCTTTGTCAAATGTTATTTAGTAAATACCTTCCGTCAACACTCGTTTGATGACGTAGTTAACGGTGTTTGCGTAAGATGTTAACAAAGTTATAGACTATAGATTTTGTGTTTGAGAGCGCTTCTCACGATCAGAGACCAACATAGTAGTTTACTCAATTGAAGAGTGAATAGTGTTAAAGGTTTTTTTAGGCCAATGTTAGCATAATTAATTATTAAGCGGTTCTTACTATCAGTTTTGGAAAAAATAAATTGGTAAATGGGTCCTTTTTACCAAAGCCTATGTTTTGAAGATGAAATATGTTCCTATCTCACATGGATTGCGTCTTTTGTACGTTGCCATTTGATAGCTATTCTATTCATTCACAAAAAAGACATATCATCTCTTTGTCAGTTATACACATTAAGACACACAACTTGCAATCAACGAATAAATTGTGTCATTTTATCAGGTAACAAATTAAGTCATTTGTTTCCCTTTCAAATTTTTCTTAATTTAGAAAGAGGACGAAAGTTGGAGGGACGAACTTTTTATCTTGCCATTTTTCCTCACCTTCCTTTAAACTTCTAATTAAAAGAAAGGTTTAATAGCAGTTTTTTCCCTCTAACTTTCACGAAGTTGCGATTTTGACCCCTAAAAAAAACTATAAAATTGCCACCTAAATTTTGCAATTGTAGCAGTTTGGCCCCCAAGGTCAATTTTTGGTAAAAAAAAAAATTAAATTTTCCCTCTAACTTTCATGAACAATTTAATTTTGTCCGTTTATAATTGAATGATGTTTTATAGTTCACCCTCCGTTTCATTTCATTACATAAACCAACCCATATTCTTCATTGCAAGTTGGTCTTCTCGCTGCTTTTTTACACTATTACGCCTGTTTTCAAAATTAAGCACCAAAGTACCACTCTTTTCAAATTAAGTACCAAAGTGCCACACTTTTTTGTGAGTTTGACAACCCTTCCACTAAATGCATGACACGTGTCCTAGGGAAGTTGGGAGAATATTATGGTTTTGTCTCCACTTTCCAAGGACACGTGTCATGCATTTAATGGAAGGGTTGTCAAACTCACAAAAAAGAGTGGCATACTTAATTTGAAAAGAGTGGTACTTTAGTACTTAATTTTGAAAACAGGTGTAACAGTGAAAAAAAAGCCTCTTCTCACATGATTCTTGTGACATTCAGAATTTGCATACAGATGATTAGGCATGATGAATTTCTCAACAACCTCTAAATTCTAAACCAATTACCAAAGAATTCTATTTGAACTACTATTGTTCCTGTTTTCTGCTCACAATAACATCGTATCTACTTATGTTTCTGACAGCAAACATGTTTTTCTTATTTGTTCTAATAATAATCAATTTGATGTTCGTCATTTTCAATTAGGACACCCTCCTTCTACTGCTGCCTTGCAATAGCTTTGTAATCAGTTTCCATATATTTTCATTGATAAAAAGTTGATTTGCTATGTGTCATTTGTCTAAACAAGTTGGATTACTTTTTCAAGTTGGTGATATTTATACTTCTCATGCTTTTTATTTGATTAAACACATGAACGGTTGGGGTCCTATTGGCGTTTCATCTATTTAGTTTTATAGAAAATTGGAATTAACTGAAAACATGTGATTTGGAATAACAAGGAGATAATTCTTATTTTCTGAGAATTGTGAATATTTTTCTAGACATACTTGGATATTTCTCATGTAATCTGTGTCTGAAACAATATACTCCCTCCGTTCCATGAAAATGTATTTTTCTAGGAATGGTTGTATATTTCTGAATCTACCTTTCCTTATACTTCTATTCTATTGTTGACCTTCTTGTTGTTCAAATATCATTACTCCTTGTTATTCCTACTCATGTGTCTTCTGTTAAATCCAATCTTTTGTTTGATTATGATGCACCTATATATTTTCCAATTTCTACTGCAACATCACAACCTATTGTTGATTCTGCAGCTATTTCTTCACCATCTGCTCCTATGCATTCTAATTATTCTTGTGTTTCTGCTAATAATGCACGGGATCTAAAATGTTCAGATAGACTTGGATATCCACCTAAATTCTTACATGATTTTCATTACAATGCTTATAAAAATCTATATACCACTTAATCAACCATGACAGTTCTATTTCAAAATCTATATACCACTTATCTGAAGTTCTATCATATAAAAATCTCTCTAATGCACACGAGCTTTATGTTTTTTATTTCTACCCGTTGTGAGCCATCCACTTATAAACAAGCAATAAAAACATGACTCTAGGATCCAAGCAATGAATTTTGGCTTCCTAAACCAATGCCCCAAAAGCACTGGTTAGCATTAGTCATGTGACATATTCACCTGGATAAGAAACTTCTTGGTTGTAAATGGGTTTATAAGATCAAATATAAAATTAATAGCACAATAGAGGTATAAAACTCGTCTATAACTAAGGGTTTTACTCAAATTGAATATATTGATAGTTTTTAACACATTAGTCATGTGACATTTGTTATTTTACACCCACTTATTTTTCAGAATATGTACATTAGCAAGCTACACCTTCGGATGAATTTAACCATTTTTTAGTGATAACTTGCTAATGCCTAAAGAATAAGTTGATGTACAATATCAATAAATCCACAAATTTCTCAAATAAATTGAATGTGGTTCTAATGAGAACACCTCTTAAATCAAGGCCTTAAAAATATATATGATGGTCGAGATAGAATTTGGGGACCAAAAGTATTTGACGGAAAATAGTTCATAAATCGGACTAAAATTGAAAGTGAGTAATTTTATAAGGACTAAAAACATATTTAACATGCATTTTGATCATTGATCATTTCATACGCATAAGATTGCAGTCAATAATAATAATTGGAAACAAAAAATTAAGTAAAAGAAAGTGATTAAGTAAAAAGACTAAACTAGTTAAAATGATTTTTTCCTACATGGCCACAAAATTACAAAGCATAATACAACCCAACAAACTATATCAACAAAATTAAGATATTTTCATTTCTCTCGTGACATAATAATTTTCACATCCCTACAATTTTTGTCCTTTTTTATTTCAATTATTACTTCTCTCCTAATCCTACACATTAAAACAAAAATGAAAGTGTAGGTTCACATGGTCAACAAGAACAAGAAATGCACCTGATTAAACCACTCTCATTACAATCCGTACAAGTCTTAAACCCACCTTTCTCCGCATACACCTTACGCGCACCGGAACACTCCCCACAAAGCACAAACCTATGATCACCGCACACGTGGCAAACTCGCGAATCCGCTACGGGCAATCCTTCGAGAAGCTTCTTCAGCTCACCATTCTCGTGCAGCCACGTCACTTCTTGTGCCCCACCTATGTATCTTCCGTTGATAAAAACACGTGGCAGTTTCAACCCGGTTTTATGACCCGTTACTAAACGAAGCTCCGAGAGAAAACCTGAGTCCATTGACACGTCACGTTCGTCTAATGAGATTTTGAAACCGCGTAAGATGGAACGCACCGTTTTGCAATCTTCGTAGGTTGTTCTGACCACGCGCAGGGATGTGAAGTAGATTACCACGCGCTGCTGTGAAGAGGGGATTAATGAAGGTTGGGCGGCGCGTGGATCGTTCGGTGCGAGAGTTGAAGAGGTGTAAGTGAGTTTGGGTTGATTTGACCAAGCTCGGAGGAGTGAGTTAGCGAGTGTGACTCGGTGGAAGATAGAGGTTTTTTTGGGTTTGTTGATTGTGGTGGGTTCTTCTGAGAAGAGGGTTTGAATGTCTTTGAAGGAGGAACAAGAGAAAGGAGATGAAGTTGATTTTTTCCATGGTGGCCACATTGAAGGTGGGAAATGGGTTGGAACAAAGTTTGTTGTATTCTGATTTAGGGTTTTGTTTTTGTTTGGTTGAATTTGGGTAAAGGGTGGAATTTGATTGTTTAAAGTTTGGATTTTGGTGAGTGAGGAGTGAGATGCAGAAGTGGGTGATTTTGCATTTTTGTTTGATAGTAAATGTTGTGTGTATGAGAGAGAGAGAGAGAGAGAGGGTAAGGAAGGGAAAAGATGAAATGGAGTGTGGAGATGGGTTGAAAACTTGAAGTGGAGAGAGTAATTGTGGGGGTGGTTAAGGTTGTTGAGGGGTTGTTTTTATCTTTTGCTATTATGAGAGGTTTGGGATGGTGAAAGCATGAATAATGAGATTAGAGATAATCTTTTTATGCCCAAAATACTCTTTTTTTTTTAGTATATACTTCCTCCTCTAATTACTATTATATAAACAAAATTTTCCCTAAAAAAATAATATTATAAACAAAATTTTATTTTTTATATTTAGTTAATAATTAATGTATCTGGTTTGTAATATAGACTAAATATATTAGTTATTTTATGAATTTGAAAAGTAAGATTTAGTTTTTTTTTTTACAATCAAGTAAGATTTAGTTTATAATAGTGACTAGATGAGTAGTTGCTGGAGATTTACTCTTTAATGTGGATAAACAAAGAATCTAAAATTTAACCTTAAGCTCGGACATTCAATGCATCAATTTATAATTAAATTGAAAATTAAAAGAGTTATTCATTGAGATGATTTTTTTTACAAATGAACCACTGCATTGTTCTTTGTTTTAGAAATCTAATGAGACATTTATCACTTTTTAATGTTATCGATAAAGCAACTTCAATCACAAGTTTATAAGGAACTTAAATTTGGTTTCATAATCACTATTGTGTGACTCTATCAATTTCACATTACGCTTATGATTCAAGCGTATTTTATTTCAATAACAGAAAAATTAAACAACTTTTATGAAATTCACTCTTTTATTTACATCAAACTTTTAATTTGATGATACGATAACTTATTTAATCTACTTCATTGTTATCTACATTGGCACACAAGGACGGGCCCACATACACTAGTATGTGGGCCTTAGCCCTCACTACTTAAAAATAATAATTAAAAAATTAATACTTGTATGCATTATGGACCAAAAAAAGCAATGATAATGAAGTTTGACTAATTCATTAAGGTTCATGCTATAAATTATAAAAGAAATATATCAAATTAATAATTGCTAGGTTTGATACCGTAATTGAATTAGAATATTTAGATCTCCCACTTGTCTGTGTATTTTCAAATGGTTATTGTTACTTCGTTTATCTAAAACAAAAATTAATAATACTTTATTTTTACCAAATTCACAAATTGCAGATTGAGAACCCCAGTTTCAGTAAAAACAAAAATGAAAACTCCCAAATTTCTCAAGGCTAAAGAGAAGAAAAATCCCCTCGATCACACACAAAATCTGGAGCTTTAATTTCTTTCTCAATTTTTTGATTTTTATTGACTTTGAAAATGAAGAAATCATTTGAAGTTTTCAAAGAGTGAAAAACCGTAGAGAATAATTATAATGTATAATGATTTTAAAAAAATGAAATTTTATATATAATTAAATATAAAAATATTTTACTTTTTCAAATTTTATATATTTGACCTACACTATTTAAAAAATTTGGATTCGTCCCTGCTGCCACGTAGTTCCTCAAATGAGGAGAAAAAACAACAAAAAAAAAATAAAAATCATTATTCTATAAAATTCACTTATATACCCCGTTAGATATGCTCTTATTTTTTTTGTTACATATGCTCTTATTCATTTAAACAGTTACTAGTGTTAAGGTGATCAATCATAAATAAAAACAAAAAGATACCATAAATTAATACTTTTTTTTTATATCAATATGCTTTGAATTTTTTTTTTATAGATTAAATTTCAGGCGTGGACATGGTTTCATTGACACGTTTTTACTTATAACTATGAATGGACTGTTTGTCAAAAAAACTATGAATGGACTGATAATTAATTATTTTCATAAGTTTCTTGCATTATCTTAAAAGACATTTAACGACTATAAAAAAAAGACATTTAATATTAGACGCAAAGAATATTAATTTTTTGTATAATTATACTATATGGAGTAAATATTGAATCGTAGTTGAAAAACAATGACATGTGTTGTTGTCAAAAAGATAATTAATAATGACATGTGTAGTTCATGGAACTAATTATTTGTTCATAATCTTATAATAAATTTTGTAATAAAATTAGAGTATATTCATGAGCAATTTTTTATCGTTCTCTATGATTAAATTAAGAAACTACGGGCTTGATTTGTCTTTTTATCCATATAATGATCATATTTTAACATTTATCGCAGATGTTATCTCATTTCAAATAATTTGAGCTTCCTTTGTAAAAAACAAATAGTAATTTAACTTATTAAATCAGGTACACATGCACGCTGAAGAAGCAGTTAAAACTAGGGATGCAAATAGATATCTATGGATGCGGATAGTGTGATATCTGTGTCCGCTCCGTTGGATAAATATGAAATCTGTAATCTATTCATATCTGTGTAGATATCCGTTTAGCGGATAATCCACGGATTTTGAGCTATCCGCGGGTTTATACAGATATCCATGGATAACATTTATAAAAAAAATATACATATAGATATCCATGGATAACATTTAGCTGAAAATTAAAAACTAAAGTTCATCACTTGCATTTTTTTTATTAGCAAAACATAATATCCATACACTACAACAACAACAAAGATCATTAACTCAACAAAAACATAAATAAAGTTCCTTACATATAATAAATATAAAGTTCTTTAATTTAACAAAAACATAAATATAGCTCATCTTATTGAACAAAAGCAAAGCTTTTTAGTTCAACAACCCCGACCACTTTCACTTTCTTTTAAAGGAGCGTGATACAAATTTAAACAGTTGTGTAATAACTAATAACACTCACAGTACCGAAGTTTTTTGCTTATGAAGTTGAATGATATTAAGATACTTACGTAATTTACTCGATTTAATAGCGGGTATGAATATTTGCAGGTGTGGATACCATTAAATCTGCACCCATATCCATTAATTAACGGATTGTTAAAATATCCATTTATTTTATCTATGAAAATCCATTAAGATATCTGACTCCGTGTCCGTGACAGATTTTATCCGCAGATATCCACGGATGCGGAATTTTTTGTCATCCCTAATTAAAACCAGTACACAACTTATAGTAATAAGTACATGTCCTAGTTTCAAGATGGAAGGAGGGACCAATTATTGCTGCATAGATCTTTCCTAATGCAGCCATGCTTGTGAACTTATTGGGCCCATTTTCATAAAGAAAATGAACGTGTGTTGACGACAAATATTTCTTTTTTACTCCCTACAGTTTTATTTATAAGAAACATTTAATTTTTTTGGTTTATTATATAAATTATGTATTTGGTCTATATTTTAGACAAGATATATCAATTACTCAATGAATCTAAAATGTCAACTTTTTCTTATAAATAGGACTGGAGGGAGTATTTATCGAAAAGCAAATGATAATTTATTGAAAAGCAAATGATAATTTATTTTGGCGCCAATTCTTTTTTCACTAATAAGTGTATGAAATTCAGTTTAGTTGACAATAAGTACTCATACTCCATCTTACAAGAGTATTAGTTCAATTTTTGCCGTTGAAGTAAAAACCTTAGGGTCTTGCTAACGAATGCCTCTAGGACGCTTTTTAAGCATTTTAAAATAAGAATTATTCTATAAAAAAGTTAAATGTTTCAATTTTCAATACATTGATTACGTAAATTTTCAAAAGAAAAATTACTACCTTTTAAAGGTCTTGAAGAGTGTCCCAAAAACACTCGTCATCATTTCTCAAAACCTTATTAGTCTCCAAAAGAAGTCCTTTTGACAGAGGTGAGCGGCTTAGACCAACTCATCTAAACTATTTTACAAGGAAAAAAAATAACCGAAAGGTCTCTTTGCAGCAAATACAAAAATGTAATTATTATTTGAATTTCATTACTAAATTATTCATAGAATTAAAGGTAAAAGAGAATGAGAGGGAGTATGCATTCAAGAAAATGAAAAGGAAATGCAAATCAAAATTTAAAATTTACGGCAGAGTGAAGTGAAATCTGCTACAAAGGAAAGTTCATCAATATTGGAGAATGACTTGAGAGGAGAGTGTGATGCTTTGAAGCTACAACCCCATTACTCATTAATTGCACGGATTGACATTTGCTTGCACTATCTCTCTACCAACAGACACATGCAGCACAACCAACAACAATTAGGACTGCACATATTTTTATTTTTTTTAATTTGCTTAACTATATAATTATATACATTTCACACTCAAATAATTCTTATAAATTTTTGCTTTTTTTAATTCGTTTAGCTATATAAATATATACATGCCACACTCAAATAATTTAAATAAATAAGAGCAAAATAAACTTCATTTAATATGTTGAATATTATTTCTATTGTAGTGATCACTGTTCCTATTCAATGTAATTTTATTAACTTTGCAATTAATAATTTAAATAATATTATAAAAAGACACAATATTTTAAATGAAGAATAAAAAAGAAATAAAAAAATAATCTTAAAACAATGTATTATCTTTATACTCTATCCGTTCCTTAATGCAGACACCCATTGCCCTTTTCACATTTCTTAAGAAATGTTGTCAGTATAATAAATGTGTCTGTTTTGTGTGTTAATATTACCAAATTGCCCTTTATTTGTATGTGTATTAAATTTGACTTTTCATATTTCAAGACAAGTTAATAGTATTAATTATGGGTATGTTTAGAAAGAAAAAAAATGCATCTAGTAATTTGAAAGGGGATTTACATTTAGGGACAAAAATAAAGTCAAACGGGAGCTTAAATACAGGAACGGAGGGAGTATGAGTTTTTATCATCGTAACTTGCACTAGTTTGAAGAGGGGATAAGAAAAATGGTAGTGTTAACTTGTGCCCTTAGGGCACATGTTAAAAACCTAAAAGAAGAAATATTTTATAAAATTTTGTGCATTCAATTCATTAAAAAAACTAAAGATTAAATGTAATGTACACATTCCAATAAGTTGTTTCTATATTTGTTTCATTAACTTGTGTCTTAAGGGCACAAGTTAACATTTCCCTAAGAAAAAATAGCGATAATAGTCACTTTTTGAATATGCACTAATAGTCCTTCAGTGTATCAAAATTTTAAAATAGTTTTTGAATGTGCACTTGTTAGTCAAAATAGTCTCTGATGTTTAAATAGTCTCTCAATGCTCACAATAACTCTTTTTATATAAGGAATAG
>Ga0315915_1006126_pt1 | contig 14794 bp, 11 predicted proteins | sample MpolbnodulesMG_FD_207738 | JGI IMG/M metagenome (GOLD analysis project Ga0315915, IMG submission 207738) | Medicago polymorpha root nodule microbial communities from Los Angeles, California, United States - branched nodules | ecosystem: Host-associated > Plants > Roots > Nodule | place: USA... | reverse complement strand
CACACATTGTTCTTCTTCTCACTATTGTTCTTTTCTTCTTGTTGTTGGGTGGCTTGATTTGAACTTGGAAGATACAAAAAATCCATATCTAGTTTTTTTATTCAAACTCAAATCTGGTTTAGTATCAATAAATTAACAAAAATAAGACTAAATGCAAAACAAATTGAAAAAGTAACACAACTGGCGCATTTACATATAGCTCAAGAATGGTAGGGCAAAAAGTAACACAACTGGCGCATTTACATATAGCTCAAGAATGGTAGGGCAAAAATCCCAGTCATCCATGGGAATATCCAGCTATGGATGTTCTTTGAAATTTTGCAACGATGTTTTTTAGTGTTTTAATAAATAATCTGATTGTGTCAAATAATAATGTTCTAATTTATTTAAAGATGGAAACTATTTGAAATTTTGTAACGATACTTTTTGGGTTTGAGTTGTGTTAATTTATTTAAAGATGTAAATTGCTGTTAAATCAATAAAATAAAAGGGATAATCAATTGATCATAACATAATATTAATAATTGTTGGGATTACTTATAAATGATATAATAAATATTTTGTGGGTATATTTCTAACATTACATGGACACTTGCTATTATAGGTTAAAAAAACTTTTTGTATCATACATAAACAAATTGACTTTTTGCATGCTAAACGTCACCCGTTTATCATTCCCATTTGAATGTTTTCATAAAATTTTACAATATTTGTGTGTTCAATTCAAATTTGCACTCATAAATGATTTTTTATTTGTTGTATTATTTTCTTTTGGTTGGTATTGGAATACTATATAAGATCAATTATTTTCCTATCTACAATCTATTGTATAATTTCTTCTTATTTTGATGTGTATATACATACATCTCCATGGTTTGTAGTCATTCTATATATAATAATCGATTTTATTTCTTATACGTATAATTCAAGAGTATGTAAATTAGAGTAATTTTTTCTATAATAAACACATGCGCCCACGCCCGCGCACGCACATCGGTAGCACGATGATTATTTACAAACATGCAACAATTATTTACAAACATGCAGCGATCGTGAATGTCATCAAAAGGAGATTGATTAAGTCTATAATATATTCTTAACATTTATTTCTCCTAAAAATCATTAAATTATTGACATGATTACAAGTTTTGTCCCTCTGTTTTCACTCATGAATGAAATTTGCCCTCCCACTTTAAAATCATTGAGTTTTGGTCACTTTATCGAATTTTTGTACTTAAAGATAATGATTTGACATATTTTTAATAATGTGACATGCAAACTGATTATGTGGGGTGAATCACTTATGAAATTATAAAAAAAAACTCATTCAAAACTTTAGTTTCAACTTCATTTTCACCATTAGTACAAAAATCAGACGGAGGTATCAAAGCTGAGTAATTTTAAAATGATCTGGAGATTGATTAAGTCTATAATATATTCTTAACATTTATTTCTCCTGAAAATCATTAAATTATCGGCATGATTATAGGTTTTGTTCCTCTCTTTTCACTCATTCATGTAATGTGTCCTCCCACTTTAAAATCACTCAGTTTAGGCCACTTCATCGAGTTTTTGTACTAAAAAAAATATAATGATTTGACATATTTTAAATAATGTGACATGCGAACTGATGATATGGAGTGAATCACTTATGAAATTATTAAAAAAAACTCATTCAAAACTTTAGTTTCACCATTTTTTAAGAACAAAATCCAGACGACGGGATCAAATCTGAGTAATTTTATAATGGGGGACAATTGTGTCCACGGGTGAAAATATGAGAATCAAATCACGAGATTTCAGCATAATTACTCTAAAGAAGATCAGATGTTTCCTTAAATGTTGCAACAACATTCTTAAGGACTAAGCAAAGTATAAACCGCCTATCTCTGCTTCTAGAAATACGTTTCTTGGTCAACTCTTTTCATGAATTAAATCTTCAGAGAATAATTAGGAAATCTTCATGTTTAAAATAAATCCCCAAGTAAGCGGAACAAGACACACTATGACGTCATACCAATATGTTAAGACATCTTGCTAGAACTATTGTCTTAACAAAATGTAGTTGATCGACATTTTTCTCCACTTTTTTCTACTCATTTTAAAGCTCCTTTAGTTGATCGACATGATGAGGAGGATTTACAGTTCCGTTCATTGACTCATGGCGAGGCGGTTGATATGATCAAACCTTTTAGTATAGACGAGGTGAAACATGCATTTTGGGACTGTAAAAGTTTTAAAAGTCATGGACCATATGGAATTAACTTTGGTTTTATAAAAGATTTTTGGGGCGAAGTTAAAGATGATTTAATGTGGCTTGTCTCAGAGTTCCATTGTAATAGTAAGTTGACAAAAGGTATAAATTTCCCTTTCATTTCTTTTATTCCTAAGGTTGATAGTCCTCAAAAGTTGAATGACTTTCGAGTAACATCACTGGTTGGTTGTTTATATAAGGTGTTGGCTAAATTATTAGCTAATTGACTTCGTCAGGTTGTTTGAGTTGTCAACGAATCAGGTGGCGTCGGTGGCAGATATGTTTGCTTTGGTGTGGGATGAGAGAGGAGACGTATGGAATTGGAGGCGTCGTTTGTTTGCGTGGGAAGATGAGTTGGTAGTGGATTGTAGGGCTTTACTTAACAATGTTACTTTACAGGTTAGCAGTGGAAATTAGATCCTATAGTTGGTTACTTTGTTAGTGGAACATATTAGTTGTTAGATCAATCTGTTCCCCATGTTCATACTCCTATTCCATATCTTCTTTGACACAAGGATATTCTTTTAAAGGTATCTATGTTTGCTTGGGGTTTTCTCAGAAATCGGTTTGCTTGGCGTCTTCTCAGAAATCGGTTTCCTACCACATTCCTTATTAGTCTAAAACCCTTGTTCCCCCATAAATCAAATCAACAGGGTAACAAGCTGGTTTTGATTATTAGTCTGAAAGAAAAAAAAAACCTTGTTTTGATTATAAACTACTACAATATCGTTTACCTTTTCCTAACCTTCTTCTACCTCTGTGCCTAGTTCCCATCAAAGCACAAACCATCCTTCGTCATCAATTTTCGTGTAAAAAATTCATCACACTATAGTAATAGTTTCTATGTATTTCCCTTGAGAGACATGACCTTTTTTCTATAAACCAATCAAGGTACATGATTGGTTATCTTCAGTTGTATAATATATTCAAATGCTGAAAACTTAGTTTAAATTGTTCAAATGTCAATACAACTTTAACCATGAAAAAACAATAAACTCTGCTATTCTGTAGTCACGCAAAGGAAATCCAGGAATTGATTATGCAGCAGATTAGAATCTTGGAGAAAACTCAAAGAAACATGTAAACTAATATAACATCAAAATCAAATCATAATGGAAACAGTAGTGCTTACATCATAGTTTCAACTAACATGTCTTCACCAGAAATTTATTTAACATTATTTAACTATTAGATAATGCATACTAAACAGCAGGACGATATTTAAAATCCAAATTAAGAAAAAGTAAATAAAAAACTAAATAGTCTTAGATATAATGTCATCCATCCTACTCTGAAGCCCCTTTAGATGATCCTCCAGAATATCAATTTCAACCTTCTGATTATTCTCATCAACCAAACTTGTAGCCAAAGTAATTGCAGATTCGTTCTTCTCAATTTCTTCTGAGGAGAGCTTTACATTAATATCCTCCTTCTTTAAAGCATTTCTCATTTTGTAAATGTAATCATCCAATGCATTCACTGCTTTGACCTTCCTTAAAAATTTCTTGTCTTCAATACGGTAATTCTCAGCTTTTTTAACCAATTTTTTAATTTCTTCAGCTGACATCCTTTCTTTGTAATTGGTAATTGTAATCTCATTCATTTTGCTAGTGGATTTTTCCGTAGCAGAAACAGTCAAAATACTATTCTCATCAATAGCAAAACAGGCTTCAATAGGGTGGCCGCAAGGAGCTGGAGGAATACCAGAAAGTTCAAAAGAACCAAGCAAATTGTTCTCACTGGCTTTTGTTCTCTCACCCTCATAAACCTCAATCGAGGCACAGGTTTGGTTATCTGTAGATGTTGCATATGCTTTTGTCTTCTTGACAGGAATGCAAGTGTTCCTTGGAATCACCACATTCATGATATCGCCTTTTACTGACATATCAAGAGACAAAGGTGTAACATCCTGCAGCACCAACTTTGGAACATTCATGATGTCGTCACTCAACAAAGCAGCCTGAATAGCCGCCCCATAAGCTACAGCTTCATCAGGGTTAATACTCATACACAACTCCTTCCCATTGAAAAAGTCCTGTAATAGCTGCTGTACTTTAGGAATCCTAGAAGACCCGCCAACAAGTACAACATCATCTACCCTGCTCTTATCCATCTTAGCATCAATAAGACAACTTTCAACAGTCTTCATACACTCATTAAAAAGGTCCATATTCATTTCCTCAAACTTGGCACGATTGATCGATGAAGAAAAGTCAATACCTTGAAATAAAGAATCTACCTCAATAATGACGACAACAAGGAAAGAAAGTGATCTTTTTGCCCTCTCACAAGCTGTTCTCAACCTCCTCAAAGCTTTCGGATTCCCACTAATGTCCACTTTGTTCTTTCTCTTGAACTCTTGTACAAAGTAGTTCACCATCCTATTATCAAAGTCCTCTCCACCAAGGTGAGTGTTTCCAGAAGTAGCCTTCACTTGGAAGACATTATCCTTAATAGTAAGTATTGACACATCAAAAGTGCCACCACCAAGGTCAAAGACAAAAATATTTTGCTCACCAGCACAATTAGTTCTTTTGTCAAGGCCATATGCAACAGCTGCGGTAGTAGGTTCATTCATTACCCTCATAACATTGAGGCCAGCAATGGCTCCAGCGTCTATAGTGGCTTTTCGTTGAGAATCATTAAAATAAGCTGGCACAGTAACAACTGCATTCTTAACAGTTGATTCTAAATATTTCTCAGCAATTTCTCGCATCTTTGTGAGCACCATAGAAGACACTTCTTCAGCATAGAGCTGCTTCTCCTGATCCTTGTACTTGGCCGTAATCATGGGTTTGTCATTGTCACCGGCACTGACTTTGAATGGCCATAACAGTATATCATCTTGAACAACAAGATCACTAAACTTCCTACCGATTAACCTTTTAGCATCTGAAAAAATAACATAAGTAATTCTCATCGTTCAGAAATCGTAAGCTTGAGCATTAACCATAGGAAAACAATAATAACAATAACAAGAAACATATAAAGGAGTATACAGAATTGAAATTACCAAAGATAGTGTTTTGAGGGTTGGAAGCAGCTTGATTCTTAGCAGAATCACCAATCAACCTCTGATTTTCAGTGAAAGCAACAAAAGAAGGTGTTGTTCTGTTGCCTTGATCGTTGTGAATGATCTCAGCTCGACAATATTGTTCCTGCCATACTGCAACACATGAGTACGTAGTGCCAAGGTCAATTCCTATCGCAAGTCCTTCGGATTTTCTCTTCATGTTAAAGATAAAGTTTTAGGGTTTCTTGTGTCAAAAAGAAGAAGAAGGTTTTAGGGTTTTGTGTCAAACAAAAAAGAAAGAAAAGTTTATAGGGATTTTTCTTGTCAAAAGCAAAATACTTTGGAACGATATATATAGTTATCCTTTCTACCAAAGCGCATAAACTGCCAATCCGTTGTTTTCTCCAGATCTTTCGAAAGTAAAAATATTTTTCAAATATAAATAAACTAGATTCGTTTTTTTTTTGTTACACAAAATCAGATTCGTTTGTCCATGTTCCTTGATTTGTTTTCCAAATTGAAAACAATATTTTGTCATTTTTGGCATGCTCCCAACGGAGTGTTGAATTCTATGTTGAGGCTTGATGCCCCAAGCTGTGGCCTGCTTTTAAGTTTTTTTTTTTCCTTTTTTCTTTTTTCATTTGTCATTCTACCAAAAAATAAACTTTAAAAAATATTTAAATACATACTCAATAAATCAAATGAATTAAAATAAATAATTGATTGCCAAAATTAAACGTCAAATATACTTACTAAAATATACTTACTAACGAAATTAGCAACAAACATGTGCTAAACACGGGCCCGTGCTCTGTAGGGGCTTATTCGAAGCAGGGGGCTACACATCAAAGCGTACTGCAATACTATATAATTTAGAAAATAAGAAAAAAACTAATGATAAAGCCGACGTTAATGATAAAAGGACAAATTACATTCACTTCCCTTGAGATTTTCTTAAATAACACAAGCACACCTAATTTTCCAAACACAACAATCGTCCTTCATTTTATCCATTTCAATAACTTTGTAAATATACAATTTAATTTCAGTCATTTTAGTTTGTTTATATCTATTTTCTCATTTCACAATTAAGCTAAATGAGGTTTTTTTTTTTCCGCAATGGAGAAACAATAAGATCATTTTTTTTACTACGAAATATAATCAAACATCGAAAATTACATGAGAGATCAAAAGAGAATTACGAAATGAGAAGAATTTTGGTGGATGGACATTGTGGTTGATCAATGAAAAGAAAAAAATCTTCGATATATCCGTTTTATTACATAAGAGTTTAAAGATTAAACCACCTTGACCGAGGAACAATAAGTTGGACATATTGTTGTAAATTGTTTTTAACTCTTTAGATATTTAGAAGTTGAATTATAGGAAAATTTGTTTTGATTGGGATTAAGATTAAGTTGGTTTGTCCTTTAGAAAAAGATTAAGTTTGTGTGTTTTACCAGAGCGGGGGTTTGTTTTAATTTGTTTTTGAGAGAGAAAAAAATAGGGGGAGGTTAAAGCAAAAGACAAGAAATGATATAATTTTGATGACGTGTCAAAAATTAAGAAGGGGTAAGATTGTTTTTTTGGTAGACATTAAGTTTTATAATTAGAATTAGAAAATAGAGAAAGATTTACAACGACGAGCGAAAAGACGGACACCGCTTTATTGCACTAACGTCTGAAAATTATAAATGATGGTTTTTTGTGAAGTTTTGATTTTGATTAAAACTAAAAATACAAACGTGCCTTACTTTTATAACAAACAAAAGTAACCATGATTATCTATTTAAATGACACCAGCAATATTCTTTAAAAAAAATGACACCAACATTATAAAAAAAATATAATTTAAATTCTTATTTTTTTTAATGACACCAACAACTATCTTTATTATAGAAAATTTGTTTAAGGGTATAATTGGGATAATAAAAAAGTAAGTATAAATATACTTATCTTGTTACACTTTTTAAATGATAAATAAAAAAAACTGGACATATATATACTCATATCGTGTTTGTTCATTTTTATTTTAATATTTGAATTTACTCTTATCTATTTGTTATATGTACTATTTGTATTGAAAGTTGAGGGTAATTTTGGAAGGAGAAAAAATCAGTCCAAAAGAGTCAAAATATGTTATTTTCTTTATATATATATATATATAGTATAGAAGATACACACAAAATGTATTCTATACTATATATAAAGAAAATAAGTTTTTTGGGTAGTGTTACAATGTATAACGAGGCAAAAAGAAAGAGAAAAAAAGAGGGAGAGTCGAAATTAGGTTCGAAGCTTATATTTCAGGATGAGAGTTTCCATGTCAAACGGAGGGCAGTTTCAGTGAACAGTACCTTGCATGTGATCATTCCTTAGCCATAAAATCTACACACATATTTTATTCCTAAGAACATGCATCAATGTTGTATTTCTATTTCCATGCAAAGCATCTCTAATATGAAGGATGTCAGTAACATAAGTGTGCAAGGTATGATTACATCTGCAATAATCAGGCCAACTTCTTCCAAACAATCACTCTCACAAATACCGTTGACATATCCTTTTTTACTACAAAAATCAAGACCTATCTGGATAGCACGTAACTCAGCTAATAATCCACCACCTCCAGCTTCATAGTGAGAAAAACCAGCTATCCAATCTCTATCGTGGTTGCGAGTAACACCACCAACACCTAAACAACCAAAATGTTCTAGAAAGCTACCATCAATATTGAGTATGAGTGTACATTCCAGAGGGGGATCCAATGAGCTAAGAGGCGCGATGAGTGTTTGTGTGGGTCTAAATCAAGATTGGGATAGTAAGAAATGCATTCATCATGTAACAAAAAGGTCTTTCGCACCACATCTTGAATACGCCAATGTTGATTCTAAAAAATAGTATTGTTTCTCCAACACCAAGCATACCATACTCCCGTAACAAACAAAATAGAGGAAGTACCCTTTGTCATTTCATGAAGCCAAACCTTGACATCAAATCCAGTGAAAAAAATATTATAACGCTCCATATTTAAGCGGAGGCAAAGCTCTCTAGAGTGAGGGAAAAGAAAATAGGTTTAAAATTCATGAGTTTGTGCTGATTTTTTCATTAGCTATTTTACATTTCATTTAAACTATTTTTTATCCTTTAATAATATTATTTTAAATTTTAATTAAAAAAATTAAATCCTATTAAAACAGGAAATATCCCACTACAATATGAACAATATTATCAATTAATTTGTAAAAAAGTGCATTTGCCAAAATTTGAATTTGTTTGTTGTCTATTCTCTTATATTTTTTTATGATAAAAGCAACATAGAATTATAACAATTAAGTTGTAACAACGTAGAATTATAACATTTAATTTGCAAAATTTGTCATCACTCCTCTTGCAATACATGTTAAATGTCATCGTGATGATGGTGATTTTTTTCCTGATCCCCTTGTTGTATAAACAGCTTGTGGGCAATCTTAATTACTTTATTATTACTCGCCCTGAAATATTCTCTGTTGTTGTTATGAAAGTTAGTCAATATGCATTCTATGATGGCCAAATTATATCACTTCATTACATTAGTACTCAGTTTGTGGTTGCAAATATCTTACCAAGACGATGCTGCAACATCTGTTTCTTGTTAGCAAATTGATATTCATTTACCAACCAACCATATATTATATATATATATATATATCAATTTGAGTTGTAGGGGCTATCAATGCGTAAGATTATACCAGCTTTTCTATAATAGGTTTAGACAAGGCACATACAAATCAGTAATTGGTTTTCTCCCCTTATTGTAATTATTAACTATACATGTTGTAAGTGTTATATATTTAGTCACTACTAGAAATTTATCCTTTAGTTTCCGATTTAGAGACCGAAATATTCTGTTCATTGAGGCCAAAATTCTTAACTTTGTAACCAAAATGTTGTGTCGTTAAATCAGTCGCAAACGAAACCGAGAATAAAAAAAATTGCAAATAAAAGGGGGCTATTCCCCCAACAAAAAACATAGTATTAATAGCCTCTAGTAAAAATAATAGAGGAAAATCTGCCCTTACGGCATAACATACAAAAGACGGATTAAATTAAAATATCGTAATGTCATAGCCTAAGGATAAACCATGCTTAGCCATAGCATGTGCAACATGACTCACCTCTCTAAGAACGTCAATCCAATGAATGTCGCCTTCTCCACCATGAATACGATTTATCTTGGACACGAGAAAAAGAGGCATCAGAAGAGCTATCGCAACCAGAATAGACTGTGTGATATATCTGTAGCCTCTACTCTTAAGCAATTTGAAAGTCATGAAATATTCCTAATAGCTCTGCATTTAGAACATCTGAGACTCAAAGGTCTATCAGATCTTTTAATGTAATGCTCATCTTGTCTCGTTCAATGAATGTGATTGCCAACCACTAATAATTTTCGATATGACACCATGGTTAACAACACATATTAACTCTATCAAGGATTTTGACTACTTCAGCTGCAAGTAATACAAAGTCGTTGAGATTGACCAGCACAAATACTATACCAAGGCTTGGAACTGAAATAGGCATCACAATTGCAGGCAGAACTTACGTACCAAGGCTTGGTATTGGAGATGTGAAGATAACATCAAGAACATTATGTCTATTTCTCTTGTGACTACTGGACCTGCTTTCCCAATTGATGGTCTTTCTCCACACCTTATTTTGCAAAGAGAAACATTAAATGTTATTGCAATAAACATGATCGGATGATAACGTGTTTACAATGATAGTGGATCATACTAAATTGAATGAGTGGTCATAAAAGTTGAAGGAAGTGACATCTATTAAGGGATATAATCATGCTTAAGGCGGATTAGATGAATGACAGTCCAAAAAATGGAGATAGGTCAGGTACACCAAGAAATAGTAGTGTGAAAACATGAGAAAGGATCTAGAAAGAAATTGCCTATTCAAATTCAATGGAATTATTTGATTCATGTAACTGAACCTACCTATTGGAAAAAGGTTTATTTGTTATAGATCATAACTAAATCACAAATCTTTATATCATTATCACTATTTTGTTGGTAAACAATTAATCAGAACTAGCATTTCCTTATTATGAACCTCGAGAAACATTTCATCGATCTCTTCAGCAATTTCCATCGAGTGGAGGCAGAAAGAAAATTTTGGCATTAAAGACAAATATGCACAAGAAAGAATCAATAAGCTAAAAATTAGCACAAGTTCTTACAGACTGAATTAAAACTGGCATAGAACCTTTCAGACCACCTTTGTATTGATTTTCCTCAATAATGAACACTAGTTTATTTTGGATCATCAAATGCAAAATAGATCTACAGCAGATAAATGGTAAATTAATCTACACAGAAATTTTACCATTTATTTTATAGGAGTTCCTTCATCAGAATTACTTAAGTCACGTCGCTTCATACAATCTGCTTGATGCCAACAGATTAACGCCTCAGAATTACGTAAGGTCTCGTTTACTTTATGAAAACATTTTCTATTTTCATTTTCTGAAAACATTACTAGCTAATAAGGAGATAATAGATTCTCCATCTCCTCAGCTTTAGATTCCAAGACTGGAAATTTGAAATAAGATACAAATGTTATGCAATGGATTATACGTTTTTTTTCATAATAAGGTGCCAGTGTATCATAAAATTAAGATAAGATCATAATGATGCACTCTGAATGGCAATGGTTTTTTTGTTTGTTTTTGTTTTGTTGAGGAAACTGAATGGCAGTGTTTGTGTTGTTTAAAATTTGATGTGGAAGTTGTATTATAAAAATAAGCTTAAAATGGGAAGTCTAGAACTAAGGTAGTTGCTAATCATGCATATGCTGCCTATACTGTTGCAACCAAGCACGTTTGCACCCAAAAAGGTGTACTAAGAAAGTTCTTGAGGGTTTTGTCAAACACTGCTAACTTTTCAACGTGCATTCCTATATTTTGTATGAGGCCTACATGGTTTAGACCAGACAGGAGCGCTATGAGCAGAATTGATAGGTTCCTTTTGACAGAAGGAGCAATAGCAGAATGGAAGGTGGCATGCCAGTGGGTAGGGGATAGAGACTGACCATTGTCCTGTGTGGCTGAAATGTCCGATGGATAATTGGGGACCTAAGTCGTTTCGTTTCAATAATTGCTGGAGAGAACATAGAGTTTTTTGCCATTTGTAACTACAGCCTCATCAGGGTTAATGCTCTTGCACAACTCCTTCACATTGAAAAAGTTCTGCAACAGCTGCTTCACTTTAGGAATTCTAGAAGACCCACCAACAAGGACGACATCATCTACACGGCTCTTGTCCATCTTAGCATCCTTAAGACAATTCTCAACCGTCTTCATACACTCACTAAATAAAACCATATTAATTTCCTCAAACTTAGCCCTATTGATCGATGAAGAAAAATCATTGCCTTCAAATAAAGAGTCTATCTCAATAGTTGTGACAACAAGGAAAGAAAGTGATCTTTTTGCCCTCTCACAAGCGCTTCTCAACCTCCTCAAGGCTTTTGGATTCCCACTAATGTCCACTTGGTTCTTTATCTTGAACTCTTGTACAAAGTAGTTTACCATTCTATTATCAAAATCCTCTCCACCAAGGTGAGTGTTTCCGGCAGTGGCCTTAACTTCGAAGATGTTGTCCTTAATTGTTAGTATAGACACATCAAAAGTTCCACCGCCAAGATCAAAGACAAAAATATTTCGCTCTCCAACACAAGCTATTCTCTTGTCAAGGCCATATGCAACAGCTGCGGCAGTAGGTTCATTCATTACCCTAATAACATTGAGGCCAGCAATGGCACCGGCATCTATAGTGGCTTTTCGTTGAGAATCACTAAAATAAGCTGGCACCGTAACAACTGCATTTTTAACAGGTGCTTCTAAATATGCCTCAGCAATTTCCCGCATCTTTGTGAGTACCATAGATGACACTTCTTCTGCATAGAGCTGCTTCTCCTGATCCTTGTACTTGACCGTAATCACGGGTTTCTCATTGTCACTGGCAGTGACTTTGAATGGCCATAACAGTATATCATCTTGAACAACAGGATCACTAAACTCAATTGTGATGGAGCATACATGGATTTAAGTGACATTTGGTGGTCTTTTTTGAGTATTTGATGACCACTGGTTGATGGTGTGTACATACAAAGGATTGGAAATTGTGATGTTGTCCATACAAGAATGCATATGGCGAGAAGACAATTGTTTACCTAACTCGTAATGGAAAGTGACTTAGAGCTTTTGATTTAGAGAAATAATATCTGCACAACTTTTTTTTACAACTTTTGGAACAACTTTTTCTCTTGTACTCACCCGTGTTTTTACAAAAATTGTCTAAAATGATCTAAAATTGGTTGTCACAAATTTTTTCTAAAATTAGTTATATAAATATCATTCTTCTTTGATTTATATAGTAACAATGAGTTATAAGCTAAACAGAAACACCTCTTACATTGATACATTAAATTTATGATCTCACAAACTTGATAAATTATTTTTAAGCACGTCTAACGAAAAAGAAACAAGTATTTCTATACATTTAAAACAAAAACAAAATATTGTAATAAAAAAAAACTAAAACAATATCTAATGCTGAGGTTTCATTAATATATGTAAAAATATTTCATATTTTCAATTTTACAAATTCAATATATATCATATCTTCAATTTTACAAATTCAATTATATATAAATAAATAAATAATAAAAAGAAAAATGTATATGCAAGAATATTATTAAATTATTAATAAAAAAACAAATCATATATGACATATGTTCTTCTCCCACCCATATTGTCAAGCTGGATCTTTAAATTTAAGTGACGGAAGAGACTAACTTTTTCAACGTGAATAACGTTTTGGAGCAACTTGAAACTTTTAAAATGTAAGAGACCAACTTAAAATATAAATGACCAATTTGAAAACTAAAACAAACATGTAATATGAAATTATTAAAAAAAAAAGAAAAAAGACAAATCATATGAGTAGTATGAAATTATGTGTTGCTGGCATATGTCCTCCCTCCCTCCCTTATCCACTGTCACTGGCAAAAGAAACAAGTTAGATGAAAGTAGAGAGTGTGAAAATTGAACATCAATGGCTTCCATAGCTTCATTGCTTTCAACAGGGCTTCTTCTGAATTCATCACCCACTTCTTCATTGGACAGAAGAAGAAGAAGGAAAAGGATCAGTCCCAATTTTGTTAGAATGATGCCTACTCGCTCTTGTCTCGATGACACTTCTTCTCTCCTCCAAGCAGCTCAATACACTGTATGTCTATCTATCAACTTTTATATTCATCATCGTTTCTTTTTGTTTTCAACTTCCAAATTTTGTTTTTTTCTTTCATTCTGGGTGGCATTTCATACCAATTCACCAACTTATGTCATACTCATAAGCTTTCCATAACAGACAACCTTTTAAACATGTAACAGTTCAAATAGCCTTAAAAAGAATAGCTTATAGAGGATGAACATATAGCAGATACTTATAAGTTAGCTAACTGATAGCGGATAAGCTAACTGATTGGATTTGTAGTGTTTGGTAAAATTATCTGTTAAATTAACTTATAAATATGAAATGACATAAAAAAAAGTGTATTTAATTAATATTTATTTTTTTCAAATAAGATTGTAGGGTTAAAATTGAGATAAAAATTGATAAGTTATATGTTTTAAGCTATAAACTACTTGAATTAACTTATCGAAAACCGCTATAAACTCATGAAAATAAGCCATAAGCTCAAATTTGTGTCTTACCACCAAACAGACCCATAGTGGTTAATTACATTTAAATTATGGTTAACGATGTTCAAATTCGTGGTTAATGGAGTTAAGTTGGTGGTTAATGAATTTCAACACTTGATATGTTCATTAATCATTTATTGATTTGATCCTAATTAACCACTTATTTGATCTGCATTAACCACATCTTTTCTCAAAACATTTGAATTTTTCGGCAGACTAAATTTGATTGTACAAAAATAATTTCTCTTATTTTTTGTTATAGAAATAGTTTATAAGTACTTATTTGATAAACATTTTATTAAGAAACAGGCCCTTTGTGCTTTTCTTTAATGAAAGCTTTACAAAATTTATCAAAAATGTATCTTTGAATTGTTTTCAACACCCCTTTTTGTTGTTCTACAAGTGAATGGGTTGACAAAATGGCTCAAGGACAAAAGGAAAGGTAGAGAAAATAGAGAAACACTCTAATATTCTCAAAGAAAAGTTATATTACTTGAATGATTTAATGCTTGAGTATGCCTAAACACTTGGTGGTGAGCCTTATTTATACTATTCTAGGAAGGCTCTACATTACAAACTAGAATTATCTAGAAATATTGATTACAAAGAAAGGCCTAGAAACATGGATACTCTAGTTCATAAGAAGAAGGATCTAGAAAAGCTAAGATTTCCCTAGTGCCTTTATTTAGTAGTGTCTAGTAGCTTCCTTATTATTCCCTAGTATTCTAGAGACTTCCACATTATTCTTTACTATTCTAGAGGC
>Ga0315915_1006125_pt1 | contig 14795 bp, 10 predicted proteins | sample MpolbnodulesMG_FD_207738 | JGI IMG/M metagenome (GOLD analysis project Ga0315915, IMG submission 207738) | Medicago polymorpha root nodule microbial communities from Los Angeles, California, United States - branched nodules | ecosystem: Host-associated > Plants > Roots > Nodule | place: USA... | reverse complement strand
ATCTTTAAGTACTCTTTATGAGGCAAGGCAGCCACCAGAATGCCTCTGATCGTGTGATGTTTCTTATAAAGCTTTTTCTGCTCAGCAGTGTGAGCTTTCCTATCAAGAGCAGCACCTTCTTCATCCAGTTTCAAATCTCCAACACCTTCTTCAAGAATATCCCACAACTCATCATCCATTCCCATGATGTGACTATACATCTTGGTCTTCCACCAAGAGAACATTTCTAGGTCACCATTAAACATGGGAGGTTTGTTGTGATTTGCAGATCTTTCATTTTTGTTGGTGTTGCTGTTGTAGTCATAAGGTATAGCAGCTCCACCACCAGAACCAGAGCTAGCGCCAGAGCTAGAAGCATCTTCCCCAGACATGTTTCTCTCAGATCTTTCACTATAACACGGTTAAGTGCTAATTACAGAGCCTAAGCTCTGATACCAACTGAAGGTGAGAAAAACCACAAGAAGGGGGAGTTGAATTGTGTTTTCAAAAACTTTTCTTTCTTACGTTCTGAAAAACTGTTCCCAGATTCAGAGTCTGAAATAGTTCAGAGTCTGACTTGAATTCAGAGTCTTAGTGTAGCGGATAATAGTAAGAGAACAGAGAAAGAAAGAACACAAGCAATTATACAGGTTCCTTCCACAAACCGGAAGTAGTCATGTCCCCCTTGCACTTCCAAGGAGAATTCCACTAAAATGTAATGTCGGATTACAAGTTGCTCAATCACACAAGAAAGAGACTTCTCAATGCTCAAGGACAACTCCAAGAGACTTCTATGCTCAATCACACAAGAAAAAGACTTCTATGCTCAAGGACAACTCCAAGAGACTTCTATGCTCAATCACAACTGAAAGAGACTTCTCTTAACAATTACAAATAATTGAATAAGGTTTTGAATACATGATATACAATTAGAGGTATTCACAAAACAATACGAACAGAACAGACTCTGTTTTTCTAGACACTTGAGAATTCTAAGATATGAACTATTGTAAGAATTCTCTAAGTTGTTGATGTGTTTAAGATTGCGACGTTTTGCACTGAGAGTATTGGCATTTTCTTGTTGTTTTGTTCTTGTTATGTTTCTTCAAGTCTTTATCCCTATTTATAGAGGATTTGAGAGACGTTGAGAATTAGTCGTTACATCAACTTGTCTTGCTTGAAGCTTTGATTCTTCACCATTGATATTTTGCTTGATTTGATAATTGTCCTATGAAGAACTAATTTCAAATCCATTCCATTTGAAACGGAACAACGTCTGCAGCAATATTACTGTTATTCTTGTCTTGATGTAGAGGCAAGTTGCAGAGGCATGCGCAGAGTTAGTGGTTGTACACTTCGTACACTGTACTTTGTCAACTCTGGTGAAGTGGCTTCTGATGAGATGCTTCTGATAACCTTGCTTCTGATGAGCTTGCTTCTGATGACGTGTCTTCAGGAGCGCTTTCTTCAGACTCGTTTCATCAGACGCATTTCTTTCAGACGCAATTCTTTCAGATGCTCTAAGCTTCAATGAAATTCTTTTGCTCTTTGACTTGTTCAATCAGAATCTTTATGAATAGTACTTCGATTAGGATCCTGTACACTTGAACAAATGTTTTAGCATATCCAATTGATAATTTTAATACCTTGTTATCATCAAAACTCAAGAGGTGATTTTGCGAAACACCCTTTGTTCCAACAAAATGAACCAAAACCAAGTTTATAAACTCTAGGGCCTCGGATATGTATACACTTAGATCACATATGAGTGTAGTTGAATATACATGTGCGTTTCACCGCCCAACTATGACAAAATCATCAAAATCATAAAGTTACGTATCATTTCTTCTATATTGCAAAACCAAGTCATTTTCAAAACAAAACTAAGTTAGATTCAACAAAACATACGTTAAATACTCTTAAACCTCTTAATTGTACTCCTAATACTTCTAGTTTCGAAGTTTGGAAACAAACCATAAGTTTTGGGTTGACTTGGAAATAGTTATGCTAAGTTTCCTTAAAATTTCTTTAAGACCAATTGGAGTTTTTTCATCATAACTCAAAATATACAAAACATTTTCAAGTCAAACAAAATCCATTGGAAAGATAACAAAATTATCTAAAACTTTCATGTTTACACCAAATGCCAATTCAAAACAGAAATGGGTGAAAAAGGACAAAAAAACGCGAAAACCGAAGTCCTGACAGCACGCACGGCTCGTGCCTTGCACACACTGTCGTGCCAAAAAGGGCAAAGTGTACACACGGCCCGTGCCCTGCACGCGCACGGCCATGCTCGACTGACAGCACAGCTTTTTTTCCGCTTTTCCGTTTTCACCATTTCGCGCATAAAATTCAAACCGTCAATCGGATTTTGATGTCGTTTTCGCCTACACGCTTCTGACGCTTAGCTCTATCATAATCTATAGAAAAATTCAAGTTTCAACCATCCCAAAAATCATTTTCCAAAACCTCACATAATCACTTATTGGTAAAAAAGCGCTTAAACATCGACATTTCACACGAAAAACCTGTTTTCTCCCAAACGACTTGACTAACACAACCACAACATGAAAACAGAAAACCTACTAGGTCCAATTCATTCAACCATGTCGAGAACTCAGTCAACAACCTCATGCATCAAAAGTTCATTTTGGTCCTTCACATGACAACTCAACACAAACTTCACCAATTCAAACAACAACTTCATAAAATGGAATACCCATGGTACAAATTAGCAACAACAACATATCTAATTCAACAACAACTTCATTTAAACATGAATTCATCACAATCAACAACAACAACAATAATTTATACCAATTTGAGCAAAATCAACAAAGTATACATATAAACATATATTGAGCATGTAATTTCATCATCAACAACTTGATTATCAACAAATTCAAATACCCAAACATCACATAAAAACACAAGCACAAATTTCATCTATTAAATTCATAATAATCACTTTATACAAATAAGCACTTATGCATAAAATTATAGAAGAAATTAAACTAAGAGATTATGAATGAAATCTAACCCCCTTACCTTAATTCTTCACAAATCTAAGTTAATGCTTCACTTTACCTCCAATCCCTTGATTATCTACCCTCATTTTGCATTCCTTGTTCTTCTCTCTTCAAAACCCTTTTCTTCTCTTCTAGCACCTTCTCTCTCTACCTCTCTCAAAAACTTATGAAACGATTGTGTAACCCTATTTTCTTTAATGACTAATGCTTATATAGTCTCTACACAATTGGGCTTAACCCTCTTAATGTCTTAATGGGCTCACAACACTTATGAACTAACTCCCAAAGTTTCTATCCACTAACGGTTAAAAGTTATCGAATAATTACCAGTTCAAAACTAATTACCACTACCGAATAGTAACTTAGTAAAAATAATGGTTCTCACTTGAAACACTAAAAATAACTCTCACCATGAAAATTACTAATTTACCCTTGCTTACAAAATGACAAAAATACCCCTGAGTCTAAAATGACTATAATACCCCTCTAACACCGAAATCTACTAATCTTAACCCAAAATACACATAGAGGCAATTAATCACATATAAACACATATTAAAATAATTAAAAACAAATCTAACGAAAACCGGGCTGTTACACTAGAGGTCGTACGAAGAGCACAGGGAGATGCAGGGTTTTGAGGAGGTTTTCTGGTATTCAGGCTAGATTATGTGCGGTGTCCGTAGGGTGTACCGTCACTTGCCCGAGAGGGTTTTGCGGCAGTACGGATACGTCCAAAGGGTCCCTAGGCATTCGACGGATGTTGTAGACCTGTCACCGCCTCAGATTGTGTAGGCGTTCGTTGACTTCCGCACTCACACGCTTAAGGAGCCCGATTGGGGTGAGCCGACAGGAGAGCAGACATGGCGTATGAGGGAGGGTTATGTGTTATGGTACATTAAGTTTTCTCACCCTCAGATTTTGCCACCTTTTCCAAGAGATCTTCCGAGGCCAACAAATGAAGAGCAGATCATTGCAGAGCAGTGAGAGCGGTACGAGGCAAGAGACTCGCCTGATACCTATGACATGGTTAGTGTCGTTGTTGCCTACGCTGATGAGCAGATGGGTCAAGAGGAGGTCATGAGCCCTCAGCAGTGGTTTCAGGCCATGAGCCATGTTAGGGAGCAGATCGCGTCGATATTAGCCAGGAGGTGAGGCCAGAGGCCGAGGAGGTAGCAATAGCAGCAACATCAGCAGGACCAGGACTAGCAGCACGATTACTTGTAGTTGTTGTTTAAGGATTGTTGGCTTTAGGCTTTGTTAGTTTCATTTTCAAACTTTGGTCACTTTGGTTCGTATTTGGTTGACATTTTGTATTTTAACTGATGTTGATACATTTTGATTTTATCTTGGTAATTTACTATCGTGGTGCATTTTTACTTGAATCAAATGTTGATAATTTATAATTGTTGTTGATGTGAAAATATTGGAATAGGTTTGTGTTATGTGTTTTAAAACACATTACAGGTCCAGAAGCAAGTGTTGATTCTGCCATTTCTGGACTTCAGGACACCTCAGTAATTAAGTGCCGAGGTTTTTCTCGGTTGTTAACTGTCGAGGTTTTCCTCGACAGTTAACTGCAGTCGGGTTTGTTTTTCCCGACAATTAACTATTGAGGGGCATTCTCGTCTTTTACATGTGTTTCTCAGCCAAACCAAATGTGTCAACAACAAATTTCTTTAAAAAGTGTAACAAACTAGTTGAGTATATTTATACTTACTTTTTCATTATCTCAATTATACTCTTAAGCAATTTTTCTATAATAAAGATTGTTGTTGGTGTCGTTAAAAAAAAGGATTTAGATTTTTTTTTTTTTGTTATATTGTTGGTGTCTTTGAAATAGATAATTATGGTTTGTTTGTTTTTTTTATTTTTAAAACATAGTTAATTTGGTTTGTTATAACTTGAAAACAATAAACATTTATATTTTTAGTTTTAATCAAAAATCAAAATTTTATATAAAAAAAAAAAAAAAACACCGTTCATAATTTTCAAACGTTAGCACAATAAAAAGAGAGAAAAGACGACAAATGAATGTCCGTTTTTTCGCTAGTGGACAATAACAATAAAGAGAGAGAAAAGACTATAGAGAATAAAAATACAATAAGAGTACGAGAAATGATCGTCACAAAAATTGTTTAAAAATGGTTGGTCAAAATATAATTTTTCTTGTACAAACAATCGAAGATGATGTGTCCTCACGAGAATGAAAGTTGACTATTCAGTCATGGCAACCAACAAACAAAGTTTGGTATATAAATATAGATAGATATAGATGAAGGGTGTGATTTGGTTGAACAAAACAAAGTATTGTACAAATTAAGAAACAAATCTGCAACAACAACAACAGTTGGGTATGGATTTGTTTCAACAACTGACCTCCGTTGACTGGCAACAAGAATCCTTCCCTGCTTATCGAGATTTCTTCCTTCTTCCTTTCTTCGCTTTCTTCTTTCCATCGCTTCGTATCTTTCTCGACAGATTCATTTTTGAGGTATGTATCTATCTATATGCTACTGATTTACTCTTCTTTCTTGATTTTATTTTTTGTTCAAAATTGGTAAAGTTTTATTGTATGATTCAATTTGGGGGAATTCCATACCTCCTTTTTCTATGTTTTATTTCACTTAATTTCATTCTATTTAATATCATTCAATCCCACACTTGTTCAATTAAGTTTTGAAATCAGCTAGTGAGTAACATGAACACTTAATGGTGAACCTGAGAATGCAATTGTATCCACTAGGAAGTTTAAGCTTTGCAAGGCCTATGACACCAAGTGGGTGGGTAAAAATCTTAAGAAATTAGTTGGAGTATGAAATAGTGTTGTTGTAGCTAAAACTTGGAAAGAATGATTTGGTTGATGTTACAATGGTTGGAAGAGTAGATGATTGTGGTAAGGACACTCCTCGGATTTGGTGTGTCCTGATGCCGTGCACGCGTCGGTATCCGACACAACACTCACATATGATTACACTTAATTATGTCATTTTCTCAAATTATTATCAGTGTCGGTGTAGTGTCGTGTCCGTGTCTGTGATTCATAGCTTTTGAGCGACTTTATACATTGTGACGTGTGGTGGGACCCTTCCACCACAAGTCATGTCAGTGTGGTAAGCAATACTTCCTCGCCATTATGGATGATTGCACAATATTCATTTGGATTTGCAAGTTAGACTCCTTACCTCATTCGTTGTTTCTTTCTCACACAATTTCAGAAACAAATCAAGTCATTTGAACTGATAATGCAAAAGAGACTTTGATTAACATCTTATCTAAAGAATGTAGATGTTCTTCGTCAGATTTCCTCCAAATTACTCCTATTGGTTTCTAACCTCATCTATCACCTCATGTTAAGATTTAGACTAGAGAAACAGGATCAGATAGAGTTACATGATTGACTTATCCTATCTAGCTGACATAACAAACAGTGTTTTTTTATTCCATATCAGGAGAGGGAGAACAATCGTTTATTTTCATTCTTTTGTCTAATTTTTCTTTCACGCTCTAATGATACCTAAAGTGTACCTTTAATGGTTATTATCTTTCTATGCATCTTTCCATTTTTTGTGGATAATTTGATTATTTTAGTCTATCTGAAGTAAATGGAATGTGTAGAAATTGGCCAGACGGTTCATTTTTGGAAAGGGACATGAAGTGCTTGATTTTCATACAGATGATAGTAGAAAGAAGATTAACAAATTTAAGGAATCAGCATGGAAATGTGTTTATTTTCTATCGGCAGAAATTTTTGCGTTGTCTGTAACATACGACGAGCCTTGGTTTACTGATACAAAATATTTTTGGGTTGGGCCAGGGAATCAGAGATGGCCAGATCAAAAGATTAAGTAAGATTTTTATTTACATGCCCAATTGTTGTTATTCGTCAGTTGTCATTTCAAGTTAGTAGTTAACTATCGATTGAGTAACCATTTACAATTTTCAGATTGAAATTGAAAGGACTGTATATGTATGGTGCTGGATTTTATTCATACTCCATACTTGCTTTAATATTCTGGGAAACAAGACGCTCTGACTTTGGGATTTCTATGACACATCATGTTGCTTCTCTCAGCCTCATTGTGTTATCCTACATTTTTAGGTGCGATTTCATTGTCTAAATGCCTTTATCTTTAGGAAATTGTCAGTGTCTCTACGGAAATTGGTTTTAAGAGCACATTTTGGACTCTTCTTCAAAAAACAAAAGAGCACATTTTGAAGTTAATGTCTGCACTAATTCTATTTTTTTTAAATTTACTCCACTAGTTCAATTTCCTATTTTACTTAATTTTTCAATACACTCAGGTTTGTTCGAATTGGATCAGTTGTTTTAGCTCTTCATGATGCTACTGATGTGTTTCTGGAGATAGGGAAAATGTCCAAATACAGCGGTGCTGAAAAAATCGCTAGCTTTGCATTTGTTCTGTTTGTTTTATCTTTCACCATACTACGTGTCGTTTACTACCCATTTTGGGTTCTTCGAAGTACAAGGTTTGTTTTCTTTCTTTCACCTATTAAAATTCCCCCAGTTGCCACTGTAGTTGCTAATCTAGGTGAATTATATAATGTCGGTAACCATTTAGTGGAAGTTAAAAAAATCCCAAATGTAAATTTAAAGGATATGATCAGTTTGCTGCTCCTCTTAATCTTGTAAAAAAGTAATCATTGGTGAATGCCAATGGTGATAGGATAGGTACACTTTTTTTCTCCTAAACTCTTAACAAAACAGAGGCTGTGCAATTTAATATTTTGGATTTTACTTCTTAAGTGAGCAATTCCCTTCAGATGATGCAAAAAGTCACCTCGTGATGGATTAAACAACTGTTTGTATTGCGTCTATATGCATAACAAATCATATATATGTTAGCTTATCAACAGTTGATTTTGTCATCAATAGCTGACACCTCTATAATGAGTAAAGTATAAAGTGGAAAAACCAAGAGTTGAAATTTTAACAAACTCGTAATTTGTCATGATTTATCTAGAATATTCACCTTTGACTTGTTAATTAATAATTGATAATACTCATCACATAGTCTAAAGTGAATTACTCAGTTTATACGAGTGATATACTTTTATTTCTCTATTTAATTGTTTTATTCTTTGTTGCAGCTATGAACTGGTTGCCACCTTGAAATTGGAAAATCATTGGGTGAATGGTTCTATACATTATTATGTATTCAATAGTCTTCTATTCTGCTTGCTTGTTCTTAACATTTATTGGTGGGTGCTGATTCTTCGGATGCTTGTTGGTCAAATTCGAGCAAAGGGGAAAGTTAGTGAAGATATACGATCTGGTAAGTTGTAAGATTTGTTGCAGATATAGCTTTCTAATGTGATTTTTTTATTGGAAAAGATACCAACTGCAATAATTGATCCATTTTAAAATCTATATGGAAATATAAATTATCACCTTTCATTCAATCAATATTGATGTGGAAAACCAATCTACAAAGCCATAGTTTGTCAATGAATTTAGACTTTAGTCCGTAGAAAGTTTAACTGGTTGTCTAAATTTAAACCGCAGCTTGTCACATTTTCTTTTATATGCAGATTCTGAAGATGAGCATGAACATGAAGAATGAGCATGACCACAACATTGACCGTTGTCCCACTTTGTTTGAAATAGTAACATTTTTTTTACACCTACCTAGGCATCTCATAGGTACAAACTCTATGATATCCCTCTTGCAGGGTTTATCCAATGGAACACCAAGCACAACCAAGTTTTATTGTGGAAAATATTAAACTCATGAAGATGTATAAAGCTCATACCTTAAGCCAGTTTACCTGTGGTTAAGACATTTACCTAATTCCATGTGAACTCCTTGTGCTCTCCACTGGGAAAATCTGTAGCAATCTCATCGCTTACCAAAGACGAAATTGCTTGGAGGACCGATTTGATAAGAACTTTTGTGATTAACAAAATGCATTGTTTTATAAGTAAAATATCTGAAGTCATAATGTTATTTCATCTCACTCTATTTTTTCTTATTTCATCCCACACGATTTGTGAACTCAGTGAATTACAAAGGACATCATCATGTATAAATGGAGAAATGAGGAGATATTATTAAATCATTATGTTCATTTGATAGATTGTGAGTCAGAGTTAAGATCCTTGGTAAAGTGGAGAATTCTTTTCTCCATTTTCTTTCTATTTTCCATTCCAATAATACGATTCTTCCGTTCAAATCAAATTTTTCCCTAGGATGTGAGTTAGAAAGTTTTTGAATGTGATTTTAGCCCTGTTTGGATAAAACTTAATTTGCAATTTATAGCAAATTTAGGTCAATTGTTTTTTCTTATACGTTATAAGTTGTTTTTGTTAGCTACCTTGAAGAACTTATAAAAATAAGCTAAAATAAGCTCTCTTTTTTTAAAGGGTTAATAGGTCTTTACCCCCTGTAATATAGGTCATTTCTGGTTTTTCCCCCTGTAAAATATTTTTGTTTGGATTTACCCCCTTAATAGGCCAAACAAAAACGAAAATTTCTTGAAAAAAAAAATAAAATTGGTTTTTGTTTTGCCTACCAGGGGGGTAAATCAAAACAAAAATATTTTACAGAGGGGTAAATCAAAAAAAATATTTTATAGGGGGGAAAACCAGAAATGGCTTATATTACAGGGGGTAAAGACCTATTAACCCATTTTTAAATAAGCTAAAATAAGCTTATGTGTTGGATTTTAGGGATTAACCTTAGTTAATAATTAAAATAATAAATTATTATATCAACTATTAAATTCTAATTATAATATTGTATTAAATGAAATAATATTTATTAATGGGTTGTAATTGTAAATGAATCGTGATGGGTTGAATTGTTTTCCATAGTACGCCTGTTGAGACTTTAAAATTAATGGCTTAATAGCATGTTTGGTCCCTTACGTTTATTTTAGGTTTCAATTTGGTCCCATATGTTTTAAACTTTTCACGTTAGTTCAAAACGTTAGAGTTAGTTCGTCCCTTCTGTTAGTTCAACGTTATAACCGGACACCTGGCAAACGGTGTGCGTACGTGGCATACACCTAAGCGTCCATTTAATTAAAAAATTAATTTTTAAAAGCCAATTAATATTATCAATTAACAATTAAAAAAAAGGAAATAGAAACTTCAAAAATATAAAACGCAGAGTCTAGAATTGGGATTGGGATAATTCTGAAATTAGGGTTCTAGTGTTTCTTCATCCCCAAATTCGAACAGCTTTTCATCAATGGCTTCCGATTCGAACTCTACAAGCAGTGTCTCCTTAAAGTCGAATCGTCATCTTCTCTGTTCTTCCAGATCGACCTCCAACGACGTGACTATGATTGGAAATCGTTGGGTGATGTTGGCTGTAATTTCTTCATTTAGTTTGATGAGGTTGAAATTCATGAGGTTGAAAAAGAGACAACATTGGAGGATTTGAACTCAAAGATTGTGGAAATTGAGCTATTACTTGATGATAAGGATGCAAAAATGAAGGAAGCTGAACTGAAACTCCATGAAAAGGACATTAAAATTGCTAGACAAAGGAAGAAGATTAACAAGATGAAGGAAGGAATGTTGAGTATCAAAAGTATTATGAAAATCTTATGTGTAGGATGTTTTGTAAGTGTTGGATTAATTGTAATGTTGATTGCAATGTTAATAGCAACTTGATTGTACTACTAATTTCAATCTTTGGATTTTAGTGATTTTGTATGTAATGTATCTTTTGTATTTTAGTCAATATGTAACATTTGGTATCAATGAATGAACTTTATTTTCAATGTTATCAATGTATATTCTTGGTTTAAAAATCACCGAGTATTTTTTAATGTACTTGAAAGTATAATTGGCCTTAAGCTCAATAAGTACCCAAAAGATGCATAGAGTATAATTGGCTTTAAAAATCACCTGAATTTTATTTTCTTCTCTTCTTTGAGAGGAGTTTCAATAGCTGTTAAGGTATAATCTCATCCATGATTTCAATATCAGTTTGCATTAAGCACAATAAGTACCCAAAAGATGCATAGATGCATTACATCATTGCATTACAAGATAAGTACCAATATGTTGGCATTAAACATGTCCAAACACAAAAGATGCATTACAGTATGCATTACAAAATAAGTACCAAAATATGTGGGCATTAAACATGTCCAAACAGAAAAGATGCATGACAGTATTCATTACAAAATATAGCCTAATCCAAAAAAGCATAAAAACATCAAATTTTCCATGGTACTGCCTTTGGTGGGACCTTTGGAGTTGCTGTTGGTGGGACCTTCACTGCAACTCTTGGTGGTTTAAAAGGAATAGTTGGTGGTGCCTGGTCTTCTTTCATGTTTCTTTTTATTGGAGACCTCCTTAAGACAGGTGTTGGCTGGGATGAGGCTTATGGCCTCTTTCTCTTAGTAAGAGATTTTCTGGTGATAGGTGGTGGTTGAGTTGCTGGTTGTGAAGGTGGTGGTTGAGTTGCTGGTTGTGGTTGTGGTGGTAGTGGTGGTGGTGGAGGAGGTAGTTTACAGGTAGCTTTATTGTGCCCAGGTTGGTTACACCTCCTATATTTCTACTTCAATCCCTTTTTATTCAACCCTCCATTTTTTTTAGTAATTCAACTGCCTCTCTATTCCTCTTTTTCTTTGGCCTTCCAGGTTGTCTCCTAAGGGGTGGTGGCTGCAAGTCATTATATCTAGTCACTTCCCACACAGACTGACCATTTACCGGGTAAATAATATGCTTGTAGCAGTCTCCTAAGTTATGAATCAAATGTTTGTTTATTATGGGTTGATTAAATTAGTGTTTGTGGTTCTTGTGTCGTATGTTTGTGGTCCCTTCATGTTAAATGTTGTTTATTATAGGTTGTATGTTTGTGGTCCCTTCATGTTGTTTTGTCTGATATAGGTTTGTTTGATATAGGTAATGGAAGAATATTTTGAATGTGTCTTTCATTATGGGGGATATTTTAGTAATAAGGAAAAATTGGAGTATGTTGGAACAAAATGTACTTTTGAATGTGACCCTGAAAGATGGTCTTACTGGGAGGTCACGGGAATTTTAGAAGACAAAGGTGTAAAAAAGGCTGATATCATTGACATGTGGTTTAATGACCCTGAAGAAGAGTTGGGATTTGGGATTAAGAGATTAACTGGTGATAGAGGCACATCTGAAATGAGTGAAATTGCCAAAGTACATGGAAAAGTTCATCTATATGTTGATAATGGCCCTGATTATGTTATAGGGTCTGGTAAGTTTCAGGAAGAAGTTGTAGACAATGAGGTGATTGGTGAGATAAATATCCCCATTATAGATGAAGACAATGATGTGCACAGTGAAATGTTTGGTGATGGTAATTGGGCAGGGAATGATGACAATTGTAGTCAGGATGGTGCTGGGGATACAAGGTTTGAGGACTCTGAAGAAGTAAGCGGTGGTGATGGTGATGATGGATTTGGAAATGATAATGTTGCACAAGAACCACAACCCCTGGCCCTGGCAGCAGTAATACCTGGCTTTAGAGTACAAAATTCAACAAGTACTATGCTAGGAAAGAGAATCAAACCGAAGGAAAAGAAAGGTAGACCCAGGAAGAAGGATCTTGGTAAAGAGCCAATGCATGAGAACCTTAGTGTTGAGTTCTCTGATTACTCTTTGTATGATGGAAAAGCAGTTGAAAGGAAAGTAAGACAGATTATGGAGAATAGAGGGTTGAGTGATGATGGGTATAGTACTGAGATTTTGGAGAGTGGTGGTGACAGTTCTGAAGAGGATATTATGTCAAGGGCCAAGTTTCCTACATTTGAAATGCCAAAAAAAATGGTTGATTATAAATGGGAAGTTGGTACTTATTTTGTGACAAAAGAAGCATTTAGAGAGGCAATGATAACATATGTCGTGCATTCAGGTAAGAACATCAAGTTTTATAAAAATGATAAGCGTAGGATGATTGTAAAATGTCGTATGTGTGATTAGGAGGCATACTGTGGTAAGATACCAGGTGAAGACACATGGCAGTTAAGGAAGGTAAGTGATGATCATACTTGTGCTAGGGAATACAAGATCAACTTGCTAAGTTCAAGATGGCTGAGTGGTAAACTACATTCAACTGTGAGGGAAAGTCCAGACATCTTGCTTGGTGATATACAAGATAAAACAGAAAAGAAATGGAATGCAACTATAACAAAGTGCATGGCTTATAGAGCAAGAGAAAAAGCAAAAGAATTGGTAGATGGTTCATTTAGAGAACAATATACCAGATTGTATGACTATGCTCATGAGTTATTAAGGTCAAATCCCAAGTCAACCGTGCAAATTTCTACTACTGAGTTTACACCTACTGAAGAAGATTTGCAAACACCTGGAAGGCCTCTTTGTCTCTACTTTCAAAGAATGTATGTCTGCTATAAAGCTTGCAAAGAAAGTTTCCTTACATGTAGACCTATAATTGGTTTAGATGGGTGTTTCTTAAAGGGGTATTATGGTGGACAAATATTAGCAGCCATTGGGAGAGATCCCAATGATCAAATGCTCCCAATAGCTTTTGCAGTTGTCGAGGGAGAAACAAAAGTGTCCTGGACGTGGTTTCTAAAGCTGTTGATTAATGATATTGGTGGTTCAGATCGTTGTCATACTTACACATTCATAAGTGACCAACATAAGGTGATGTTTTCTTTTCATAAGTTTAAGCTAATTAACTATTTCACTTAGTTATTAAATATTTATGAACTCTTGTTATGTTTAACAGGGATTGTTACCAGCAATTGATGAACTGTTACCAGGGGTAGACCAAAGATTTTGTGTAAGGCATTTATATAACAACTTCAGGAAACACTTTCCTGGAAAAAATTTGAAACTGTTGATGTGGAAGGCTGCCAAGGCTTCATATCCACAGGCCTGGGAAAGGGAAATGAAGGAAATTAAGAAGGTTAATCTGGAAGCATATAAGTATCTTATGAAAATACCACCTAGACACTCGACTAGGGCATGGTTCAAACCAAATCCCCAATGTGACACACTGTTAAATAACATGTCTGAAGCCTTTAATTCTGTCATTGTTGTCCCAAGACAAAAACCAATAGTGAGTATGATGGAAGATATAAGGGTTTATCTAATGGAGAGGTGGTATAAAAATAGGGAGAAGAGTGCATTGTATGAAGGTGGCATACTGCCTAAGAACAAAAAGAAGATTGCTAAATTAACTGGATATAGAAATCAGTGGCTAGCAAGGTAATGTAATATACGCACTTTATATTCGGATTAACTTGTATAATATATGCACTTTAATTTTGATTATGATATCTTATTAACTTGTATGAAAATGTTATTGTACGCCTTCTGGTGAGTGGCACTATGAAGTAAGACATTTGAGAATGACAGGTGATAAATTTGTTGTCAATTTACAAACAAGAGAATGCAGTTGTAGAAAATGGATGTTGACTGCTCTCCCATGTGTTCATGCAATTACAAGCACGCAAAAGAAGGGTGTCAAGGTTTAAGATTATGTACCAGACTGCTTCAAGAAGGAAACATATCAGAACTGCTACAAGCATATTATTTACCCGATAAATGGTCAGTCTGTGTGGGCAGTAACTAGATATAATGACTTGCAGCCACCACCCCTTAGGAGACAACCTGGAAGGCCAAAGAAAAAGAGGAATAGAGAGGACGTTGAATTACTCAAACAAAATGGAGGGTTGAATAAAAAGGGATTGAAGCATAAATGTAGGAGGTGTAACAACCTGGGAACAACAAAGCTACTTGTAAACTACCTCCTCCTCCTCCACCACCACCACCACCACAACCACAACCAGCACCTCCAC
>Ga0315915_1006124_pt1 | contig 14796 bp, 9 predicted proteins | sample MpolbnodulesMG_FD_207738 | JGI IMG/M metagenome (GOLD analysis project Ga0315915, IMG submission 207738) | Medicago polymorpha root nodule microbial communities from Los Angeles, California, United States - branched nodules | ecosystem: Host-associated > Plants > Roots > Nodule | place: USA... | reverse complement strand
CTTTCTTCACATTCCTTACAAAAAAAACAAAACCCTTCACATTCTTGCAATCTCAATTTCAAAATTAGGAAACAAGAAACGAAAAAAATGGCGGGACCAGACCCCTCTCCTTCTCCAAAGATCCTTCTATCAAAGTCCGGACTCGTCACCTCGAAACTCAGCCATGGCGGCTCCGGCGAAGAAGATTCCACTCAGCACCGTCCTCGTCTTCCTTCCGTCGCATCCCTCAACCTTCTCTCCGATTCTTGGAATTTCCATTTCGATCGCTTTCTCCCGGTACGTTCTCTCTACTTCATCATTTTTCGATCAAAATCTTTACAATTCGATGTTATTCAACTGAAAATGAAATTGGTGTAGTTTTTGACTGAGAATACGGATTTCACGGTGATTGGAGTTATTGGAAGACCTGGTGTTGGCAAGTCTACGATTATGAATGAACTTTATGGTTTTGATTCAACTTCTCCTGGTTAGTTTAGTTTCTTTATTCTTGCATAATTTGAGTATACATTCATTATTTTTATAATTAGAAATGGAACTTTGTAGTAAGGATACTTCTGATCGAATACGTGTCTCTGTTGCCGTGGGGCATGTGTTCGTGTTTGACACTGACACATGCAATTACGGTGAATTATGTCATTTTCTCAAAATTGTAGTGGTGTCTATGTGTCTTTGTCGAGTCTTCATAGGAATCAAACTGAATATCTCGGAGTTAACAACACTTATACTATTTGTACCAACCACTTGCGCTGCGTTACACTCTAATGGTAGTAAATATTCATTTTAGTCCCTCGTACAAAATGTCGCACCTAATTTAGAAGGGGAAAAATGTACAGATTAGAATTGACAACTTGCAAATAGTGTATCGCAGTTGCAGAAAATAGAGTTTGTTCAAATTCTATTTCTTAATAGTGTTATAGCTTCATAGTTGCAATTTGACAATATTTGGTACTAAGAGAGTAAGAGGAGTGTTATGGTCTTATGGACACTATTTTTAACACTTTATCCAACACCCACTCTTTTATTGGATGAAACTCATGTGAGTCCCACAATTTGAAAATGGATCCCATGTGCGTTAAAGAGAGTGTTCCTAACATTTCTTTTAGTACTAAATAGCATATTTTAGAACAATAGAGATTTGTTTGAATTCCGATATGCTATAGTGCACAAATCTGGCTCCTCTGCTTTCAGAAATCCCAGCATTCATGCATTTGGGACATCGTTAATGGTTCAATTAAGATTAGACGGTTCAGATTCAAGCTTGATATTTTGAATAATAAAATACAAATAAAAATTTGTTTTTTTAGACCATCTGATCTTGATAGGACGGTCACCTATGTCCTGAATGCGTGAATGCGGTACTCCCCATTCTGTTGGGAATTCAATTTCAGCGCTATAGCCAATATTTGTGTCCTTACTAATGTGTCACAATTTTGTAATTCTGTTGAGTAATTTGTGGACTATTTTTTTAGGAGTAAACTAGGTTCCACATTTGTCTTAGGGACTAGAATGAGTCTTTAATTTCAATTTTTTTATTTATTTGAATACTTTTTAACTTTAATTTAATTGATATATGAGAACACAGGGATGCTACCACCTTTTGCCATACAATCTGAAGAGAATAGAGCCATGGCAAAGGATTGTTCTATTGGCATTGAACCAAGGATATCTTCTGAACGTATTATTCTTCTTGATACGCAGGTTCTAAGATCTAACCATGATAACTTCATTGCTCAAACAGTTTACTTCTTCTTTTTCTTATTTGTGTACTTATTTGTTATTTGTATTTATAGCCTGTATTCAGTGCTTCGGTTTTAGCTGAGACGATAAGACCTGATGGCTCTTCAACAATTCCAGTGATGAGGGGAGAATCCTTGTCAGCTGAATTGGCTCATGAGCTTATGGATATTCAGGTACTTTTTCAATAAAAATATAATTCTGTGTATAAACTTTCTAGCTTGATCATAATTGGTCTTTATTTTTAACTGTTACCGACCGGCGGCCGCTGTGTTTGCTGTCTGATCAATTTGTTTCCGTCGGGATGCTAAAAGATTCTTTCTAGCTTGCTGTTTTTCTAGCGTCAATATGTCATATTCTGCTGGTGGTGTCAGAGGGAGCCCTTGATAATAGCATGTGGTGTTTGATGTCAAAGGTATGTGCTTTAGTCTTAGTTCATTTATGATATTTGCTGATGCTTCATTTTGTGTTTAATGCGCGTAGGATTATTTCATGCGGTGTTGAGTATGCAGTCATTTGAAAAAGTGTTGTGCCTTTTGGTTTCATCTTTTATTTAATGCATTTGATGGGTATCTTCTTCTGAGATGAATTTTTTTTGTAAGGAATTGGGCTAGTCGATTTCAAGACCTTACCTTCACTTTCTGAACTGCACAATGTTATATGAAATCCAGTGGTTTAAGATTCATCCATTATTTTAACAATGATCATTTCGGTGAATTGTTGCAAGTGGGACTTTATTAGATGTTTTTGTGTTGGAAGACCTTGTCATTTGTTAATCTTGTTTTTCTGTCAACTGATTTTGAAGAGGGAAGAACAGCAAGTCCATAATATCAGTTTCTGGATCATATTACCTTCTTCTTTCAGATTTGTTTCTTCACCCAGTGAGAAATTAACTAGTAATATAGTAAATTTTTAATCACCCTCTCCGATTTTTATTTTACTTTATTTTAAAAATGCCGGACTTCTCCTGTTGCTGATATTCTGATTTGTTCATATGATGCTTACTTGATTAACCTTCTGCTGGCTTTGAGCATTGAAGATTTTAAGGGTCTGTTTGGGAGGAGGGGGTTCTGTTAGGGTTTTGAGGGAAAGGGCTTTGGAAGGCTAAGATTATATTTTAAAATATATTTGATATTTTTTAAAAAATTCAAAGAACAACATGATAAATAAATAATCATATGTAGTACTTTTCATTTTTGCCTCTTCAAAAAAAAAATCATATGTAGTACTTCAATCGCACTTAATTGATTTTAAAAATCATTTTATAGTATTCATAATTTAAAAGAGAAAAGTAAAACATCCTCTCCCTTCCCCTCCAAACATACCATGAATCCCTTATAAGGACACACACATGATGTTATTGAATTGGAAAAAAGAAATGCCATATGCTTGTAATATCTTTTTGTTGACAGTTTTTCTGAAGAAAAAGAAAAATCTGTTTCTGGGCACCTTTGTCTTGTACATCTTGTGCAGACACTTGATTCTTTTATAAAATTATGTTGTGAAATCTATTGATGTAATTAAATGATTGACCATGCTGTGCTTGTTATAATGTAGGTTGACTTGCTGAAGCATGACATTTCAGACCCATCCTTGCTGGCTTCATCCCTTTCACAGAGCTCTAGCTCCGGGATTGAGAAAGATAACAAAGTTCCTGAACGTGAATACTTGGCTACTCCTGTTTTTATACACACCAAGTAAGAAATGTCTTTTTTCCTGAATATATTTTAAGGAAATAATTGGCATAAATGAGTCATCATTCATCAAATGCTGTAATTATTGCATATTGCAATGCATTCAATATAAACCCTTAGATGTTTCATGATTTCTCCAAACTGTTTGCATCTTGTACTTGGTTAAGGGGAATTCTTGAAAGATCGACCTGGAGTGATGAATGGTTAAATTGTTTTATAACCTGATTTTCTACTTATTATTAGTAAAACTCCCTCTTGGTCCATGACCCTTGGTAGCCAAAAGTTTTGTTGAACCCCATCTATTTCATGTCAAGCCATATGAATGAACCCATTTAAAAGAGTAAACACAAATATGAGATCTTAAAGGGAATCAAGTTTCTGACGTTAATATCAGTGAACTCGTTTTCCGAAACTTTCCCTTTAAATTACCTTTATTAGAGTCTCACTCTCACCCACTGCATGTTTCACTAAGGGTCTGTTTATGAGTTTAGGAGGGGAGGGCTTTGAAAAAAGGAAGGATGGAGTGGAAAGAATAAAGTACTTTGGGCGGTTTATTTTTCTTCATGATACAAAATCCCCCTAACTTGAGGGAACTCAAAAATTGTACTGGATGAGGATTTTGAGGGGTTTGGATAAATTCTCCAAATCCATTCTATGTTGTTATCATACTCTCAGGATTAAAAATATACTAATTAGAAGTATTCATTTATCATTATCTACGAAAACATTATTTCAATTTTTTTGAAAGATTTCCCCTTTCCTAAGAAACTGAAGAATCAAAGATGCAGAAGATTTTTAGTGGTGAAGTGGTACTGATTGGTAAAAGAAAATTACAATACTGGAATTGTGCATCATATATCCTTTCTTCAGAGTCAGAACCCTTATAATGAACTCGTGTGCATTATAATGTCCAACCTTGGTGTTTCCATGACAATCTGGCTACTTTTATATATTTTGTCTATTTAAAACATGTCAATCTTATATATTTTAAATCTTTTAGCTTTGTATCTATCCACTTCATTCCCTAATTGAAATAAGGTTGCTGTATGATGAAGCACTCATCTTTACTTTATGTGGCTTGTACAGGCTACAAGGTCGAGAGTTGAATCCTAGAATTGTTTGGCTGTTGAGCAAGGCACTCATGCACGATTTCAAATCATCATCTTTTGTTAGAGAAAACACTGGAAACAATCCCGATGAGCATTCATCTTCTATGGTTCACGATACTGACATGGATTCTAACCCGCTAAAATTGTTTGCCATCCCATTTAAGAAAGAAGAGGACAATCCAAGAGCTCAGCATGAGAGTTACATTTCTGCTCTAGGGAAATTACGGGATCAGGTAGCTTTTTCGATCTCCATGCACACACCACATGTGAGCACACATACACTGAAATGAATTTCATACAAATATTTCATTGTAGGATTTATCAAGTTTGTTATGCTAGTGTAATTATATTGCCTCTTCTCTTGTAGACCAGTTAGTTTAAATAATCAACAGAATTCAGGATACATAGTGATATGTTTATTTATTTGCTAGATTTTAAGCATGAAGCCACCATCTTTCAAGAGACCCGTGTCTGAGCGTGAATGGCTAAAAAGTTCAGCCAAGATATGGGAACAAGTTAGAAACTCCTCAACGATATCAGAATACGGCAGAGCACTTCAACATTCTGGTATGCATAGGAAATAGAAATTTAATGAAGGTAGAATGATTCACAACAGACTTGTAAAATGATCATACTCGTGTATGACTCTCACATTTGCTGCACTGATTTTATTGCTGGTGAATACAATTCTATACCTACTTTCTTAAAAGAAATTCCACGGTTCAGATGATTCACAATTTTTCTGTATATTAGTTTAGTTACACAGACAACTAGTGCATTGATCATGTATAAGAGATGTAGGCAACATGCACAAGGATAAATTGTACCGTGACTGTATGTTAAAATGCTTGAGTAAAGATTGGTGGGAATTTGTATTATTTTAGAGGAGCTGGGAATTTGTCTTGTTGACTTTATGAATAAGCAATTTTATCATTTTATTCCGTCTTGCATTCACGTATTATTTTGGGAAAATTAGACTTGCCTCTCTTCAGATATCTCTAAACAACACACTATTTTGGCTTAAAGACAGTAATTTAAAAGTCTTCATAAAATAATACAAAAGTGATTAAGTGACTTAATTGTAACTACAACAACAACAATAATATTAATAATTAAGAATTAAAATTTCTCCAAAATATAATAGTGGATCTACGTGACATTAATTTAAGTTATCTAGTTTGTATCAAATAAAGACTAAAGTTTAATAGGTTAAAAGTTCAATCAAGCTTTCATGTTATTTATAAATGTTAAGCACCCATAATTTTTTATTTGGAGTTATCTCACCCCAAGCAAATATTAACAAATTAACCATTAACATATATTGATATTTGTTGTTTAACCTTTATTTTGGGTTGGTCTTTTATGTTTTATTTTTCCTAAATTGGTTTGTTATGAAAAATTTTGTTTGCCTTGTTAGCCTTTAAGTTACCTTCCGGCCGTTTAATTTCATGAATGTGTGAATCACAAATTTTGTTGCAAAATTAGAGATTAGAGATAAACAACATTTATGTGTTCATTCATCATGTCTCACACTAGAGATAAATGAGTCAATATTTTAGGTTCCTAAACTTTAACCATTCCTGCTAAATGAAGACATTGTTGCAAACAATGAGATGTTTTGGTTTTGAAGTTCTTCGATTTGAGCATTTAGATTTAAGTAAGACGGAGAAAGGATTTGGACATATTTGACATGTCTATGTAAATTTTCTCAATGTGAAAATTTCAAACGTGATTTATTTTAACCAAACTTGTTAAAAATGCTAACGGTGAAAGTATAATGTAACATACAAGAGCAATTCGAGAAAATAAAACTTTAATAGACCAATCAAGAAAAAATGTCTGACTTAAAGGACCACAAATGTAGTTTTGCCTAAAAACAAACTCAAACAATATTACATGAGGTGTATGAGAAACTGACACTTTTTTTATTTTAATGACAATAATAGCAGTTAGATTAATATTTACTCCCTTGTCCGATTGGTTTTTCCTACATATTTGCTTGATGCTGTAGAGGATTAGACAGAACTGCAGTGAAATTTGCACTCCTCCAGAGACCAGAGTCGTATTCTCCTTCGTATCTTCGTGTTCCATTTATACATAGGGAATGTAATTGATAGCCATCTAACTCCATCATAATTGGAATAGTTTGCCATGGAGTCTATTGGATTTGTACTAATGGAACCTATCTGGCAATTGGTTTATTAGACTATACTTAACAGACCCTCTTTGTAAATTAAATAAAAAAGCTTATATACCCTTTGAAAGAAAGTGGAGAGGTGGTTACCCAAAAATGAAAGAACAAAAAATAACCTATTATACACCAATACATACAACACAGCCTGCAAGAAAACTCAGAAGTCCAGTTTAGATAGAAGATAAAATTTACAAGCAGGTTAGAATTTAAATAGATTTAACCAAATTACCAGAACAAAAGAAGACATATAAGTGATAATGAATTTAACAAATGCCAAGAGTTAAGTCCAGGTTTGGCTGCAGCGGGTTTGGGGGATGTCTTTCCAGCAATGGCAGGTGGTACAGCACGAGTATTATTGGGGACACGCTGCTGCTGATTGGATGGTATTGAGTCTGGTGATCCACCTATGGACGGTGACGTAAAATTTGCTGATTCTCCCATGCTATCTTGACCTGCATCTTAGTGATTAGCATCAAGTAGACATTCACACACCATAGAAATCATGGTTAAAGTTAACAATTTTTTTAAAAAGGAGGGAAATACTCACAATTGGATCTAGACCAGCCAAACCTTAGATTCTCCCTATCAAAGACCATGTCATATCCCATCAGGAAATTTTCTGAAACAAAAATCATTGTCAGCCAACATGCATTTGCTCTCAAACTTGTTTCTTGGGGAGAACAAAGCAGGAAAAAGAAAAGTAATATAAACCATTAAAAGAACATGAATAAGGGAATAGGGTTAAGAGAGAGGATGCATGCAGAGGGAGGAAATGAGATTGTGTTTGATGTACGACATGCAATGGTATACTTACGTCCAATGGTAATAAATTCATCATCAGACTGGACTACAGCCAAACAAATGGTAGTATCTTCCTGCACGGTAAGTTTTATTTCATCAAAATCATAAAAATAAAAAAATAACTCAAAAAAGGTAGGGATATGAATTGGGGAATATAAAAGACTATATCATCCTTGCCATGAATTTTTCAAATAAAATATAATGCGTGTATTTTCCAACATTAGTTGCCATGGTACTGAATACAAATTGAAAAGTAAAATATTCACTGTGGTTTGATTTAAAAACTCAATGACAAGGGAATAGAAAACGTGATATTAGTTTTACCCGATTTTTAAATCATAATAGAATCACAGCTGATCAGAGGACCGACTTTCTCAATGGACAGCTGATAGTCATTCATGTTTACTTGTTCAGCATAATGGTTACATAAAACATTAATAGTTTTCCTATTAAATGAACAAAGCATACACTATTTTTTTAAGATTTCCCATAATTGTTTGCATTGAAATTCAATAGCACAGAATTACAAACTTTCAATTTTTCAATAAGATTTGGAACCCTTGGAAGGTCATACTTTTTGTCTTGCTTAGTTTGTCATGTGAATTCAGAGAAAGCTAGAAATTTTATTCCAAAAATAGCTTCCCCTTAATTTTTTTTTTCTCCAACAGTTTTCAAGCTGATAACAAACTCGGCCTCAACACAGAACACATTTCTTCCAATGACTAGAAGCCAAAGTGTGAAAGTAACGCTCACCGCCACACATCAAAAATCAATTGTCACTTCCCTAGATGTTTGAATACTGAATTGAAAGTTTCAACCAAATACACTTACATTTATATTAAAAGGACATGGGAGTAGGGGATAATAAGTTTAACATACCTGATCCATAGAAATGAATGGGTTTTGAATTATAAAAGATTGATTCTTAGAGAAAGTGAACTTCATTGGAGGAAAGTTATTCGACTCTCGTGAACTGTCATATAAAAAACAGCTGAGTTATAGTGAATTTTAAGAATCCTGTAGGCCTAACTGCTTAATCATTCAGTACCCAACCTGGCATTATAGCAGCAGTTGAAATCTGATTGGATTTGTGGAGAAGTAATCCTGGTTGCATGTACTTGTTTATCAAACTGTACTAAACAAATAATTACTATTAGTCCTGTTTAATCACAACACTACGATAAAAAGAATAGTAAATAATCATTGTGGTCTTTGAATGTGTCAAGCATTATCACTATAGTCCTTGAACGTACCACAATTACAAAAACTTCCACGAATGTGTCTTCCGTTAGTCAGTTTAGTCCATAACATTACTAACAAAAGACACTCAATGATGTTTTTGTAATTTCAAAACATTTGGGAACTATAATGACACCGCCTGACACATTTAGGAACCAAAATGACAACTTACTCTAAAAAGAATTACCTCTGCAACAACTGTTTCATAAACACCCTTAGGAAGATATGTAAAAGATGTTCCAGTGTCAATAAGTGCTTTAAATTCAGTTTCCTTGAGACAAAAGCTCCCAACACAGAACCTCTCTACCCCAACAAAATAGGCAAGTCTGCAGCAACTCAAACAATTAACATAAAAGACAAACGAAGAACGCTTGGAACATGTTTAGATGCGACGATGAAAATTAGCAGAAGCTAAATAGTAAGTATTAAAAAACATAACATACAATTCCCCGTCATCAAGTAAGAATGGAGTAGATCGTTGTTGGGTGGCATGTCCTTGATCGCCAAAGAGGATTCTTCCGGAACCATTCTCATTTAAACAAATTGAGATAGAATTCCGAATAAGTCCTGCCTTTGCCAGCAAAGCTGGGACCGAAATGCTTCCAGGTCCTAGCCCCAACAAACCATTGGGAGCAGCCCCTTGTAAAAAGCCGCCACTTTGTTTCCTACCGCAGCTGTACACACAAAAACTAATTATTTTCAACACTGAGGCAAATCAAACTCATGACTTGTAATCTTTCTCAACATATCAAAACTCAATGAACAAAAACAATATGATAGTGTTGGATCGTAATAAACATACCCAAGAATGACAGAGGCTTGTACGGAATTCTTTGTTGCATTATTAGATGCCAAATGTAGTTTGTCTTCAATAAGAAATCCAGAACTTGATGTATTATCTGATGTGTACTCCTTAATATAAGGACAACGATCCTTAAAACCTTTGCAATTGGAGTTTTGACTACACAACTGATGACCGCAAGGTAGATGTCTGCTGGTGCTTGACAATGATGGGCTAAACTGATTTAAATCCCTATCCTGCATCAGAGATGCCCCCATATATGAGGGAGCATCTGCCAATCAATCATTGAAAACGGCTAAATCTCTTACCACTCTTAAGAGCACTATTAAAGAAGCCCAAACAAGAACATCTATAGTATATTAGCATTTTCTTTTAAAACGAAATTTTAGGCGAGTTGTGTCCTGGAGGCTCGCCAAGGTCAGGGAATGCCTCAAAGCTCAAAGAGTGCTGACAGAGGTAGAGGTACTTAAATATTTCCCACCGATGAAGTCCTCATATCAGCAGCAAGATTCGAACTCAGGTCCTTGTGGGATCTGAGGTGAATCCTTACCAAAAGGACCTATCTACGTTGGCTACTATGGAATTTACTAATGAGAAATCTGAGCTTCATTATTACTAGAAGTCATGGGATATGGCACAAACACTAAACCTGTGACACAACAAATTTTGAAGTGTCATAAAGATTTCAAGTGCCACGCCAAGGAACACATGTCCAGTAAAACATGCTTGCTTGATCGTAAGTACACTGTTTGATTTACCATTTAACAATAATTGTATACCACACCCTACTTGATACAGAAAAGGTAATGCGATCAGCGTACTTGATCTTAAGTACACTGCTTGATCTTCTATTAGTCATTAGCATATTCTTAGCCCTCTCACGCTCACTTGTTTGTATTAGCTACTGAAGCGTAACAATGAAACTCTTCATAAACACAATGACAGAGCAATGGAAAACATTAGAAAGATAAAAAGGCAAATGAAGTTTGTGGCATCGACATACCAACGCATTGTAGAAAGCAGCTGACAATGGAGCACATTCTATGCAATCACAAGGGACCCAAAGCATATCACTACCAGTGTCCAATGCAACTAGAAATGAAACATTTGGAGTCCCTATATCAATCCATGTGAAATGCAACCTGAAATTCCACAAATATGAGTTCAAACATATTTTATTCCTACAATCCAAGTACTTATTTTAAACTTCTGCAAGAGCATATCTATGACAAGACTTCAATCCATGCATTTCAAAATTTACTCCAAAGGTATGGTATGGAAGACAAGAGAAACGATTCTAAAATTTCATTTTAAAATCCAATAATTTATTTAATTAATATATATTTATAGAAAAAATATTATGATCCCTTAAAAAAATATTAGGACATTTTTAACCTATCATTCTAATTCTTTTGTAAAAAATTAATATGTATTTAAAAAAATTAGGACATTTTTAACCTATGAATTTATTTCTTTTGTAAAAATTACAATTATTACAAAAATTAAAATTTTACATTTCCTTCCTTGGAAAACCCTCCATCAAAATATTTTCTGAAGAGATCACTTCTATGATCATAGTGTAGATTTAATAACAACTTTTACAGTCTTCTAGTAATTTTAGTAAATTGAAACCAAAGTAAAATAAACAAAATAAAAAGGAAGCAAAAAGAGTCTTTTAAAAATTAGAAACAATGAACAGAATCCACAAACTCATAAGATATATAAATAACAAAGAATGAAACAATGAAATTAAGCTCAACAGTTTCAAAACAAGACACAAACATAAACTCACCAAACAAAGTCATTGCCAAAGGAAAGTGTTTTACTTCCCTCAGAAGGATAAAAAGATTGATCCTGTGAACCAAGTTTCATCTTTTGACGTGTAAGGTCACTGTTCATAAGCAACCTGAAATACTCAGAACTACCCCTTTTAGGCCATGATTGAACCTTTTCACCACCATTGTTCCTTAAATGAACCTTTGCTTCATCAGAAAACCTGTGAATAATCCTTGAAGAAAATGTGATAGCTATTGCAGTTTCCAAGACAAGACCTTTAGCTAGTAACAACCACAGAAGAATACCAACAGCCATAAGTGGAAAAAAACTTAACTTCAGTTTCTGAAATATGAGTTTGCTTATATGAAATAAAACTCAAAAGGGTCACCAAAAATGGTGTTAGTTTTGAGGAAAATGGACTCTGATCTTCAAATTTGGTGGAAAGTTTTGAGTTTTTTTCTCTTTTGGAGAGTGTGAGTGAAGCGTGGGAGTGTAATACTAGAAGAAAATAGAGAAAGAGGAGAGAGAAAGTGGGGTGCGTAGTGCGCATGTTTGTACTTTTGCAATAATGTTTTAAGTTGTGAACGTGGCGAAGGGTTAGAGGGGAAAGGGTAATGTTGTTTGTCTAATCTGTGTGTAAAGTGAGTAAAAGTGTTTTCAAATGAATTTTGTTTTGTTTTGTTTGTTTCTTGTTATGGTCATGATGAAATTGATTTTAGGAAAATAGTGGTCCATAAAGGTGATTAGGGAAAAGAATATAGAACTAAGAGGGAGAAAATCTAATATCAAATGGATTAAATCTCGGTAAAAAAATAATGAATAATTGATAAATTAGTTTATAGTAGACAAGTTTTTTTAGGAGGTAGACGAGTTTATAGAGAATGATTTATATTAGATTATGTGGCTCTCATTCAATTCATTCATCTATAAGTTATCTGTGGTCAAGTACTTAATTGTAAAGTTTTCTTTTTCACTTTACGGCTCCTTATTTCTTAGTGGGTAAGGACTGCCTGCAAGCATGACATGTCACATATGTTGCATGCTTCACACCTCTTACTTGTTTGCATATGCTTTACACCTCCTACTTGCTTGCCATGTGCTACTTTGCTTCACCATTAAGAATTGAGGAACGAATGGTATATATAGAACAATTATGTGTCGTGATCAGAGATAGAAAAACAATTAGAACCACACTTTGTAACATACACTTGAGTGTATTTTGGTGAGAATTCTTGTTCCATTTGAGAGAGTATTTTAGGAGATATTGAGAGAAAATATTGTCCTTTGTCCTCATTACTATAAGAGGACTTGTTGTACTCTTTTCTTTTACATAGTGGAACTTTGCTCGTGATCGCCCATGGTTTTTTACTTCTCATATTGAGGAGTTTTCCACGTAAATCTTGTGTGTTATTTCTCTTGTTATTTTACTTACTTCTCTTTGATTCTCAATTTCATCGATCATGTGCTTCCGCATTGCGCTGATACCCTAACAAGTGGTATCAGAGCTCTAAGTTGGGAATTTCAAAATGTCACCTAAATTTGACATTGAGAAGTTTGATAGCAAGATTAGCTTTTCTATTTGGCGAGTCCAGATGAGGGTCGTTCTTACTCAGAACGGATTAAAGAAAGCTTTAGATGGAAAGTCGAAGAAACCGACTTCCATGACCGACGATCAGTGGGACGAGTTGGATGAAAAGGCGCTTTCATCAATCCAACTTTGCTTGTCTAAAGAGGTTCTCCATGAATTAGTCAATGAAACAACTGTTGCGGGATTATGGCTGAAGTTAGAAACTCTATACATGACCAAGAACCTTGCAAACAAGCTTCGTCTCAAAGAACGTATATATACCATTAGAATGGTTGAAGGTACTCTTATTCAATCTCATCTTGAAGAACACTTGACATATAGAATTAATTGAGAGGAGAAAATCATTAAACCTAAAATTGTTTGAAGTGTCTTCAAGTATATTTTTAAAAAGAAAGGCAAACAAATTCCCTTATAACATAATCACATACTACACCAGATAGCCTAGCAGTATAAAGAAAAAGTTACATCAACACGAGGAATCCGACATGGGGGTGATACCTGCAAGCAAATACTCACAAAAGGATAATAATTTTGATAGAAAAAAAAGGAGATGCATACCTTAGAATAACACCCTCAACTCCAACATCCAGCGGCGGAGGGACCATGGGGGCCAAGGGTGGCCGTGGTCCCCCCCAAGTTTTGTAATTTTTTTTATACTAGTAATATTTATGTAGAATAGGGTCAAGAATGTATAATGTAGAACAGTGGTCCCCCATGGTTGTTGCTGCTAAAGAAAATTATACTAGCAAGATATGATAATTTTATATGTTGTTTAATGTGCCCCTTTCACTATGAGTCTATTATATGTTCATTTGGCCTTTGTCTTTTATGAAGGAAAAAAAAAAACCTTTTAACTTATAAGAAAAAGCTCTTTATTTTGTCTTTTCTCCCAATTAGTTAAACCTAGTTTTTCTCTCTTCTCCCAATTTTTCAATCGCAGCTTTGGCTTGGCTGAAACACTGTTTCGTCTTCTTCCTCTTCACATTTCGTCTTCTTCTAGTAAGTTTTTAACTTCTCTTTTTCACAATAATAACAGTTTAATGCTTTTATTTTGTTGGATTGTTGGTAGAGTATTCTATACTAGTTAGTTAGTACATATTATTTTGAATGTAGTTTTTTTTCTTTTTTAAATATGTAGTGCATTTGAGAATTTATTTTTACCTTAAAACTTGGTCCCTCGATGTTTAAATCCTGGCTCCGCCCCTGTATACAATATCCCTACCAACTGAGCTAAGCTCACGGGGATGTATCATTTTTATTGTTATTGGTGATTTTAGAGAAATGTTGATAAAAATTAAAAATTGTGTTATATTTTCAATCATATAATTTTTTTTTAAAGTTAGGTTTAATTTCGTGTGCTACTTACGGTTGAGAGGATGTTCTCCTTAATGAATTTTGCGAAGAAATTCATTACATTGACCCCAATCTTGTATGAAAAGGAACCACGACAAGTCTTTGAACGAAAAGAAATCCATTGTTGTTTGGTACTCACTCTTTTGAAAAAAAATTATCTTAAACTATAATTCACTTTACTATTTATTATGAAGTATTAATATTACTTTTTTTTATTATTCCTTAATTTTTTTTTATTATACACTTAACTATTTATTATTTTTTATTCTTTTAATTCTTTTGTTTATCTTTCTTATAGTACCATTTATTAAAATAATTTATAAGCAACTCATAATATCTCTTTTCAATACAAAATTAATTACATTTTTTAATATGTCTAATGTAACGCCCGTATTAAAAGTGTCTAGAATACTTAATACGTTCGTTAAAACTGATACTGGATACATTAAATCATACAATACGGAAAGCGACATAAGTCGGAATTCAGATACAAGAGTCATATATTA
>Ga0315915_1006122_pt1 | contig 14802 bp, 11 predicted proteins | sample MpolbnodulesMG_FD_207738 | JGI IMG/M metagenome (GOLD analysis project Ga0315915, IMG submission 207738) | Medicago polymorpha root nodule microbial communities from Los Angeles, California, United States - branched nodules | ecosystem: Host-associated > Plants > Roots > Nodule | place: USA... | reverse complement strand
CCTAAAAACCACTTCCATATATTCACAAAAAAAATCTTCAAATGGAAATATAGTAGATAAGAAAATTGTGGAGTATCACTAAAGAAGATCATAGGCATGCAGCAGCGGAAATAGAAAAGAAAAAAAAGGAACTTGCCTCACAGATAAAACAAAAACCAGAATGGGAAAAATAAATTCTCATAGACACAAGCAAGAGATACTTGGATGTTTCAACATTCAGTTACACATTCTGCCATACATCTTAACACAGCCAATCACACAATATAGTATTACTCCCCCTCAAAGATGCAACCAAAGAACAAAAATATTTCTACTACTCCCCCTGAAGTTATGCATGCATAGAAAATAAATAGAGATAGATGTCCCAACATCAGGCACAACATCATAAGAACCAACAAGTGCCTACCATAATACTTCATCTAACTCATCTAACTACTCCCCCTTTTTAGCCACAAAATAATGTCAAACAAATTCGTCATGCATGAAACAATCAGAGAGTACCAAAAAAATAGAGTGCAGAGTACCATAGAATATTACAGACCAATGCACACTAGGTGCACAAATATCTAGGCCATAGCCCATAAAAAGAAAAAAGGAACCATAATCCTGAAAATACAAAAAAATGGACCAAAATATTAAGCAACATCAGAACTGATGTCAGAAGCTTCCTCTTCATCCTTATTACCAGCATAATCTACTTCTTCTTATTTTTATTTGTTTGAATCATATATATATTTACTATTTGGGCTTACTCCAACATTTCCCTTGTTGAGGGATCCTGGCACCCCATGCTCGCTCCAAGTTTCTCCATTCATGGCATGATTTGTAGAAACAGTATTTGGTGTGCAGCTCCACTAGAGATTTTCTTACTCTATGCATCCTATTGCGGTTGGTGGCGCTACTAACATGGAACGTGGTTATTGTGCATCATTGTCCCGTCCTGTTTAGGTTTGACTCAGTCTGAGGTAATTATGAGCCACTAACCCACTTAATGGATTTGAGAAAGAATCAACTTCCATTGGTCGACCGTTCCTAGGTTTGTTCGAAGTCAAACCGATCCAAAATAAAACCGGAAACCAATCCAAAAAAACCAAAAGGCAAAAAATCAAATATTTTTGAATGCCTTTGGATGTTGTTTTGTAAAAACCACTCACATCGGATCGGACTTTGGATCCCCTTTTCAAAATCAAACCAAATCAAATGAAACCGCATAAGTAAATTTTATTAGTATTATATATTACATTAATATATTGCTCTAGTTTTTAATCTTATAGATAGTATTAATTTAATTTCCTCAAAAAATTATTAATTTAATATATATTGTTACTATTTCATACATCTCCAACATTCATGTAAAAAAAATACATTTCGAACATAATAGATCATTTTTTAATCTATAATAATAAAAAATTAATTTAGTTAATGTTATTTTTTGCATCAAATATAGTATTTTACCTCCTAACTGAACCCAAAGTATTAGGGATCATTTTCTCTGAGAATCGGGGGGTTACCACACAAAAATAACTATTATTTTATTGTGTATATGTAATATTAATAAAAAAAAATTACATGTTGTATTTTGGATATCTAATAACCGATCCAAATCAAACCACATATTTCGATTGATTCAAATCAATTTTCTTTTAAACAGTCATCCAAACCGAACCGAACCGCATGCAATTTTCATTTTGGATCGGATGACGTTTTACCTCATAATCGATCCAAACTCTTCCAACATTTGCTTAATCTTCCATCGGTGGTTGTGAGGTTTCCTCGCGTAAAGTTCAATTTTCTATATGTTGATATCGGCTAACAAGGATAATTATATTTAGGTTTACCTTTAACAAAAAAATCAAAAAATAATTGTTCCTAATATAATTGTAACAAATGAGCATGAATTCGCTCTATTTTTTCATCCTTCATTTACTATCAATTCATAAGAGAGATGAACACAAATGGTAGATTTTGGATCCATTTTAAAATGGATCGAGCTAATAGTTCTCAATAATCTTTCATTTATATCTATATTGAGTTTTTTCCATCATGTGTAAATTTGCACATGTTAAACAATTTAAAATAGTGAGTTTATCTTGAAACTTGTGCATTTTATATTAAATGTATAACTTTTTAATAAATTAATGTTTTTCAATGAAAAGTTACTACTTTTAGTTGTCTTAACATGTGCAATATTGCACATGTTAAACAAATCCATATATATATATTTTTTATAAATTGACAATTAAATAATTCTATAAAAAAAAATTCTAACTAATACCCACAAAAACTTGTTAAAAAACCAAAAATAATAAAATTATTTTGAAACTTGTGTGGTTGAATAAAAGGATGGATATGATCAAGTTATAATTAAGACTGAAAAATTGGTTTGGTCATTGGGGGTGTATAAAGTATAGAAAGTGACAAACTCATCAATTTATACAGCCCAGAAACATTAATATTATTTTTATTTATTTTTTATCCTATGATAACTATTATGATAAAATAAATTCCACAATCTTATCATTATTTTGAGCAACATCATCATCAATGGCTCTCTCAACTTCCTTCTCCAACTTCTTCTCATTCCCATCACCACCAACAAAGTCACCACAACCACCCTCTCTTCTCTCTCCATTCCCATCTCACCAAAACCGCAACAACAAGTTCATACCACTTGTTCTAAGCCGCAATGAAACCTCTTCTTCATCAATCACATCGTCATCATCATCATCATCATCATCATCATCATCTTCTTCACCTTCACAAGAACTACCACTACAAGATATGTCTTCAAGTTTCTCAGCATCAAACTCTATGTTCTTAGCATCACCATATAATGTTCAAGTTATTGTTGAAGATGATGAGCCTGAAGAGAGGTTGCTTAATAGGTTTCGTAGAGAGGTTATGAGAGCTGGTATTATTCAAGAGTTTAAGAGAAGAAGGTATTTTGAGAATACACAGGATGAGAAGAAAAGGAGAGTTCGTGATGCTGCTAAACGTAATCGTAGGAACAGGTTTCCTAGGTATGTTATTATCAGATTTTCATGTTTAGGATAATCTGTGCACGAAGAGGAATTGACTGTTTGGTTTTAGTATTAGTTTAATATGAAGCACGGACATTGACACGCCGATACCGTTAATTATTTAAGAAAATCATATAATTCAGTGTAATTATGTGTCGGTGTTGTGTAAGACACGCCATGTGTCCGACACCGGGACACGGCTTATTCGAAGAGTGTCGGTGATTAATTTTTTTTTTTTTTTGTGTGAACCGGGTATCTCTGGTTGCAACTGCATACGCTAATAATCCCTCGAGTCAGATATGATTGTAATGAGTGACAAAACTCTAACTCGAGAGATTTAACACTGATGCATTCTCAAAACTAAATTTGAACCTAAGACCTTTGGTTAAACTAAAAGAGATTCTTTACCAACTCATTCGAGTATTCTTGGGTTAGTATATCAAGATTGGATATTGAATATTAACAATCTTTAATGAGTGGTTAATAGGTATATCAAGATTGGATGGCTCCTTAATCTTTGATTGAAGTTCAATAACCATGAATTTGAACTTTATTAAACACTATTTCAAGTGTTACAACTGCAGGTAGATTTGAACACATGAGAATTATGGTTAATTACTATCAAATTTAAGGATAATGAAGTTTTGTAGATGTATCTGTTAACCAAGTCCAACACATCACTAACCATGAGTGTGAATTGTGTTAACCGTTTATAAAGTTGTCAAATTTAGGTGTTCTAAACTGTTTTTCAAATAACATTTGGTAAGCAACCACTAGCACACAACTGCGTTGACTAATCTCTGGAGGTAGTTGAGATCCATTTATGGAATCAACCTCTCCTGATGTGTGTTTTCCGTATGTACTTGTCAAAAATCAACCCAAGTATCTGCTACTTGTATCACTATCGTGTTAGGTAAAGAGTTTTAGCGTAATATGGTCAATCATTCTCATGTTTGTTGGAGTTCAAAGTCAAGATGATGGAAGTAGGAGAATCATCTGGTGTTTTGATTTTTGACTATTGACTGGGGAGTTTTGATAAATCCAAATAAGCTCTACACCTTCTTCCGAATGCATCTATAATACCTTCATAGTGGTATGATAATGATTGTGTGAAAATTTTACCACCATAAGTTGAAACATCAACTATGAGACATTGCTTTGCTTGTAAATGTGTTCTTCTGGTCAGATAGATAGCAAGAACTACTATGAAGGTAGTTCCAGGGGACCAAATATATGACATGAAGAGAGTTTTTAATTTTTTTTATTTTAACTTTAGTACATATTGTAGTTTAATTTATTTTGTTCGGGTTATCAAATAAAGATAGAAAAAGGCATATATATAAGTAAAATTAATAGGTTGGGGTCAGAGGTTTAAACAGCAGTTGTAGTAACAGTTTCATCATGATTCTTGATATTGTGGAGAATCACAGTCAAATGTTGTTGATGTGGCCTCAATTGCAGTTTTGTTGCGAGTTTTGCAACACGGAAAACTGATTTATCTCAGTTGGGGTCGCAGACCTTTATTTAAAACCTCCAGTTGGGGTGTCATGACATGGGCATGCCTCCCCTTCTCTTCGTTTGACAAAGATAATTTGATACCTGTGTCTTGCATCATTTTCAGACGCCCTATGGGAGGGGGGAAGTCACCAAGAGGACAGTACAACAACTACAGGCAAGATGATCCACCGCCCAAGAAGGAAGAGGATGATGATAACTGGGATCTACCTGAAGAGGATGTACTAAATTTTTAACTGCACAATTCCCCACATTATGTATGATTTTTCATATTTTACTTTGAGAGGCTTTGTCTGCATGTAGGTTCTATAATGTGAAACTGAAATCAATTCCTTAGACTTAATTATTGTATTTTTCAACATACATTTCATTTGAGAATGATATTTATATTAATACAATATGTTCATTTGTGCATTGAAAATTTGATCTTCCCTCGATAATTTATGATGTTGAATTTACCTGTCATGTTCAAGTTATAAATCCCCTATAATGTTGAATTTACCTGTCATGTTCAAGTTATAAATCAAGGATAATTTATGTGATAATAGAAAATGAGTCTTCATAGGATGATGAAATATTCTTGTTGTATAGAGGATCCCCAAAATGAGAGAGGATAGCTTGTTCATAAATATACAATCTTAAAGGTGACATGCATTAGGAAAACAAATTATTTTAAGCAGTGTTGTCAATGGCGGATAACGGAATATGGAAAAAGACCAAAAAACTGCCATATAATCATGCCATTGCGGCCTGTAGTGTCGTCATGGACAGCATCTCTTCATAATTTTCCTAAAGCAGTTGTCCAAAAACCAGCCCTATCATTCCACCTTTACACAACACTGGTTTTAGTTTCTTCTTTTGTTTGGACTTGGGAGTATTTCTCATCAGGCAACACCGTTAAGTGTAAATGCTGTTTATTGCTGTAGTGATTAACCTCTCAACTGTTTTTCAGTTACTTTTTCATATATATGGTCTTTTTTCATGTTTGCCTTTTACAACCTTTTGTGCTGAACATGCATTCTCTATCATACTATCATTTGATACTAATTATTGGAAACTTTTTATTCTCCTTTGTCATTACTGAAATCCTTGACCTCATTAGATTGTAATTTAAAACTAGACTGAATGATACAAGTGATAGACCGAGTGATCATGCTAGGATTAAGTGTGATGAAAAAGCGGGAAGATGGTATGAAACTATAGTTTTAGACATGTAGTAAAAAGTTTTTACTGAAACTATGGATTAAGAATTAGGTCATGTTTGAGCCATTGGCTTAAGTTTAACTGATTTGTAGCTGTGCTGAAAAATTGGAAAAAGTAAACTCATCAATTTGTTCTGAAAAAGCCTCAAGTCTAAACTCATGAGTATACCAAACATAATATTTCCTTTTCCCAGCTATCCTATTACAAAGTATCAAACCATATGCTTAGCATTTTTCACCAAAGCACGGTTTACATTTAACTGAGTTAAACTAAAAGTGAAATCTTCTTGTTCAGCTAAAGAGAAATCTGCAAGCTGTTTTTTTAATATGAATTCTCTGTGAAAACTTGAGAACTGTTTGTTCTTCTATGTATATCTTCATCCTATGCACTTCTGTGGCCACCTCAAAGTCATTTTCTCTGTTGCATTGTCGTTTTTTACTCGTTTTCTAAAGCGGATCCAATCATCTAGAACAATCCTCATGTCATGAACTTTGCTTGTGAGATCATCACAACAGTTAGCATGGATGGTATAAACTCTTTCAAACATATCATTATTTAGCTGACAAAATCCGCCAAACTGATTTGTATCTATGTGATGAACACGGACGCCATACGCGTCAGCTATGTCTTCATTTTGTGTTATAGTTGTACACAAGGATTCTTCAGCATTTGATCTTAGATACAGAAGCTGGCTCAATTTCCAATGCTTTAAGAATTCCAAGGCTGCTTCATTTGCTTTCATGAAGAAGACCCCCCCTTCTTGCATGGAATATGCTCTTTCTCCATCACTTGAGAAATTGCATGAAATACTTAGTTCATACGAAGGATCAAAGTTCTCCAGGGGACTTCTAAGCCAAAGTACATCTGTATCCTGCAGCAAAACAAACGCGGTTCAAGTTGATTTATAAACTCTATTCTTCTGATTCAAACAAGTAAATAGTCGTTCTGATCCTTCATTGTGAGTCGTCAAAAAAGTCCCTGATTGTATAAAAAAATTACAAAATAATATCTAAATATCTTTCGTTAGTTAGTTTAGTTATTGATGTCTATTCGATTAAAACTTATTAGAATCCATACCGTGAAAATTATGTTGTAACCCAATTCAATGACATCTAAGAAAACATTATTTCTTCTCCAACTGAATACACTGTGATCTGGGCTTGTGATAGATTGTCTTTTGGTGGAAAAATAAGGTTCAAAAGTGGAGGGATGGATGCAATGGGGATGCAACAAACTGCAGTACTCAAAAGCTTGAGGGTCCATAGTTATGATAACCAAGTGATTCAAAAATCTTTGAGTATCTTTGCCAGATTTGAAGCTTTGTAGGAAAATTTCAAGCATTGATCCAGGTCTTGCATATGATTCATCTACCATTGTTAGGATAATTGTTCTGTCTGACATGGTTGTTTTCCTCAGCACTTCAATCAGTTCTTGTTTTTCTGAAGGATCCTGATAGGAAAAATAAAACAAGTTAACTAGGGAGTATCTAAAAAAAGTTCTTGTTTTTCTGGGTCAAAACTAGTTGAATGGTTAATTTCAACTTATTTTGCAAAAATATTGGATTAAATGGATCAACTCCATACTTTATTCATTTTGCCACCCCTACTTAGTACATACCACCTTAGCGATATATAGAAAAATTACATACCAAAGAATAATTTATCAACAGCCATTACTATTTCTGGTAAACTACCATTTTTACTTCATTATTATTATTTGAGATTTGTTCCTTTTTTACTTTTTCTTTTTCGAATGTCATTACCATTTTGGTTTTGAATGATTGTGCGATCCTATCCATTACTTATTTTTAGCAAAATCCTATCCAATACTTATTTATACATGATTTTTTGTTTTAATGATAAGGTATATACTAGAATCCGTTTTTTCTCTACTCCATTCACAATAATATATATAAAAATTTGACTCTTCTTTTCCCACTATATTCATTTCGGATTATAGAATCTGAACGATATAAACACCACATAAAAATCTCTAAAACATATTAAAACATTTCAGATTTTAAAATCTAAATAACGAGAGAAATTTATATAGTGGAAAAAACATAGCCTAATTTTTTTTTTGTCAAAATGACTTTTTCGTACATACCCCCTCTTGATCTTAGGTTGGCCCCCTTAGTCGGTCAGCATTCTAGCCATGTACATTGGCTAACACACTTAAAAGAAATCAAATCCATTATTTATATATACACTTCTAAAGCTCTATATTGATGAAAAATAATTATGTACGTTACGATTTAAAGTTCTACCAATTTATGAATATTTTATTATTATCCATAATGTTTGTTTTACCATAATTTTTTTTATCATTGGAATCAAACTTAGTACCCAAAACTAAACACTTATAAACCTTACGCATCAACTACTTAATTTAAACCCGTGATATAATATAATTAATAAAGTAAAGTATCTATCTCATATTCAAACACATATTCTCTATATACAAGAGTTAAATTAAAACACCTAACCGATTTTTGTTACAATATAATGTATGAAATATGAGTAGTGATAGGAGCACTGAGACTAAATCTAACACTCTTTTATAAACACTAATAAGATAGAGTTATGTTATGTTCCACCATTTTGGTATTGAGTTTCACTATTTTGAAAATGAGTCTCACATAAAATAGTGGGACTCGCATACTTGACAATCTTTAGGAAAATCTTTTTATTTTTCAATTGCAACACTCAAATTCGTAACCTTATTTCAATATTTCAGTCCGATTCCATTCAAACCAACATATTGTATCATTCAACATCTAAAAAAAAAAATATATATAGTATTCAAATCATGCTTAAAATTCTCAAATGATAAAAGAATGCGGTTGCTTGAATACACACAACACTGTGACTGATGCTAATCAACAGAAACCAAATAAAATGATCAAAGCTTGAGTAGAATTACCTTCGTTTCAGCCCTTTTAACTGGTCCATGATAGTGTAACCGAAGGAAGCACATCAACATAATCAAGAAAGCTGTGAGAGGAAGAACATATGCAAAGTTTCTCAATCCCAAAGGTCTCATTCTTCTCATTGCAAATAATAATAATTCAGGACCTCACTTGAAAAGTTAAGTCTTGTGTTTAAGTGCTATTCAAAAAGAGGTCAAAGTGTTAGAGAAAAATGAGTCATTTACATTAAAGCTAGAATCAATCCAATCTTATAAAAGTAGAAAGAGACAAATTATGTATTTATGTCTATAGTAGAGATTGACTAGAAAAGCAGATCGTATCAATTTTAAATAGGAAAAAATGGAAACGGATTATTATTTCAAATTCATTAAGTGACATAAGAAAAATATCGACAAACGTCAAAATTTCTATACAAGGATTTATTTTGACCCAAATAAAATTATAGGCATTTTTTCACTTTAAAGATTTATTGAATAAATTATTTATAAGTTTTCAATTATGACCACATATATTATTGATTAAACGAACTTAAAAAGTATCTTTCAAAAAAAAAACGAACTTAACAAGTAAACATTTGTTTATAGTTGAGACCAGAAGGAGTAGGAGCAGGGAGTAGAAATGTTTATGAATTAAATTTAAAAATGTTGAAAAAATATTTAGATTCGGAGTAGGAGTAGGGAGTAGAAATGTTTATGAATTAAATTTAAAAATGTTGTAAAAATATTTAGATTCAATTAATATACAAGTAATCAGTCCCATTTTTTTTTTCCATATACACGAAAAGATTGTTTACGGTGTAAATCAAATTAAATTAAGTCATTACTTTACATACAAATCTTCGTACGATAATAGTTTTGTGTTTTCATAAGTTGGCTCCATTTGAGAATAAGAGTCCGTTTGAATTTATTTATTTTTGAGTTTATGCCAAATAGTTTATACAAATAAATAAATTTTTATATACTATTTATAAGCATGTCAAATTAGTTTTTTTAAAAAAAAAAACAGCTTGTGGAGATACAATTTTTATTAGTGAGAATTTATGAATTATTATAAAAGTTTATTTATTTGCATAAGTTATTTTTCAAAAACTGAAAACTAAGTCAATCTAAATGGTCCCAAGTATATAGAAAGGCATATATATATGAAAGTATGGTTTTAGATATTTAGTAAAAAAAATGAAAAATTACATGGATAGGAATTAGGAAGCAACTTGTTTTGTTCATGGATTTAGCCATTGGCTTAAGATTAACTGATTTGTTGCTATGCTTAAGAGGAGAAAAACTAGAAGTAAGCTCATCTATTTATACACTATAGACTAGATTGATTAGGTGGGTGATTTCATTCCTTCTAAAATCTAAATGCAAAAATTATACTTCCAAACTAAAATTATTAAAGAAAAAATTGTCAAGAAGAATTATTATACCAAGTATAATATTTTCTATCCTATAACAAAGTACTAAAACATATGCTTAGCATTTTTCACCAAAAAATGGTTTACATTAAACTTAAAGAGAAATCTGTAATCTGTTTTTGTTCATCCTATGCACTTCTGTGGCCATCTCAAAGCCACTTTTTCTGTTGCATTGTCCTTCTGCACACCATTTCTAAACCGAATCCAATCTTGTAGAACAATCTTCATGTCATGAACTTTGCTTCTGAGATCTTCACAGCAGTTAGCATGGATGGTATAAGCTGTTTCAAACATATCATTATTTAGCTGACAAAATCCACCAAAGTGATTTGTATCCATTTCATTAACAAAGAAGCCATATGACTCAGCTATATCTTGATTTTTTGAAACAGTTGCACACAAGGATTCTTCAACATTTGAGCTTGGATACAAAAACTTGTTCAATCTCCAATGCTTCATGAATTCCAAGGCTTCATCATTTGCTTTCATGAAGAAGATTCCCCCTTCTTGCATGGAATGTGCTCTTTGTACATCACTTGAGAAATTGCATGAAATACTTAGTTCATACACCGGATTGAAATTCTCCAATGGATTTCTAAGCCACAATACATCTGTATCCTGCAGCAAAGCAAAAGTCACATGCAATCTCAACGAGTAAATAGTCATTCTGATCCATAAATGTATGAAGTCTTGTCAAAATAGTTTTTGAATGTAGACAAATTAGAAAATCATATCTAAATTTGTCATTCGTCAGTTAGTTTAGTTATTGAATGTAGTTTATAAAAATATACTAACAAATTAAAAGAGATACTTGAAAATTGAGTTTGTAATTTAAAAAATGTTAACACCTTAAAAATTTATGGACCAAAATGATCGTTTATTCGATTCAAACTTATTAGAATCCATACCGTAAAAATTATGTGGTAGCCCAATTCAATGACATCTATCAAAACATTATTTCTTCTCCAACTGAATAGACTGTGATCTGGGCTTGTGATAGATTGTCTTTTGGTGGAAAAATAAGGTTCAAAAGTGGAGGGATGGATGCAATGGGGATGCAACAACCTGCAATATTCAAAAGCTTGGGGGTCCATAGTTATGATAACCAAGTGATTCAAAAATCTTTGAGTATCTTTGCCAGATTTGAAGCTTTGTAGCAAAACTTGAAGCACAGATCCTGGCTTTGCATGTGATTCATCTACCATGGTTAGGACAATTGTTCTATCTGGCATGGTTGCTCTTCTCAGCACTTGAATCAATTCTTGCTTTTCTGAAGTATACTGATAGGAAAATAAAAGAATTAGAAGTTAACTAGGCAGTATCTCAAAACATTTACAAAGAATCATCCTCTATTTAAATTGCAAATAACATTAATTAATAATATAAAAAAATAGTCGTTCTTGTAACTAATATTGATAACACATAGAAGCCTATGAGAGTGTGTGGGTGGGAAAAAAAACTTTTAAAAAGGTGGGTTAAATGGATCAATTCATCATACTTAACTCATTTTTGTCACCTCTACTTGGTCCATACCACCCTAGCAATAAATAGAAAAATTACATACAACAACCATTTATTAACCGCCATTAGTAGCTAGTATTTCTGGAAAATTCACATAAAATGAACCATTGGTAAACAACCGTTTTCACTTCATTATTATTAAAAAATAATTTTGACTTCATTGTTATTAAAAAAAAAAACATTTGACGAATCATCATCATTATTACTTATTTGTACTTTGTTCCTTTTCTACCTTTTCTCTTTTGAATGTCATCATTGTTTTACTTTTCTTTAAAAAATAAACATTTGTTCTTTTTGTTAATACTCCCTCTGTCGCTAAATATCTTTGAAAAATAAACATTTATTCCTTTTGTTAATACTCCGTCTCTTGATATTTGATACAGTTAATTTTATTATACATGTCAATGCATAATTTTGAGGTTAAATATCTTAAATAATATATTAGAAAAAATTATGAAAATTTGATATTTTGAAAATACTCATCGAGACAAATATAATGATATCTTATAAGATATTATTTATCTTTGTATATTAATAGAAAAATATGGTCAAAATAAGTTAGGTCAAAATCACACATTTTCAAATAGGTCATCTATTGCGGGAGTAACTTTTTTCTTGTCAAAATGCATGACTTTTTAATAATTTTTATTCCAATTAGAATAAGAATTCTAGCCATACACTTTGACCAGCCCACTTTAAAGAAATCAAATTCATTATTTACACACATGTTTATAGCTCTATATTGATTAAAAAAAGTGCAACAGTAAACTGCAATTTAAAATTTCATTTATTTATGATTTTTTTTTGGTCAACTTTATTTATGAATATTTTATTATTGAGTTAAATATATTTTTAATCATTATAAATAATATTAATTTTTTTGTTTTAGTCACTTTAAAAATTTTCACGACTTTTAATCCTTCAAAAACAAGTATTAGATTCAAACACCAAACCCTTCTGAGTTACCATGTAATGTGTGAAGTATGTTTTTGCGGTTGAGTATAATTTATGAATATGGCTCTATGAATAATGTTAATGACACTCATTTTTAAACTCTTTTTCTACACGTGGACTTCGGCATTTTAAAAATGGATTCCACGTAAAGTTGTTGAAGCTACGTGCATTTCAGTCGATCATGAGTTGATGTTATTAGCTCTCTTAGTTAACTATTTACAGGCCCAACCAATGACTAAATTTTGTTGAAAAACCTACCTGACTTAGGAAAACCTTTTTCTTTCGATCACAAACTCAAATTTATAATCCCTAAAAATACTCAAATTTATAACCTTATTATTAAAATATTTCAGTCCAATTCCATTCAAACCAACATATGGTATTCAAATCATGCTTAAAATCTTGAAATGATAAAAATAAAACTATGGTACATTTTTTTGAAGGAAAAAAAAAATCAAATAAAAACTATGGTACATGTATGTATGCATTCATCATTGAAGCTAATTAACAAAAATCAAATAAATATGAGTATCTACAAACATTTGAATAAAATTCATATAGGCTTGAGCAAAATTACCTTCATTTCACCCATTTTAATTGGTCCAGAGTTGTGATTTCGAAGGAAGCACATCAGCATGATCAAGAAAGCTGTGAGAGGAAAAACATAGACACCGTTTCCCAATCCCAAAAGTCTCATTCTTCTCATTGCAAACAATAATTTAGGGTCTTTAGGCCTTTTACTTGAATAGTTAGGTCTTGTGTTTAAGTACTATGGAAGAAAAAAAACGTCAAAAAAAAATACTATGGAAAAAGAGCTCAATGTGTTGAGAAAAAAAAATAGTCTTTTACATTAAAGCTAGAATCAATGAGATCTTATTAAAGCATAAATAGATACATTATATATTTATGTCCAAAATTTGACTTTGAAAAAGCAGGTTGAATACATTTTTATTTTTTTTCCTAATGAATATCAATCAATTAGTAGAGAATGGAAACCTTTTGTATCAAATTCAGTAAATGACATACAAAAATATTTCTTTACGAATTGATATGAATTAAATCTAATTTTTTAATAAAAATAGAAAATTTGGATTTAATTTATATATACTTTTAGTGTAAAGAATTTTACAATGACAATCAATTATACCATGATTAAGAATAATTGATATTTTTTAATCAAATAGTCTAGTGGTGAGATTCACACACTTCAAGGGTAGAGAAGTAGAAAATTCAGAGTTTCAACCCTCCGTTCGTGCACATAAAGTATATGGTATCTACTAATTAAGCTACACTTATTGGACAAGAAAAAAGTTCGGCTTTAATCATATGTAATTATTTTTAAAATCACATGTATGAGTAGTGATTAATTGACCAACTTATTGATTGTGTAAAATGATTTTACACTTTTAAAAATTAGACTCGCTAACAATTACTTTATATTCTTTAAAAAAAACACTTTTTCTTTACATAAAAATCTTCAAAAAGAAAATCACTTTTTTTTCCTTCGATTATCTCCACTTGAAATAATTCGATTAGAGGATTAGAGGCACTGTCCGAACTAAATATACATAAATCTCTCAACTTAGAAATAACTCCAATAAAGACACATATTGCTCCATTTTTTTACAGGTTAATCATTTTTTACATGTTAATGAGAGAAGTACATATTCTTATGATACTTTTGAGTTCATATATATCCTAGAAGTATCTAATTAGTTTAATATATTTACTACCATGGGTCAAATAATACCTCAATATTTTGTATACATTATATTTAATTTCGTAGTAATTCATTTTCTTAAATTAATCAACAACTTATTTTATGTATAACAAATTTAAGAAAATTTTACGATCATCATTCTCACCTCGAAAAAAATCCTCTATTTTAATTAATTCATTTGAACACATATTTTTATTTACTTATTTTATTTATTATATTTAATTAATTTGGCTTGACATCAATAAGATAATCATTTATTTTTTGGTTTATTTTTATTCTAATAATTTATTTTCATATCAATTTCTTGTGATTGATTTTTATAGTACTTATGGGATATGCTTTATTTTATTTTAAGTGTATGATGATTTATTGATTATATTAATTAATTAACTAAGAAAAAGGAGGTGAGATAGTAAATGTTACTAATGTATGATAAATAATTAAAGTAAGTGATAAAATAAAATAAAAAATAATAATAATATAAATCCAACTCTTGACTCAGGCCCGATTACTTGAACCATTTCATTCT
>Ga0315915_1006120_pt1 | contig 14802 bp, 6 predicted proteins | sample MpolbnodulesMG_FD_207738 | JGI IMG/M metagenome (GOLD analysis project Ga0315915, IMG submission 207738) | Medicago polymorpha root nodule microbial communities from Los Angeles, California, United States - branched nodules | ecosystem: Host-associated > Plants > Roots > Nodule | place: USA... | reverse complement strand
CAACTTAACGGAGGGACCATTTTGATGGACGCCTGTAAAATTCAGGGACTAAATAGCTATTTCGCAAAATTCAGGGACGAATTTGGCCGATGCGTTAAAATTCAAGGACGAAATTGAGGTATTAGTCGTTTCATATATTTTGAATTTTGTTTGTTTAACTGTTGGGGTTCGTCGTCCCATTGTGATTCTCGTTACTATGTGAAATAATCTAATTGTTGTTGTGCTTTGATTAAAATAGTAATCTTATTGTTACCCTTCTTTTGACACGACATGTTGCCGTTCTTAATATTTTTAGTAAGCCTATATTTACCTTTGTGAAACATGCACCATATGAAGTTCAAATTTACTAATTTGTAATGTTATTTATTTTTATCGCTTTTAAATACACACTAAGAAGCCTTTTTGACGCTTAAAAAATAAAATAAAAAAGCCTATTTGTCTTTAATCCTCCGATTCCTTCAACTCCTATAAAAGTTTATTAAATATTTGAGTCAAACACTTGGTTTAATGAAATCTTTATTTTAACCAAATGAAGAAGGAAAAAATATTAAAAATTAAGCTTTAAACATTGCTTTGACCAACAACAAAAAAAGTTAAAATTAAATTCATATTAATATTATAGTTCCCCAAGAACGTGCAAAAAAAGGTAATAACATAGCCTTTCTTTCTTAACGCAGCTAAAAACGAAAGCTAATAAGTAGACCTTCCATGTTGTATTTAGATAGAATACTGATTTAGATAGTTAAATACACAATTGATGTGAAATTTTCAGCCACAAAACAAAACGAAATAAATGACTACTACTATGCATTTGTGCGAGTATGTACGAAAATAATTTGATTGTCTCCTCGGCTAATTCTGACCTTACCATCATTGAATCTGCAAAGGAAGAAATAGAAAGACCTTAAACCAGCCAGCATACAAAATCTACTATTTGAGCAGCAAATGCAATATTATGGATGCAATGCTACTTACAGAATCTCCAAGATGAACTTCTTGCCAAATTCTAGGGGATATCCAAATGGGCCACCAATTATGGCCGCATCATCCATTGTAACCTCGTACACTTTGGGACTACTTTTTCTGTCAAGTAACAAGATGTAAAAAATATTCAGTTCATCTCTGTTAATGTCTAAAACTAAAACCGCTGACCCCTTCTCCCTAATAATCTAGTGATGACTATTAAAAGTTTTCATTTTCCCACAGGGAAAATCGACATAAATTTCACTAATCAAGTAAGTGATTTGAAGGAAAACCACCTTTGTTTTATAATCTCATCCGTATACCAAGGACAGATTATGGATACGATCTCATGATATCAGCAACTAACTCATGTCCTAAGTAATAGCTGACATATCAAAATACATGTTCGAAGACCATAACCTATACTTTATAACCTTAACCATGCCCTAAAATATTTAGGATGCACACCTAGTAAAAGTCTCGTCTTAACCACTTATAGAAGGCAACCCATTCTGATAGAATAAAGAGTTCCAGCTTTATCACATTCCAACATGAAATCCCCCACGTATCTCCACTTCAAGGACATGCAGACAGAAAAGAGTCCTTGCTGAATGGTGTTAATAACCATAAAGCATTCATATAATATATGAAGTTTTTCCTAACATATTAACCCAGGTTCCAGTTATTACTTCCACCCTCTCTCTCTCTCTCTTACTCTCAAAATTCAGAGATTCCTATCTTCATTGTCTACTTTCCTTCATATTTATTGTGTTTGTAAGGACCCTCCCCTGAACATTATCGAACTTTACACAATGGAAACTTACACAAAAATTCCAGACATGGAGAACTTCAGCCCAAGCAAGATATTAACCACGTACTTTATTTGTCCATTCTTCCCAACAATCTGTAACACTCATTGTAATACACAAACTGTAAACGTGAGGCAGAACTTGTGGCAATTAAATTAAATGCACAAGATGAACTTGATACCTGCTTTCCCATCAGACCATTGGCAGCATTCTCTAACCAACTATCCGTCACAGTCTAAAGAGAATAAGTTGTTTACATAAGAAAAATAAAAGCTTGTAAGATAGTTCTATACATTTAAATCATCTTCAAACAGTAGTCCCTAAAAAATTAACTTCAAATGAGAAAAACAAAATTATCAGTTGGAACTCTTCGTTTGTATTTCAAAATCTACCTGTGAATTCCATATCATCTGCCACTCGCCCTCTTCTAGTTCTGGATCTTCTTCCCCAGAATTCTTATTTAAGGAAATGAGTTTATCTATTGCCTGTTGGTGGAATTAAGGATGTGAAAAATAGTGACAGTGGAAGTATTCCAGTTATGTTTATTGAAAAAAAACCAGCACCCTTACCTCTCGAACACCCACCCCCGATGAAATTGCTGTTAATAACTTTTGTCTAGGTTCAGTTTGCTTCTGCAGCACAAATGTGGTTCCCTGCACTATATATATGTTGCTGTTAAGTCTTGGAAACATTGTTTTTATAAAAATGCTTTGATTTGATGTGCTAGATGAACTATAATTTTAAGGGAAATGCTAAAAAGTGCCCTTGGGGCATTGGTTAAGAGAATATAAATAGAAATAATTTGTTGAAAAATGGTGAAAAGTGTTGAATTCAACTTTTTAAAAGTCAAAAAGTTGTAATTTCCAATGCAAAACTACTACTTTAGTTTTCTTAACCATTGCCCTGAGGGCACTGGTTAGCAAGACCTTAATTTTAATTGAGGGGAGGAACAAAAGACTATATATTAAGATGATGTTTATATTGGAAATGCCTAATCACCTTATTCCCTCTTGAGATGCGAAGGTTTCCTGAATGCGACAAGTATGTGGTGTCTAACCAACCCTTTGCTTCATCTCCAAGTAGCTTAAATGGAACTGGATATGGAACTTTAAATGGAAGAAATTTGAAAGAAAAGGCAGCTCTGTCAAACCTAAAAAGGATTCTTTTTCCATCTCCAATGGATGCTGCTGCCTGTTTAAATTGAAGGACATGAGTATAAGAACAAGAACGAGAGCAACAATGAAGTCTTTGTCCCACGAGATAGGGTCAGACATATAGATCAAACAACATCAATTGACTCTATCAAAAAACCAAATTCTCAATAGATCAGAGAATAAAATATATGAACAGCTATATGATATCATGGTTTTTTGTATGACAAGCACAAACACAAACGGAAATTCAACTATCCTGATATACACGAAGAAAGCCAGAAAGCTATCCATTTTAACTCTTGATTCTTTAGAAGCACATACCAAGTAAATTAGCTGTAATTTTTAACAATACTCTTAACAAATTTTTGAAGAGGTAGCCAACCTTAGAATTATGTGGCATAATTCCTTTCACGATATTGACTAAGCCTCTTAAACTAAAAAGTTTACTAGTTTCAGTCTGTCTCGCGTGGTATTACAAAAAAAAAAAAATGAAGTAGAGTTTAAAGCAGAAGTGTGTATTAAATTTATGATAACTCCAATTGAAGTTACTTAGTATTACCTCAACTTTGAGCTCACCGATGGCATCAGAAAATGACACAATATTGGTTACGCGTGGATCATTTGTTCGAAGATAAACCTCTTGAAATACACTAAAAAAATCAACCCCAACAAATGTTCTCTGAAAGAGCAATATAGAATACCATATTGAGTCATATGATGATTAAGCATGTCTTGAACTATTGAACAGGTGAGTGATCCTTGTTGTGTTAGGTAGGTATTATCAAGTTGGAAGTATATTTCTAAATTTAAAGATGAGAAACATAATATATGCAGCTTTCAATTTACTTTTCAGTAACATAATAATAATAATAATAACAACCTGAATGGGTGATGCTGTTCCAGGTCTTGTAGTGAAAATGAGCTGCCAGCGACCCTCAATCAAACTTGAATTTGTCTGCAGAACAGAAGAGAAGAGATTGATCTATCATGTCGTGAAAAAGGATAATAAAAAGTTAAACAAAGAGAGCAAAATTGAAGACGAACCGGATCAGACACACCCCCTATACGTTCTAGGACTTGAATAGCACGCTCAATGGCCTGAAAGGGAGATAAAACAAAAGGTGGTGGTAAATTCAGGAAGGAGCATATTGATATAAGTTATGAAAGTAAGAAAGAAAGAGAGAGAGACATTGAGTTGTTGTGGAGAAGAAGAACGTCCACGTCCTTGGATGCCAACAAGAGCTTGAATGAGTGAGTTTTCAGATTCTTCAGTAACAACTGAAATTTGCTCAACTTTAGAACACCCAGCAGACACGAAGCGAGAATTTGAGGGATTGGGAGAAACAAAAGTTGAACAACGTGAACATGACTCAAATCCTATACTGTTTACATTCACAACTCTGAGAGTGAGAGCCATTGTTTCAGACAGAGAGAGAGAGAGAGAGTGCGTTCTCTGTTTTTCTGTTATGTTGTGTGTGTGGCTGGCGCCAAGATTATGTCTGTCCCACTCTTGCCAATCATTCATCAAACAATATCCATATAGATTTTTTTTTTTTTGAGGGAATTGAGATTAATTTTGACTCTCCCTTTAAATTACTCATTATATATTAATATCATAATGTATCATTTGTTTCACTTTTAAAATAGACACTCACATAATTGTAATGATTTTGATAGTTTATAAGATATTTACATTCCTTCAAAAAAAAAAAAAAAAGATATTTACATTGGTCGTGCATATCAAGTAAATCCTTCTTTACTTAGCCTTGTTGTTATGAACCGATTATCAGCAAAGGACACCGTTTATCCACAACAGAAATAAAAATAACGGCATTTATTAGCTCTTTCCATAAAACAAAAAAAAACTTGCTACAAGTACAAATCATTCATTATCGTTTAACCGTGACTAATTTCTTTCGGTAGGGCAAAAAAGATGGATTATCCTGGCCAGATTTTTTCTAAAGAGAAGCTGTTTTACAATATATATACTGTAACCGTTTTTTGTAGAGAATGCTTAATGAGCACGCTGCCAACCAGTATTTCATCTATTGTCTTTTTCCAAAGAATGCACCCACCCTAAAGTAGGAGTTTCCTATGCACAAGCCATTTGTAAATCAAACTGTGGCACATTCTCACACAATGCTCAAAAGAAACATGATTGAAAACACGAAATGTAAAACATGATTCTCATACAAGTTGCAAGGATCTCATGACATAATGCCGTTCAGTTACATTGGACTAGAAAAAATGAAAGCCTAGATGCAAGGATCTCATGACATAATGCCGTTCAGTTTGAATTGAAGCAGCAACAGTTGTGCGCTCCCCAATCTGTTCGTAAATTCAAAGATATTGCCATGCCTTTCTGATACCATATAATCATAAGATTTAATTATGAAATCTATTCTGGAATATGTAACCAGATATTATACAATGGTGCATTTTCCACCCTTGACCTTTGTAGCTCGAATAGTATCTGCAAACATAGTAAACAACAGCATATATATATAAGCCAGGATGGATAAAACAAAAGTGTAACAGGCTTGAGACAATTATCAACCGGATGACCAAGCGTTGCATGCAAAAAAGATCAAAGATCCTTCTATTCAACCTATTCAAAAGAGATAAACAGTTACCATCATAATCACATCCTCTGAAGTAGTTTCTCAGCATCCTTTTCCGTGCAAATCCATGTACATCATTCAGCTCAACTCCAGAAAATTGCCAAATCAAACTGTGAAATTGGACCCCACTTTGTAAGTTCTGGTAGAAATACTGGAGTTCAAGCTCCCAAACTACAAGAGCAATAGCCAGGTTTCACATCAAATTCAGTATGACAGGTACCATGGTCATGCTAAGACTTCTATTCACTTGCACTTGCAAGGAAAATGTCACTACCACTTAAAAATTCATGCTAAAAGTGACTTGGATTAATTTGTAAGTCTGAATTAAGTTAACAAATACTACATATTTAAATGAGTAGAGAAAAGATATAATTAATCTACTATGGGAGCTTTCTCACTAGAAAGGACATTTATTCAGCAGTTTGACAAATTCGCCAAGGGTTAAAAAATACTTCTGCCATCATCACATAGAATTAGTACAACCTTTGTACAATCCAATCACCAAATCAAATTGACATAAAACAGGTATCTCAATATCTCATATTTGCATGGTCTTCATGAATATCTAAGATAACTTTCTAAGAATAAGAAAAATTCATCAAATGAAGGGAGTATCGTGAACAACAAATAATATAAAGAAAATTAATTTTATGAATTAACAAAAAGTAGAAAAAATACATGGTAATCATTAGTTCTCCTTACAAATTCACAGGTTCTTTACATGCCACTGCATAGAATATTTTGACATACACTTTAATCCCTTGTACACAAAGGAACCTGCAAACTTAGGTACCTCTCCTACTATTTTCTACAGAGACCTAGCCAACCAAGCACATACCCCGCCCCCTGAAGGAAGAAAAAGAAAACAAAGATGAAGGAAGGAAACTCAGCTACAGTCGCATCTCTCAAACCAAGAGATGTGACGGTGAAGACAACCCTTCTCTAATCTTTCATTTAACCAAACCATACAATTAAAAAAAAAAAACAATAAAAGTAAACTACTAATCTATGGGTCTGCAAATACCAGCAATGTATGCATTTAAAAGCAGTAGAATTCGCTCACTAGCCAGCTACTGAGCAACAGATAAATCATCATCTCTGGCAGTCTCTGAACTTGTCACAACTATTTGATTCTTGCACTTATCTGTCTCACTCACTAAGCCATCTGTACTTTCATTTGTTGCTTCATGGATTTTCAATTCATCATTTCTTTCGATAATTTCATTCTCGCCGCTCTCTTTTCGATTCACAAGATCGTTTTCCTTAGCAAAACCTTCATCTGTCAAACATTGTTGTGTAGCTAATTCGTTCTTCTGCTTATCCTTCTCTTCCTTCACATCATCAAACATAAAGCCACCTCCCAATTCATTACTTTTAATCTCATCCTGATTCTGATTAGAAACCACCTCGCTCGGAACAGACTCTTCCATAAAAACATCATCTACACCTTCAGCTTCTGGTACTCCATCATTGTCTAACTTAACAGCAACATTGGCCTCAATGTTTTCATTTCTCCCACTTTCTAGCATTGAATCAACCATCTCAACATTGTTCTCAATTCCCATGACAGGAACATCAGACCCCCCTTCACTTTCATTATCAGACCCATTCTCCACCACTTCCTCATTAACATCTTCAACCACAGCTTGGTTTTGCCTCTCAAGAAACAGCATCCTCCTTCGCAGATCACCTAACTCCCTCTCCATTAAGAAAAGACGCTCCCTCAATGTCAAATTCTCTTCCTCCAATTGTGCTATATGAGAATCCTGATCATCTACCCTATTCTCTAAGACATTATTATAGTCACCACCTCCATAATTAGGGTAAATCATCTCAAACCTGCTCAAATCTTGGTCCAGCCTCCTTTCCACCTCCACATGTTCCTCCACATCACTCTCACTCGACCCACTACCACCATCCTCCTCATCTTCATCATCATGAACATCTCTCAGCCTAATCAAACCCTTCATTGACCCGTATCCATCTACACCCCACTCTTCCTTCGCCATGTCTCCCAACATCTCCCTCGAAGGAGACAAAATAGGTGTAGGCAGCACCGCCGGAGTCACAGGACAAGGTGACACAAGCGATGCAATACCACCGGATTTCTTAGCACGAATAATAAAGGAAGTGGTATTCCTAGGCGCATAAGGAGCAAATCTAGCATTAAACTTCTTCTTAGGGTAAAACTTACGCGCTTTCAAACGATTCTGAGATTGTAACTCGTGAAGAGTTGGTGGTTGGTAACCAACAATGTTATTTGGAATACCCATGGAAATAGTTTGGTTGGGTTTTTCCATTCTCCTAATATCTTTGCGCTTGTCGCTAACCTTCTTTCCCTTCCAGTTATTGTTATTATTACTTCGTCCAGGCTTCGAATTAAGGAAATTAGGTTTCATATTAGGGTTCTGAAATTTCATGTTAGGATCCAGAGGAAGCTGCTGCTGTTGAGACCAAACCTTATTATTATATCCACCACCACCACCACGATTCTGGGTCATCATCGGAGGAGGAGGAAGCTGCTGTTGTTGATTCTGAGTCATCATCTTCATCTGCGGTTGGTGAGAGAGTTGCTGCTGAGATTGGTTGTTAATTACCTGAGGCGGAGGATTCATCATCTGAGGATTCATCATCTGGTTCAAATTCATCATCATCTGAGATTGATCGTTCATCGTTACCACAAAACCCTACGTACAAAAAATTAACAACGATTTCTTCAAAACAAAAAATTAATTGCCGATCAGAAATTAGAGATCGATTGGAAACCCTAAATTAAGAAATTAAAGAGAGTTGTTGTAAGGAAGGGTGAAATCGTGTATTGAGATTTCACAAAGGTAAGAGGTTTTGATTTGATTATTTAGTATTGTATTATTATGGATTGAAAGGAAAGGAAAGTGTGGTTATCGTTCGTTCGTTGGTTGAAAATGGATCTTATTTCTTCTTCTTCTTGATTTGATTTTGATAATTGATATGGTCACGCCAACCGAACAGACTTATATACTCTGATGGGAATATATTGGGCGGCTAGATTTCCATGCAACAAACGGACGGTTTCGATTTTAGATGCGCGCATGTACACGCGTCACTCGCTCCTTATAACTCGATTAATTACTCCTTTATGCTCCAAGGGCTTTTATGACATTTGTTAAGGAAACAAAAAATACATATTAAATTTCTTTTGGATTCAACGATATTTTAACTTTTAAAAAGTTAAATTCATTATTTTTCAATTTAATATCTTTATTTTTATCCTCTTAATTGATGTTGTATAAGACATTCTTTAACATTTCTCATACTTTAAATAGTCCATGTAGTTTGGATAATAATCGATGATAGGTTATATGACAAAAAACAAAGATTTTATATATGAGCTCTTCACATCTTACCTTCACACTATAACTTTTATCACCTTATATTTTTCTCACGTGTCTTTTTTTATCTCTGTGTAACACACCTTGCTTGGGTTATATAATATGAATTTTTTTTATAGAGATATTCATATAATGAATCCCGAAAACTTGTTTTGTCTATATTATTTAAAAACATTTTATGGCATATATCATTAAGATTACATAATTGAGAATGACAAAAAAGAAAAAATAAAGGTAGAGAGACATGATACAAATTTTCAATAATTTGACATGTTTTATTAATTGATCAATACTTTCATAATATATTTATATTAACATATTGTTTAATATGAGAAATTATTTTACATCTAAGGATCAATCTCTAGTAGAATAAGTGGAGGGGGGATGAGAATAAGGTAAGATATGTTTTCTCTCATATCCTAGAAAGGGTGATGAGGGGTAACCAAGCAAGACTAAACAAGCGATCATAAAATAAAAAGTGTTGCTAACTAGTCAGATATATTATGTAAGGATTCCAAAATGATAAATTATTTTTTAAAGTAGTCAAATGTATTATGTCTCGACAACACTCGTAGCCATTTCCTTAAAAAAAAAAAAAAAAAAAGGTTAAGCAAATGAGACACTAATATTTTTCTCATTCCAGCTTCCAAACATGTTGAACACTATTCATGCAAATAATGTCTCATCTACTTCTTAATGTTTTTCATTTCAACAACCAAACATGTTAAACACGTTGTATCCCATCCAAATATCATGTCTTATGTCTTCGCATTGAAAGTTAAAAAGTTATTGTAATATCTAATAATTAATCAATTATTTAATAATTATATCAATATCATGAGTGTAAAAATAGTTTTTAAAAGAGTCTTGGGGCACTTGTTAAGGATTCTAAGATATATAAATAATTGATAAATTTTATGTAGAAAAAGTTACTTTTTCAAGTTTCAATGCATTGAATGCATCAATCCTAAGACAAAATTACTTCTTTAAGTTTCTTAACAAGTATCTTGAGTAGGCTTGGACAAAAAAAATGATATCCGGCCCAAACCGGCCGAACCGTATGGTCCGAAGGGTTCCTGGTCGGGTCGAACGGTTGGTGCGGTTTGAGCGGCTCACCCGAGATGGTTTTTGATGGATAGGACAGGTCGGTTTCGGGTTGGGTGAACCGACCCATCGAAAGTGAAGGTCAGAAAAACACAAAAAGGGAAGTTGATTGTGTTAGCTTTTTCCTTTTTTCTCCTACTGAAGTCACTGGTCAGAAGCAGAGAGAGTGAAATGAAAGACACAAAGCAATTATACAGGTTCCTTCCACAAACTGAAAGTAGTCGTGTCCCCCTTGCACTTCCAAGGAGAGTTCACTAAGAATGTAATATCTGATTACAACTACTCAATGCTACAACTAGCACGAGGCTTCAAATTACTCAAGCACAACTGCAAGAGATTTCCTATGCTCCTGAACACAGTCAAGAGACTTCCAATGCTCAAGCACGGCTGCAAAAGACTTTTATTGCTCAAGCACACAAACGGGAGACTTCTATTGCTCAAGCACACAGGTAAGGGACTTATATTCAAACAGAATTACAAAGAAATATGTTTGAAGTTGAACACTTGATATACAATCAGTGGTGTTCTCAATGCAAATCAGATACAGACTCTTTAAGACTCTAGAACTTCTAAGATATGAAAGTTGTTGAGAAATTCTAGGTGAACTTTTGATGCAGAACAATTTCAACATAGTTTAGCACCTGACTGTTGTATGAGTCTTGTATATGTGTGTATCTGCATATCCAAACAGCAGGTCTTCACTCCTTTATATAGAGGTGTGAAAGATACGTTCGAAATTGTCACCGCTTCAAAAAGAGTCGTTTGAAGCTTGATCAAATCACTAATGATCTTTTGCCTGATTTGGTTATTGTCCTATGAAGGATCAATTTCAAATCCATTCCAAGTCTGGAGGAACATTGGTGCAGGCATAACTGTTTTTCTTGTCTTGTTGCTGATACAAAACAGAGTAGTGGAGACAGTGGTTGTACACTTCGTACAATTGTCCTTTGTCAACTCTCTCCAACGTAAAAGCATCTAATGCCTTCAAATCCATTTGAATTAGTCGTTGCTTTGTTCTTTCAGTCTTCTGCAATGCTAGACGAGATTAAATCATTTGAACAGCCTTTTGAAGCTTTAATTCCTCAGCTTTTGATGATCTTCAGCTCCTGATAAGCTTCAGCTCCTGATGAAAACTGCTTCTGGTGATCTTGCTTCTGATGAGGTGCTTATGATGACGTCAGCACTTCAGGAGCACTTTGTCTTCAGAGCCTCTTTTCTTCAGAGGCTTCAAACTTCCTTCTTGTTAATTCCATTGCTCTCATTTGTTCTTTCAGAACCTATGCTTTAAAAATAGACACTATATTTTTGTCTTTGGTCCTGCACACTTGAACAAATATTAGCATATCCAATTGACAATTTTTAATACCTTGTTATCATCAAAACTCAAAGGGTAATGTTAAACACATTTTGTTCCAACAAATTGCCCTTTAGTTGTGGGCTATTTAACTGCTTTGGTTGAACACTATGTATAGTTGTTTAGGTTTGAATGACCCTTTTATTGTCAATATAAACCTTCATGCATTTACCGACGAGGTCATGGAAAATGATGTCCATGGACCTTTGATAGGTAGCATCAACGTTCTTTAATCCATATGACATGACAATCCACTGATAGATTCCAAGGGCACTTGACATATGAAGGTCTTTAATCAGAAGGTCATTATCCTACGCTTTAAGGAGTTTCCAGGTTAACATCTTCGAATGGGTCCTACACCTTGAAGGTAACCACATCGTCTCCGTCTATTAGCATGACATCAAACATTATAGCCTCAATCCCATATGTTTCTAACCAATGCAACATATCCTTTTAACTCGAGTGGTAAATTACTTATTAATACATTGTTGAGAACTGAGTTCACAATAAAGGCCAACCTATTAAACATTGAAGTCTTATTCGCCTGCATTTCCCCTTGTACGGAGTTGGCTGACTTGGATTTAGGCTGCCAAATATGTTCGATCACTTTCCTCCCTTTCCATCGGTGAATGATACTTACAATCAGGTTAATCATCACATTGGATATATACATGTGTAAAGGAATCCTCATGATGTAGTAGGACAAATTGCATGCTGCAAGTCTCAATTTATGGCAATGTTACGCATGCGAACAAAATATCTTACAACGGAGAATGTGTCTACAGCCTTGAAGCATGAATACAACATTTAGATGGAGATTATTTAATTCAGCAACCATGTGTAAATTATCTATCTATATCTTCTAATCCTACAACGTACATGTGACACCCTAATCCCAAGATAATATGCTTAATATTTATACAATTTAAGTCACTTCAAACTGTTAAAATTATAGATTTTCAAAAACTTTTTGAGACAAGGACATCTCAATCTATACATACAATTCATATTCAATTATTTGTAAGATTAATAATAAGAAAAATTGGTTCTACGACTAATATTTGAAAATTACAAAAGTTTTACAAATTTGATTACTAGTATTGAGCTTAAATAGAAATTTAAACCAAACCCGATGTCACCTATCAGACCGAACCATTTTCCCAAAATAATAGATGAACACAACACAAGTCTTCTTAGAAGGCATACACTTGACTTCAAAACTCATAACATATAGAACTATGATTTCGCAACCGCAGGGCCAAGTCAGCAAACACGAACAACGAAGGGGTGAGTTTCGAGAACATATAATAGTATAAAATAAATGAGAAGAACACGCGAGAAATTAATTCAAAACCATATCACATCACAAACATAATATTCATAACCTTAAATAATAAACTATATCATCCAACTTCACATTAGTCAAGAAACTCATTGCAACATAGGAATCAAAATCTTCATTGACATAATGTTACAATTCAATCCAAGATAGTCATGACAAAGATAGTCATGAATAATTATCAAGGCAAATAATGACATATTCTCACAAGGTAATAAAAAACATTCATAGTGGAACAACTGTAATTCAAGAAGTGATAAAAATAGTCACAAATGACATTCAAGATAGTCAATAGCATACTCTCACAAGATAATTTAAATCATTCTCAACTTTCACCAATCATAAGTATATATGTATATGCAATACACTTCATCTCTTCACTATTAATGCATGTAGTACCAATCTACTCACCAATTTTGTATGTCAGAGTTATGTTACTAAACAATACACTCACCAATCTCACCAATACTCCTAACTCGAGTCTATATGATGCATAAGAAGTCATAACAGTAGTAAAAGCAATTAATCTTCGCCAACATTTCATATTTTTAACTATATTTGTCTCACCAACATCAACACACCATATAATAATAATAATAACTTTATATTCCTCTACATAATGTCAATAATATACTCACCAATAGATAATGGAATAATCCTTAAATCATCAAAACACACTAGATAGTTATAAACAGTCAAAATATTAATTCAACATGAACATCTAATCTTACCCCTCGTTCACAATCATATGATTTCACATCACACCATTCACACAAGTATATCACCACCTCACAATCATATCATCATCAAGCAGTTCAATAAATCAAGTACTTGCAACAAATCATGAATACACCATCAATTCTTATCAATAATATCAATCAACACAATAAGAGAAACAACATACTAAATTTTGAGGATAATCGGAGAATGTTTTCTAGACAGCTGATAATTAACATTTGAACTCGTTTTCTTTCTTCACATGCGTCGTTGCGGCTGTTGTTTATTTTTCTCCCGTGTATAAGTTTTTTTTATCTCCGTGCACATGGGCCAATGCATTGTAGCACTTATTGGTTCACTTCTTCTACTAATTAGGCCCACTCAACTATATACACCCACTCATTTATTCTCTTCACCCACTAATAATATAAACTAATTTTATTCAGATGTTGGAGCTTGGTGTTCTTCTCTTGGTTCCTCCATGAGTTGTGATTTCTTCTTCTTCTTCTTCTTCTTCTTCTTCTTCTTCTTCTTCTTCTTCTTCTTCTTCTTCTTCTTCGACAATCACACGAACTCAGACAAAACGCAACTATGAGAGAAAAATGTGCTTTGTATAAAAAAAAGAAGATGAATGGAAGGGAAAATCATAAATGTGGAACGCTTTGTGATTTGCGATTTTCCTCCATTGAATGCAACACTTTGTGGTGGATTTCTAAAATCAGAGAAGGGAGTATGTGATGTGAGAGGAGATCAATTTTGATGGAGGGAAGTAGATAAGGGAGTATATCAATTTGCAGGAAGAGAAGAGAAGAGTGGCTTATTTGAGAAGATGACATGGGGGTATTTTGTAATTTTGCATTTTTCTAAAGATGCGGGCTTTGTTTGGATTGATAGAATGTGGTGGAATGGAATGAGATGAAGTGGTATGGAATGGAGTTCCATTGTTTGGATATTTAAAAAATGAGTGGAATGGAATGGTACATGATGGAATCCATTCCATCATCTTCCTTCATTTTTCATTCCCTCAATTTGGGGTGTATAGGATGGAATGAGGTCTCCTAATTAAACAATTACCTTTTTAACCCATTTTTTTATTTACTTAATCACACGTTTTCTTCGGCGCCTTGTTTCTTCTTCGTGAGTTCTTTCTCCTGTGCTCTTGTTTCTTCTTCGTGAGTTCAGTTAAAACTGCAAATACCCAAAAGCATCAAATTCTACATTCTATAACATGTGATTATGTCATTAACATACTTCCTAAAAATACAAACCTCTCTCTTGTGGTCAATGAACTTGACTTCTAAATAAAAAACTCAACAAGTTATGGAGAAAGTGGGGATAACGTTGTGGACAATTTTTTTTAAAAATTAAAC
>Ga0315915_1006116_pt1 | contig 14809 bp, 11 predicted proteins | sample MpolbnodulesMG_FD_207738 | JGI IMG/M metagenome (GOLD analysis project Ga0315915, IMG submission 207738) | Medicago polymorpha root nodule microbial communities from Los Angeles, California, United States - branched nodules | ecosystem: Host-associated > Plants > Roots > Nodule | place: USA... | reverse complement strand
ATTTTATAATTTTTATCATCATGTTAGATTTTTTTTTCCTAAGTTCGACTACATTTATTTAGGATGTTATTTAAATATTTTTGTGAAGTTTTTATAATGTATTAGATTTATTTAATATTTAACTCAAATACTTATTTTTGTGTATTATTTTTTTGTTGCACCGATGGATTTTGGAGCATTTGCTAGGTCCATACCCAAGGAAGCCTAACACGAAGTGGAAAAAGGAGAGACCATGTGCTGGGAGATGGCTTACTAGCAGGGGGCATGTAGATGTGCAGCATTACCGCCTACGGCTGGATCGCTTAGAGGTGGATGATGCGAGGTTTTGTACATATGGTGATCATAGAAGAGTGCGTCCTCTTCAGCTTCTGTGCACTTACTCAGGATGGCTGATGTGCGGGAAGGAGAGGGTGTACCGTCATTTACCTGAGCGGGTAAAGAGGCAGTTTGAGTATGTACAGGACGTTCCCACACATTCGTCATCTGTCGCTCAGACGCCTACGCAGTTGCTGACCACTGTGTTGCTAGACGCTCAGGCGTGGTTCTACCCTGATTTGGTACATAGGTGTCAGAGACCATGGTGTCATGACGCTGGCTACATGGCTTGGTATGTCAAAGTCTCTCACCCTCGTATTCTCCCACCTGATGAAGGATCTCCTCCCAAGCCGGTGAGCGTGGAGCAGATCATAGAGGAGGAGCATCCCAGAGAGATGCCTGACACACTGACGATCATCCGGGATGTGGTGCATAAGCTGATGATATTGTGGCCAGGAGCGGCGAGATGACTCAAGAGGAGATTGTCCAGGAGGTGATGCGGATAGCCAGTATTGGTCGCTCTGCCCTTACGTATCAGATTGTCAGGCGGCGCAGGGGGCAGAGACATGGTAGGCAGCATGGTTGATTCTGATTAGGCTTTTTTTTATGTACTTTTTGACTATGATGGAGATGTATTATTATGACATGTTCTGTATATTTCCGTATTTCTATGACATTTTCGTACGTACATTTTATATTATTTCTTGCGTTTTAACAACCATTGAGGGCTTTAACGTAATTTACTTATGTTATTATGAAGTTTTCAATGTCAGAAAAGCAATTTTCTTGTTTAAGTTCTTCTTTACCTTTTTACTTAGTTAAGCAAATGGCAAATGGCACATTCCTGTCAACCACACCTTGCTACAAATTCAACATTCCTAGAATTTCTTTTTATCGTGTGAGTTGTTTTTGTCTTGTTTGACAGCAAAAACTGATAATCTCTAATGTTATGGAGATAATAGAATTAGATTCCGAGTATTTTCTCATACAAGAAATTGGTCACAAAATTATGATCACGAAAGCACAAAACCCGGGATTGTTGAATTTAATAACAGAGAGACGGAAAACATCAAAGTGAGAATCTGGTTCGTGGTAGTGTGATTACCCCTGTGCACTTATTTTGCCCCCAACTTAAAGTCTCAATTTCTTTTTTTACAATGATTTAATACAATATATTGATGGGATAGTCGTAAACAACTTGAAAAACTGTAAACAGCATAGAATTGATATAATTCGAGCCACAAGCTTTCCAAAACAGTACTGCAACATAAGATGCAAATTAAGCGTGTTTACAATGATTGAATAAATTTAAGAATGAGATCCACCATATAAGCATCATAGGAAGGTCCTTCCATTTGGAAATGACCTACTCCATCAATCAGATGTGTTTCAACGCGTCCTGCAGCAGGTTTAAGCTTGTTTTTGAGCTGCTTTACACTTGTGAATCCATCCTGAGTTCCCATAATGAAGAGTTTTGGTTTAGGAGATTTTAGAATGGCTTTGTGGTGTCGTCCAAAAAGGATTGAGGCAGTGATTCCAAATGGATAACCTATGCTTACATAGGCAATTACTTGTTGGATCTGATCAACAGCAGAGCCTGCTATAGGAGCACCTGTTATCAATCAATCACAGATTAGATTAGTTACAGATCTGATCTGAGCCTGAGGTGAGATGAATAAATGATAGTAACCTACCTGCGGAAGAACCAATGAGTAAAATTTTGTGAAGGGAGAGAGAGTGAGAGACCCAATTGGAGACGGCAACAACATCCTTAATTTCAGAGAAGCCAGTGAGAGAAGGTCTGCCAGTGGACTTGCCAACGCCTCTCATATCGAAGGTGACGGCAGTGTAACCATGAAGAGCCAAAGAAGAAGCGATACCTTTGAGAAGACCCTGTGAACCACCCAAAACGGAGTATGGGTGGACAAGAACAATTGCAAAGTTTTTGTCTTTTACATCATCTATTACACCTGGGCCAGGCTTGAACAATCTTGTATGGAGCTTCACTCCGTCGTAGCTGCTTTCCACTGTGAACGACTCTAGTGTGAACTCCGACGACATCGTTTCTGTTCACAAAGCAAGTAGTAACTTGTTATGGTTGGTTGGTTGGTCTGCTTTACTTACATTCATTTATTTTTTATTTTTATGAGAGTGCAGTGTTGTGGTTGAGCTTGTGAAGTCTTATTTCAATTTGATTAAGATGTGGTTTTTTTTTTTTAGCTTCTTTCCTCTTATTTTCTAAAAAAAAAATTTGATTATTTCAATAAATCTTGTGTTAATTTTTTTTTCTTCTAAATGTGTTTCACCTTAAAATTTGTTGTAGGCGTCCAAAATGTTATGCCAACCCTGACCATTGTCAATACCGTCATTCAACTATCTTTGAAGAGCTTCATTATAGATGCTCTAAGCTTATGGACTTAGGCTACTTCAATTGTCGATGGTCTAACGCCCCTTAACTTTTCAATAAACACTACTTCAATTTCATAACGATAATATTTTTTGTCAAGTATCTTAATGACTAGAATTTCACCCTTTAAAATGAATGAGTGGAGAATCCGAATTCAAACTTTGACATATTACAATGTTCCTACCATTTGAATTATGCTCGTAATGACTCATTTCGATAACATTTAACATTGTTTAATAGATAAGATGTTTTGACATGATAAAGTATTATATTGAATTTGCTCCAAATATTTTACTTGTTTATGATGAAGTAAAAGATAAATATGTGTGTGCGTATCAAACATAATTACAAGAGAGAAGTGTTATGAAAAATGTATTTTCATCATTCACTCTCACATTCATATTTTCATTCGATGAAATTAATGTTACTTCATATCACATTTCTTTATATATACTATGGTTGTCCCATAAAATGGTTGTTCAAATAACATTCGTCTTTTTTTTTATATGATATGGTGAAATGTTAATCATGATAACATGCTTATTTTTTTATCAATAGTTTTGTTAAATTATTAGAATTGTATAAAGGTACAAGGAACACATCTCATACCTCCTCCACAGTCTTGTGATTTCAGACAGCAATTTTGGTGCAGTGGCGATTGATGTGCTGTCAGTATAGTAGTTCTATGGGACAAACAGAAAATAAAGTGTTAAAAGTATAATATAGAATGAATTGAAGTATATTTGAATCACAAGGAAATTAAAATCAAATCGGGAAATGTTTTGAATTCTCTTATTGTGACTGAAATGGATTGAAAAGTGGCTTCTTAATGAAACATTTTGAATCACAAGGAAACTAACATAAAATCAGGAAAAGAGAAATAGGATACATGAGGACCAACGATCTAAATAGAATCAACAAGAAACATAACCAGAACAGCGAAATCATATCCATTAAGACCAACAATAGCAAAACCAATAGAAGGCATAAAAGAAAGGCAAAACAACGGAATGAAACCAGAACATACCGGAACAGCGAAGGTGTGATCACGAAACGAAATTATGTAATCTGTCAAAAGGTTGCGATTTGAAGGAAGTCTCGGAGCATCAAAGAGATTTGATAGAAATCCTGAAATGGTAGAGAAGATGAGATCATTATATTCCATCAATCGTTTCAGTATTACTTAATTACTTAACATCCATAGCATGACAAACAAACTATGATATACAACAAAATGTTATTTCATGTCAAAGTTACAGAATATTGGGAACTACAAAACGAATTGTCATTTAGCTGAACATCTTCCTAAGCTTTAATGTGGAAATAAGTGCAAAATTGAATAAATTTTAAGTTATGAATCATATGAACCACCAACAGGAGACCAAGGTTATTTTCAACTGCATGAATCACAACACCAACTAAAATAAAGAATAATACAAACCAAAGATTAAGCAAAGTTCATATTCAGTTTCAGGTTCCATTTTCACAAACTCATTCATCAATATATGATTAAGAAAGATAACACAAACTAATCCAAAATTAATAAATAGCATTTTAAAATCATGAACAAAAACAAATCAGAATAAAGAAAAAAGAAAGAATTATCGCAATACCAGCAGGGAAATTTGTGAAGGTAGAAAGTGAAGAGATCCGAAGAATCTTTTACTGGATTCAAAGAAGAAGGTTTTGAGGGTTTTGGAATTTCGATTGAAGCTTTGGGTGTTTGAATCGATGTGGCCTACTGTGTTTTCATCTTCTCTGTTTCGTCGAGTTCTTCTGTTGATTGACTCACCTCTCGAGCAACGAGAGTGCAGTGTTGTTGTTGAGCTTGTGAAATCTTTCTGCAAAGTTAATTAAATGGAACGATTTATGATAACGACTAATTATTTTTATTTTAATTGAGTTGGGTTAATTATGTTTTTTTTTTTTTACACAAGGTCAATTCTAGTATTCTACATATATCCACCCTTATAGTTCCTGAAATTAATTAATTACTACAGTTGTGTACATTATTGTCAAACCTTCACTAACAAAGCGTTCAACGAATCACTCATTAATTATGCTCATAATGACTCATTTCAATGACATTTAACATTGTTTAATAGATAAGATGTTTTGACATGATAAAGTATTATATTGAATTTGCTCCAAATATTTTACTTGTTTATGATGAAGTAAAAGATAAATATGTGTGTGCGTATCAAATATAATAACAAGAGAGAAGTGTTATGAAAAATGTATTTTCAACATTCACTCTCACATTCATATTTTCATTCGATGAAATTAATGTTACTTCATATATTAGATATTACAATAAGATTCGTATTAGTTTCATCCAATAAAAAATAGGGTATAAGTGTTAAAAAATCATATTCCCAACACTCATCAAGACATGAAACTATACTACAACTCTATCTAATATGTCATCTGTGCCTCTTAAATATAAGATAGGATAAAAGTTTATTGGATGGTGACATCATGAAAATTGTGTAAAATGGATAAAAATTAGATGAAAACAAAGATAATAATATATAGGCTTAAATATGATATCAATCAATGCAATTGATATGGCAATAACACAAAGAAGTATAGTTTCATATTTTGAGAAGAGAAAATAATTATGAATCAAGCAAAAAAAAAAAAAAAAAAGCAATATCTCACATAAAGTTAATTTCTTATTCTAAGTATCATGTGATTTCTTTTCTTTATTATTGTTATAATATAAGTTGTTAGGTCAATCAATAATAACGGTTGAGATTTGGTGTAAACCTCAAAATTTATGTCCGGTGTCAACGGATCTTGACTCATATACGTATGTGTAAAAAAGAAAATATGTAAGGGGACGTTTGGTGCATAGGATACGAAGGTAGGATATGATAAAATTATCATATCCTATTTCAATCCGTTGTTTGGAACGCCGATAGGAAATAATAACTTAAACCCATTTCTAATCCTATCATACTCACCTTTGTTATTTTTATCCTTGGTTTTTGGTGGGTTAGCAACCTAGCATAAAACTATTAAGCGCTTATCTCCTATCATACCTCCTTCGACTCTCACGGCGGCTACCTTTATTCATGTTTTTTTTTTCATTTTTTTTTATTTTCTTCCGAATCGTGCTTCTCGATTGTAACTTTTATATTCGTTTTTTTTTCAACCTGATCATGATTTCTTCTTTTTCTATGCCCCCTATTATCTTTCATGGCGCTTCTCTTCCCAATGGTGTTCAATTTCCACCTTTTCATTTTGACTATTTGGTAAGCACAATTTCACTGACTCAATTTTTTTCTCTAAAAATCTCTTGTTTATTCATCTGAGTTTGTTCTCAAATTCTTAGATTCTTTTATATTCTTGATTTGTTTCTTTGTTGTTAATTTTATGTCGCAATAACTGAACTTGGTTTTTTTTATTTTTATTTCAATGAGTTTTTCATTTCAGTTTTTTCCCAATCTGACAGCAACACACATAATTTTAATTAAAGGATGTTAATTTTTTGTTCCCAATCACTTTCAATTGATTGCTGCACATGAGTTTAGATCGCGGCACATGAAGTATGGATTGGATTGTTGCATCGTGAACTATTTTTACACCGGCAATACTAGACGATGTTATATCAACGATGGTTCCCAAAGACAATGAGTTTAGTATGATGGAATGACGAAGGAGACGGACGGTGGAGATGAATATGTTGCAACATTGTTAATTTTGCTTATCATGTCAATAACAAGTGTGCACCAAACACGTGATAGGATAAAATAATGCTATCATTTTTTTATCATGTGTGCACCAAACGCATGATAGGATAAGTGTTTATCATGTCAGTATCATATCCCATCTTTATCCATTTTCTAATCCTATCATGTCTATATCATATCATGAGTATCAAACGGGCCCTAAAAGTATATAAAAGAAGAATGAAGAAGTCGTGACAAAACATATGAACAAAACTAATACTCCACCTTTATATGTATGAATCAATAAATTCTATCTCTTTTGAGGGGATCAATAAATTCAATGTGATTACCGTTTATGTGAAGTTTTGTTTGTTTGTTTGATATACAATTTCAGTAAAAAAATCTATGTCTCAAATTTATGGATCGGGATTCTCTCCGACATCATTTTATTTTTAGTTAAATGCACTTTTGCCCCAAGCAAAATGTATGCTAAAATTTATGGTTTATGAGCTAAATTCCTTAAAAAAAACTCCATTTTTTCTCTAGCGCACGAAAGTATTTGAGAAAATTCAGTCTATAAGTCAAATTTCTAACATTGATCAATACATTTGAAGTGAATGTGTGATTTATTTTTAGGTTTCTAAAGTATCTTGAAGCACTTCGCAGTTATTCCTATTGCATCCACTTCATATAAACTTGTGGACGTGAATCCAGCGTAAAGTTTAATATGTCCACGAATGTGTTATAATCGACTTAAGGTTGATTTATGACATGGTATTCATGAAATCCTTACTCTATATACTGAGATCTCTCTTTGACTCTCTCTCCTCAATCCCCACAATTGAAGTGAAGATATTGCTGGGAAGTTTTCTTGCACCGTTTGTTTCCAGTTTTTTGTTGTGATTTTATATATCAAATCATAACAGTTACATTGATGATTGATCAGGTGAATAAATTGTCTAATTACATTATTTTTTATTTGAAGAGAATTTAGTCATCGCTTTTACAACGTATCACAACAAAAAGTGGAAAAAGATTAAAAATATACAATTTCCTTTCTCTATTTTTAAGAACAAAATTCTTTGTATAACGGAATTATTGAATTTTTAAAAAAATTCTTCAAGTATAAATTTATTTGAGAATAAATACATTCAATTTAAACATTATCAGAACCATAAGAGTATCTTCTAAAAGAAACTAAAACAAATTAACTACTTAACATTTTAAAAATGGTTACACAACTATTAGTTTGGTAAAGGGTTTTTCAACTTTAAATTGTATATAGAAGAACTGCGGCCATCAATAAGTGTGGTCCTATTGATCAAGTATGTAATTATCGATGTATAGCTTCGTACGAAAGTTCAACGCAATCAACTTAACGGCGGTGCAGTTAACATTTCAATATATTGCATTAAAAATGTTGCATTTTTTTTTGTTCTAAGACAACTTGTAATCGCCACCTGTCTGCATGGTGCACAAGTTTGTAAGTTGTGCACCTTAAATGCCACCCAGACTCACAGTGGATGATCCACCCTAGACTGAGCCTTCATCTACTATTGCCATATTACTATTTTTTTTCTGTTCAATATTATAAAATTTAGTTGCACAAAATATTGACTTGTTTGCATTTTTCTAAAATATTTTTAGGATACGGTAAAGAATGAAAGGTCAACACAGACATAGTCTCGTTAATTAGACTAAATAGAACATTACAAACAAATATCATCCAGTCTAAGTATTACTAATGAGATATAACGGAAGACATGGAATTCAGATCTCGTGAATATACACACAATTAGATACCCTCATAGAAGGTTTGTCCACTGTTATACTCCTCCAGAGCAATAACAAAGATTTTAGCATGTAACCTGGAGGCCTCAAAGTTAGCTGCTAAAAAAGTATCAAAACCAATAATTTCATGTTCAAACCAAAATTTCCTGAAATGATCTTCCGCTACCGGATTCCCATAGCCATTCACATTCCCACCAGCACTATTCAAAGTATGATAACATTCACATTCCCACCAGCACCATTCAAAGCATGGTAAAGTATAGTTTGCACCACCAAACACATTTCCCCAACTTGCACCACTTGAATGACAACCATTGATTTATTATAAAAGTATTATGACGGACGATATTCAACGTGGCATACCTTTACAACAGGTTCTTACACATCTGTTGTCCACCAACTACTTGTTGCATTGGATTATTTTTGTTTTTGACAAGTTGGGTCTTGAGTCTTGAACAAGTTACTGGAAGCATTTGACTGGGGCCATTGTATGATTATGTACGTAAAAAAATTGATGGACCGTATATTATAAAATCTATAAATGAGAGATATTTATATGTTATTTTTAATAAGCGCAAATTTAATCAATTTCACGTGTATAGAAATTGTATCAAAATAATCTAGTAAATTTGAAGAAAAGAAAGGATATAAATAAGTGAACTTGTATCAAATTCATGATGTTTATAAATCGAAGTTGGATTTGAAGAGTGAACTTGAATGTTTGAGAAAATCTTTTGATACAATTGTTGATATGATGAAGTGGTAAGTTGAGGATGTAACATGAGCGTGCACTTTCCATGCTCAAGATAGGCTTTAAAAATTTGCAACGCTCAAATGATACAAAATGACTGATTTTTCTCTGTGTTTTGTTGTGTATTGGGTTAAGGCTTAGACTTTCCATGAGAATATTTGGGTTTTTTTTCATTTTGTTTTTTGTATAACAAGTTGTTGGGAAAACTATTAACATATTTATGGAAATAGATTTGTGGGAATATGTTTATCTGTGCTGTTCATGTGTTTTTTTATGTTGTTTTTGTGTTCTTGATTTTGTTTTTTATTAATGGATAATATTGTGTTATTATTAAAAATAAATTTTATCTTTTTTATTTTAAAAATAACTATTATTGACTATTCCATAAAAGAGACAAGAGTAATATTAATGGTTTAAAGCTTAGGCTTTAATAATTAATATTGACAGAAATTAAACGTGGAAAACATCCTTTTAAATATGCATAGATTAATGGAAAAATTAAAGGATGTTATTGAAAAACCATGTGACCGTTGGATTATAAAAAATGACAGTATTCATCATAATGTGTGGCTTTGCAAAAATGACTAGCTTGTAGCTTTCATCTATTTCCATGAAATGTTTTGTTTTAGAGTACAACTACATGCATCACGTGTCGATGAAATTTACTACCATGTACACATTTTATGGTGGTCCTTTGTATCTTTTAACTTAGAAACAACTTGCTATATAAGGTTATTTAAGGGGTGTAAGTTGGGGTATTGTGTTTGATAGTGTAAACTAAATGTCATATCAAAGCATTTTCACCAGTACCATTCCCTTCAATTTATGTCTGTCCTTGTCATTGTGCATGTCCTTGAGCGTGCGTCTGCTGCCATTATAAAGTATATTTTTTTATATGATTAGTTATCAAACTTGTTATCTCAAAATTTCAAACACTTAAACACACAGAGTATTCTTATTAATATGATCGAATGGCCGATATTTTTGCAGCAGAGACTACAACAGGTAAATTGGCAGTTGAAGATTTAATTCCCTATATCATTGGCATCTATATGCACATGTAAAACAAAATTAATAACAGAGATTCATATTCATGTAGTTTTACCTGTGTTGTCTGAAGCTGAGCCTGAGCTGCAGCAAGAGCATCGGCTGCCTGCATTCTTCTCCATTTGAGCTGAATATCAAACCAATTATTTGTTATCAATAATATGTTTATCATGTGATTCAGCTACATTATATCTTGAACACTATTAACAATTGTTACTGTTAACAAAATTTCAATATTTTTAGCCAAATTTAACTTTCATAATTTATCAAACATCAATTTCTATTATTTACATAATAAAAAACAATTGTTACCATTAACTAAATTTCAAATTTCAAACTACGAAGATGGCATGTGAACAAAGTATTTGAAATTTTGAATTTTCTCTCTTTTTATGTGTGGATTCGGGCCTTGAATGCATAAAACAACAAAAGACAAATTGAAATCAGGTCCAATAACTACTAAGCAGAACACAATACAACAACTCATTTTATCACTATTCACATATGCAATAAATGGTTTACTCAATTATGGCATGACACTTTCTCAAATTCAAATTATTTCCTAAAACAAGCAATCACACATTTTGACTTTTCCACACACAAGCTTCTCTTACATTCTTCTCTCACCTTGGAAGACAACAAAACACTTTCATAGCTTCTCTTCTTCGGTTTCTTCGATGGAAAAGTAAACTTGTGTCTCCGTCTTTTATTTCAAAATTTGAATTCACCTTCAAAATTATGACTGAACGAATTATTTTGTAATAATTATATAACTTTATCAAATTATATAATGTAAATTATAATCGAACAATATATAGAAAGTTAAAATGATTTCCATTCCCCTTGATATAATTAATTTGATAAATTGCACAAATACAACAATATAAGTAACTTGTTGTCTTATTTTATTTTGAACTATATTATGTTTTTAAAGTAAAATATTCGGAAAGGTAACCCATGACGAGGGGGAATGATCTCTATATCGATTCCCAAAACTCTATCAAGGTTTTTTTCCATCCAACCTTCCTCGTACTTGTATAGAAAAAAATTCTCACATGTATAGTTGTAAATGGATTAATAAACACTTATATGTCCGTTTAACGGGATAAATTAACATCCTTGTATAGGTTTGTGTTCAGAATTATGTCATACATATTTTCCTCAAGGGTGTGTTATAACTGAGTTTTCTTTTGTATATTTTCTTTTTTATAGAAATCACCTCTAAAAACGGTTCTTCACTTGCGGAAGAACAACTTTGCAAATTGTGGTAATAATTTGAAATTGTATATGTGAATTCTATTTATTTACAAATAAACTTCTATTATTAGCAAGTAATACTTTTTGACATACTACTTTTAAAATTATTTTCATTAGACTTATTTTTTGACATTCTCTCCCGTCACAAATTATATGTACAATTTTGGCAAATCACTTATCCATATAAAAATTAAATAGCATTTATATTTGTTAATAGATCAAATTATTTATGTTTGAGATTAGTTTTGTGTAATTTAAAGTATTATATCATGTTATAGTTTTGAACTTATACATGCACGATTCGATTTTGGTGTGTGTATTTAGATTTTGTAACAATTAAATTTTATTTAACTTGCTTACTTTAATTCACTATAGTTGTCATCCTTCTATAAAGTAGAATATTCATATGTAAAATATTTTACAATCGTAAAAATACCATGAAACTTATAGTCTTAGAATAGTTAAATCACTCATGACTTATGTAAATCAAAGATCCAAAGTAAAAACATACAAAAATGACAATTCTTTTATTTGAAGCAAACAAAATAAAATAAAAAATGGTAAAATAAAAAACTCAAAGATCTGCCCCATGTAGGAAGAGGAAATTGTTGAAGAACTCCTCCTAAAAATATATTTATTATTATTTTTTTGTAAATTTCTAATTATAAGTATTTTTTACCAATCATTATAAATTTTATTATTATAAGTTCGTAAATTTATATATTTATGAACCATTGTTAGAACCAATATCAAATGAATAAATTGTATACACAATTTCATCTTGGAGCTGCTCCATGAATATGTATATCAATGTTTTTTTGTATAGAAGCACAAATCAGATCTTTGTACATAATAAAGATTCAATCATCATAATTCAAACAAAAAAATATAAATGAAAATACATTTCAATATATCAAAATCAACTCAATTATTATATTCAAGGAAATATTAAAATTTTGAAAATTATATTGAGCTTGTGACATGTAGTAGGTAGTGACGTGGACACTTTAGATGAAAGGATCCTTCAAATAGGTTACAGAAAAAGTCTCCAATTAATAATTTAAAGATTTGGATTCTTTCATTGGTGGGAGCTGTGTTATGTCTCATATATAATCATAGATAAACAACATTTGTTTGGTTTTATATTTATTAAAAGATTTCATTATAATATTAAAAAACCTTATCTCCAAAAAAAATATATTATTGCTAAATTAATAGTTGGATTAGATGATACAAAAATTTGAAATCCTTAAATTTTATAGTGATTTTGGTTTTTGTGTAAATACAAAATTTGAAATCCTTAAATTTGATTCATCCTTATCTCTATCTTGAATTTTTTTTTTGGTCATTTGATAAGTTGAATTACATGTTCCACATGTCTCATCTATTAAAAACGGTATCTTCTTAACAGAAACAATTGATTCATGCTCCCAGTCAATAACCTCTTCATATTTCACATTTGGTGGAGTTGTAGAACTTGTATTTGAGAAATTTTCCATTAAATCCTATTATCAAAACTCATGTAGACATATAAATGAATACATGTTTGTAGGGACCACAACAGTTTTAAATATTTTAACTTTGGTGTTGATTGTGAAATTTAATTTGTATTGGTTACGTGAAGTTTTATATGAATCTCTTAGTAGCTAGAACCAACATCAAATGAAAAAACTGAGTACATAATTCCCTCTTGGAGTTTCTCCTTAAACTTGTAAATCAATATTTTTCATACAGAAGCACTGATTCGGTCTCTCTACATCACAAAGATTGAAACATCTAATTTCAAATAAAAAAATATAAAAAAACTAAAATGATACGAAAGAAAATACATCTCAATCCATGAGAACCAACTATACGGAAAATGGAGTTTCTTATTTTATAGTTATGAACAAACTAAGCACACACAACCCTCGCAACAAATACTCAAGATTGTTTTCTGAGTGATGCGTCGGAAATGAAGTCATGTTTCAAAGACATTTTTTTCAACGAAAAAAGAGAGTTATAGAAACAAAACAACCTTTAAAATATTAGAGAATCTAAGTATAGATGATGACAATGATTTTGTGGTTGTGATTTAGTTGTTCCCAAAACTCTACTTTTATATAGAAAATCACAATTTATTGATATTAAAATAATATACTAACGTTTATTTTTTTATTAATCGTTAATTTAACCGTTTTGAAATTAACATTACCAATATATTTAATATCATATTCTTGTAACCAAAGAAAATTAATTTATAATGTTTCAAACCTATATAACTTTGACATTATTAATTAAATATATTATTATATTTGTGAGAGATGGTGATGTCTTTCCGATTGCTTTATAATATTTATTTGGAAAGAAAAAAAATAGAAAGAAATTAGCATGTATGTTATGAAGTTTCGCTTATAATAATTCACCAATACACACACGCTCGAGAAATTTCCCAAAAAATAATTAAGGACATATAGCACTGCTGAATTTTTAATGTAACATATAAATATTAATTAAGACACTAATTATGTTAATATTTATTTGATTGTAACCGACTATATTTTATGTACACTTTAATTTTAAATAAAAAAAGGTTTTTTAATAATTATTTGGAACAAATACCATGCATGATTATGATGATGTTTACATGCTTAGAGGAGAGAATTCTTAAACGGAAATGTTACATATCACGAAATAATGTTATTCCGACAGCCTCCGAAAATTGGACTTTATACCATGCTTCACCTCTTTATTTGCAGCCACCCATGCATTCCAATCCATTCCAGATCTAGCGGCCACAATCCATTTAGGATGCTTTTGTGATTTTTCTTTTGCTTTAAATAGCATCTCCCATTCTTAAACGGAAATGTTACATATCACGAAATAATGTTATCCTGACAGCCTCCCGAATGTATTGGACTTTATACCATGCTTCACCTCTTTATTTGCAACCACCCATGCATTTCAATCCATTCCAGATCTAGCGGCCACAATCCATTCAAGATGCTTTCGTGATTTTTCTTTCGCTTTAAATAGCATCTCCCATTCTTAAACGGAAATGTTACATATCGCGAAATAATGTTATCCCGGCAGCCTCCCGAATGTATTGGACTTTAAACCATGCTTCACCTCTTTATTTGCAACCACCCATGCATTCCAATCCATTCCAGATCTAGCGGCCACAATCCATTCAGGATGCTTTCGTGATTTTTCTTCGCTTTAAATAGCATCTCCCATTCTTAGAATAGTGCATTTAGAATAAGCTTCAATTGTTAGTATAAAGATTTCTAGTATGCAACCAGTTAGATTTATAGAGTATAAAGACAACGTTTATATTATAACATCAATCGAACAGTCATCTACATTCGTTTTGTACAATACCATAACGAAATCAGACACAAGAAAGGGTTCACATTGATTCATTTAAAATATTATATATGAACAATATTATATATTATTCAATCAACTAACTTTATGAGGTTATCTTCGTAGAACCAACCTCGTAGTTTCTTAGCTGGTCTCTTTGAAATTGCTAGAACTCACTCAACACGTACCCTCAAAACGCGCTCTACGTCAATTATAGTACAT
>Ga0315915_1006115_pt1 | contig 14809 bp, 9 predicted proteins | sample MpolbnodulesMG_FD_207738 | JGI IMG/M metagenome (GOLD analysis project Ga0315915, IMG submission 207738) | Medicago polymorpha root nodule microbial communities from Los Angeles, California, United States - branched nodules | ecosystem: Host-associated > Plants > Roots > Nodule | place: USA... | reverse complement strand
ACCGAGGCAGCCGGTCCGTTTGCGCAGAAAGCGGCAACAACGGTGCAAGCAATGTCGGTCCGTTTGCGGAGAAACCACCAACGGCAATACAAGCAAGTAAGAGCTTCCACTTGAAGGGGGAGCACGATAAAGTGATGGACTCACACTTGAGTGAGAGTGTTGTGTGCAAGTGTGAGTTATATGTCCCACATCGGATAAAACAGTAAAGGTTGAACACCTTAAAAGTAAGAGGACCCATAAACCCATTGCCTTAAGGTTTTGGGTAAGTGTGTGGCGTCTTTCTTACTTGTGTGGTTGTTCTAACCTCGATGTGGGTTGTCCCCCATAGCTCCCCCTATGACCCAACAAAAGGAACATTCTGTTTTGACTCTACCAGCTCATTTGTGTTCGCTTAGCGAATTTACCTGCACAAAAACCTTTGAATCCTTCTGACTTGTCTCACTTCTTGGCTCACTACTATTCTAGCGGATTTGCCCTGATTCTGAATCTTAAGTCTTTTACATCTCATTTGTAATTCCAAGTCAAAGACCAATAAAAATGAAATGGAATAGGTGAAAGTAACTTATGCGACATAGGAGGTACAAAAACTTAAGTATTTACATGAAATTGAGGGTTTTCCCAAAAGATTACTTGCAAAACAAGTTAATAAGTATCGTGAATAAACATGTAGCTTAATAGGAATTTGGCAATATCAACTATCTCCATATGATGAATGAAATAATGTCCCTCCCTTCGGCAAACCTCACAGAAGTACAAGAATAGCATTCCCTTTTTACGATTTCAGTCGTCAAAGTGTCTATCGTTGAATACATATCATCATCATCATCATAATTCTCTGTATCTATAACGAAGACAACGTGCATACCACTCCTTGGATGAATTGTTTAATGTGTGCACCTCGGAAAGCCAATTTATTCAAATCGTGTCATGATTGCCCAACCAACTTCTCTTTTAGTTGTGGATGCATGCAATTGATATCCATGGATCCATATTCACGGTCAAGAAATTGGACTGAACATTGTTCAACCTTCTTTATGAACCTTTGGATAAAATCTATGATTGATTCATCTACTTGTTGTTCAAATTCATTAAATCGACTGTCATAACTTCAGGTAGAGGCCAATAAAACCTTTCATGAAAACACATTTCCATGTATGTCCAGGTTCGTGTCAGGTTTGGTGGGAGAGAGGAATACCATGTAACTTATGTTCTTGTCTATGATACAGGGAAAAACTTTAATTTGTGGAATTTGTTATGATTTCCCTTAAAGTATTGCACAATAAACCTTATTATGTGCTCCATAATCGATTTGCAATTTTCCTTGGAAAAGGTAGCAAAAGCAAATGTTTTATAACCTCTAGGAAGAAGCACCAATTTGTCGACCCATTCAGAATAAAGCTTCTTATACACATGTTTATCGATGGATTTTTCAGTTGTATCTCAAAAACCTCTTAATTGTATCGGCTATGAGGTTGAGATCCAAAAACTATTGTTCAAGAGGTCTTGCCTTAGCTGCAGTTGGATGACACCACATATTGTCTCGGGGGTTTATGAAACCTTGCTAAAATTGAACCTAAGGTGGAGGATTTTCCAATGGCTACTCTTGATTCTCCTCAACACTATTTATCAAAAGAGTTCCTGAAACCACCAGTACATTATATTGTTAAAGTGGATTTGTAATCCATGGATGTTCATTGATTAAACCAACGACAAGTTTAGATGTCGTCAAACCCACAGGGGCTATAATTGTATATCATATCATGATAAGTATGCACCGGGCATACGCCGAAAGTAGTCTTGATTTGAAGAACTAAATTTTTTAGAGGTAAAAAAGATGCAGTGTCCCACCGAGCGTGCCAAAATATGTTGTCGAACTAAAGATTTAGTTGAGGTATCAGCTTCTAACTATCAATAAGGATTTTTTTTTCTTCAAGTAATTATACTGAGGGAGGAAATATGTCCCTCAACTATAAATTCGTTAACTACTCCAAAAAAAAGTGTTAAATACAGTGTTTTTGTAGTTTTTAAGCAACTGAACTAAAAAATGCATAAAAATGAAGATAAAGGAATATAAGTAAAGGGATAAAAATGCGTAGATAGCATGAGTTTAATTGATTATTTGTCTAATAAAATGTAAAAGAAAAGTATTTATAGGAAAAATCCTAATCTTACAGGTTAAACAACATGGTGTACAGTAATCAGCCTTGTTTAGCTATTTGGGCGGATGGTGGCACAAGTTTTTCCTCGTTGAGGGGGTATGTGGCGCCCCACTTTCGGCTAGAAACATTGTGACATTGGCGCCCCAACCTTCTTTGAGACGTGCCTTTGTGCCCATTGCTTCCTTCGATTAGTGGTACTACAACATCGAACACGAGTAAAAAATGCCCCGTTGTCCAGTTCTGCTACCTTTTGACTAAATCTGATGTCTTCAGGACATTCATTTTCTTCAGTAGACTTAAGATAGAATCGACCAACTCTCATTCGGTTGTAATATTGATCCCCTAACTTGTATTCAAATGAGGAAGATTCATTTATCTTTAAATCGCCTATCTAATGATTTCAGTTGACACGATAATTATATTAAGGTGTAATATCTTCCTAATTACATAACTATATTATGTCATTATACTAAATATTAAACTATCTTAAGAGAATATTAACATGAAAGAATTTCTGAAACCTCGATAGACTAAATATTTTATGGCCTATATTTTATTTACTATATAAAACCACATTCAATTTTAGAAAATATTATTTAATTTTCCTTCAAAAAGAAAATATTATATAATTTGCTATGTGTAATCACTTTTTTTTTTTTGAAAAACTGTGTGAAATCACATGAACCTAGATCTGTTTTTTACAAATGAACCTAGATATTTTTAGTTTATTTTAGTTGTTTCAATTATTTAAATGCTAGGACTTTGATTGCATACTCTTAACGTTGGTGTATTTTTAAATTAAGAAAGGTTGTGGACAAGTCAAAATCATTTTTATGTCGACACCACAAAAAAACAGTTGCATCCTACGTGTGTACACATGTTTTTTTATATAATTTTACTCGAATTATCCAGCGCATGCACGATAGTACAAAGACTAGTTTTCTAGAAAATTTGAAACTTAAAGCAGTCAAACATATTTTAATAAGAGGTGATATTTTTTTTTTATGTTTTTTGTCCTTATTAATAATATTAATTTTTTTCGCTTCAATCTTTTTAAAATATTCTTTCAACTTTCCCACAAAAAAAAAAATATTCATTCAACTTCTAAACTTATAAAATTTTAAATCACCACTTTTGATTTCTATTTTTAAGTCAAATGATGTATAACCTTTGTATTTTTCAACGAAGTTGTATAGAATATTGTAAAAATCTCTTCCAAAAAAATTAATTTTTTTTAACAAAACATGAATTAAATGAGTTTTTTAACCACAAAACATGAAGTTGTGTAGAATATTGTATAAACCTTTGTGCACAATTTTATTCTAAAATATTAATTATACATGAGTTTGCTTAAACGGAGAGAACAAAAGTGAAAATGGAAAACTTTTGGAGGACTAAAAAATGAAAAAAAACTAGAAAGACTAAAACGAAAAGTTAGTATATTTATAAGGATCAAAAACATATTTAACCATTTTTAGAAAAAATAAGAGATGATATTTGAACAACCAAGAAACCTCCACTATACATCCCATTGGTAATAATAAATATTCTAGCTTAAAATAAAATAAAAAATAAAAAGGAAAATAATTTAAACTCATTCTTCCCTCACACTCTCTCTCCTCTGCCTTTTCGGTTTTTATCCTTCCTACCCCTCCTCCACTTTTATGATGTCTTCCTCACGTCTCCATCCACAATCTCGTTGGTCTTCGTTTTGTCATATCTCAATTTTTGACCTAAAATATATAGTGAGTGTGTATTTTTAATTAATGGGTACATAATTGTGTGAACGAAGTAGGCACTAGAAAAATATTATTTGGAAATGATAAATTAAATATTTAATTTGATCATTATTAAAAGTGCTTTCTTTGTCCCCAGGTTTTGCGAAAATATTTTAGAATGCAATCTAGAATATTTTGGAACACAATCTGAAATATTTTGGTAGGCAATCTAATGTATTTTAGTGCTTGATCTGAAATATATTTTGATACTCAATAATATATATATATTTATGTACTGAATAACATATTATGTACTGAATAATATATTTTTGTACTCAATATGATATATTTTGGTACACAATTGAGATATTTTTGTGCTAGATCAAATATGTGAATTACTTGTTCCCAAAGTTTCTCAATTTTTAGTTGTGAATTTTCTCTATAAATAGAGAGCTCACACAATGCATTCCGGACACCGAAATTCACAATTGATGCTTCCTGTACTTTTCCTCTCTTCTCCCTCCTTCGACTTGTGTTGAGGAGTCTTTCTTCTTTTTCTACTCCTTTCTGTCCCTTTCGGTTACAAGGTATTTATTTTTTTATTTTGTTTCTATGTTATAAAAAAATGCAAAAAATTAGTTTAGGTAAAGAGATTTTGTGGTGATCCAACGTCACTACAACATTCTCATCCTTTTATTTCATTGTTACGTTTGTTTTAGTTTTAGGTTTTATTTATTATTCAAAATAACAAAAACATGCAAATAACATCAAAAATCACAAAAATATTTTCATAATAAACCTTGATTCTCAAATCAAGTGATCCCTTTTTTTTTCCTTAATCAAATTGCAATCAACTTTAATTACACCTTGAGCCTATTTTCTTTTAAATTAAAAAATACAAACCAATTCTTATTTGCCACTTGACTTTTATTTTAAACTTTTTTCAAAACTAATAAGAAACACAAAACAAATCAAACATCAATTTTTACCCCGAACTACGAGGTTTTGATCCCTCACAGGTACGTAGGCAAAGGACACTCGTCCTTCCAAATCAATAAAAAATGTAGATAAAATAGGTCCTTTTTTTTTTTCCCTTTTCATCATTTTAAATTACATTCTTTAAAAAAAAAACAGTCAATTATAGCACAAAACATTAAATAAAACAAGAGGTTCCCGTAGGATACTACGGACATAAAGGGTGCTAATATCTTCCCTTTATGTAACTAACCCCTGAACCCTAAATCTTTTCAAAGGGGTAGTTCGAACTTTTTTTCCCTTTTCTTAAAAATTAAAATGTTCAGTCGAGAAATAAATTAGTGAGTCAAACGCTAACCAAATAGCCTTGATCTCCAAAAAATGACGCGACAAGGTCGTTTTCGGTTGAAACACCCAAATGTCGAGGTCAAAACACTCAGATATGCGCCATCACCCCCAAATATTGGATCGCGAGTTCTGGCGATGACAAGGTTGAAAACAAGACGAAACAACGACGATCGAGCAAACAGGTAAGGAGAAGAAGAAAGGATGGTTGGAATCACATTGCATTTCTCTATTTGATTCTGGTTTGGGTAGATCTGAAAGAGATTTGCGTGGGACATCGGCAATGCAAGGAAGGGGCGGTGGAGGAGAAATAGGGTTGGATGGGGGAGAGAGTTCATAAAAGAATGAGAACAAATAAAGAGTTCATAATCCTAACATTTCATGAGACCGAACTTTTCCCTTAAGCAAGTGAATATGTCAATCTTCAATGCCTTTGTGAAGCCATTTGCTAGTTGTGCTTCGATAGAACAATACACCACTTCAATCATGCCCTTTGTCACTTGTTCTCTTATGAAGTGAAATCTGGTTTCTTTGTGTTTACTCCTGCCATGTGTTATTGGATTCATGGCCAGATTTATAGCTGATTTGTTGTTAATCTTCAGCTTCAGTGGTTTCTTTACTTCACAATTAAGTTCCTTCATTACATTGTCAAGCCAAATTGCTTGAAGTGCTGCAAATGTACTTGCAATGTACTCAGCCAAACATGATGATAGAGCAGTAATTGGTTGCTTCTTAGTGCACCATGAGATTCCAGCACCATTGAACTTGAATAGGTAGCCATAAGTGCTTCTCCTATCAATTATATCCCCCACACCAGTCTAAATCAAAGTATCCCTCTAGCTCAACTTCTCGTTCATTGTTAGCAGCTGGAAATATTAGGCCAAACTTTAGGGTACCTTTCACATATCTCAGCATCCTTTAAGCCGCAGTGAGATGTGATTTTCTTGGATCATTCATGAATCTACCGATGATACTTACTGCAAAGCATATATTTGGCCTGATATTGCATAAGTACCTCAGTGATCCTACTATCTGTTTGAATTGAGTAGGTTCTACTCTTTCTTCATTACTGCATTCATCTAGTTTAACATTTGTTTCAAATGGATTTGATGCAATATTGCAATCAATCATTTGAAACCTTTCAAGCAGTTCTCCAATGTACTTTTGTTGATGCACCATTATGCCTACTTTGCTAGTTTTGAATTTTAATCCAAGAAAATATGATAGTCTTACCAAATCAGTCATTTCAAATTCACACTGCATAGTGTGTTTGAACTTCTCAATCTCAATTTGGTTACTTCCAGTCACCAGTAGGTCATCCACATATAAGTAGATCACAGTCATGTTCTCTTCATTAAATTTCTGAACATATATGCCATACTCAGCTTTGCATTTCTTGAACCCAATTTGAAGTAGGAACTGATCAATCCTCTTATTCCATGCTCTAGGTGCTTGTTTCAAGCCTTAAAGTGCTTTATGTAACTTTTACACCATATGCTCCTTCCCTTTTACTTCAAATCCAGGTGGTTATGTAACATACACTTCTTCTTCCAATGGTCCATTAAGGAATGCAGACTTCACATTTAGATGAGATAATGACCAATTCTTACTGCTAGCCAGTGCCACCACCAATCTTATAGTTCTAATCTTGCTATTGGAACAAATACCTCATTATAATCAACACCATATCTCTGTAGGAAACCTCTAGCAACTAATCTAGCTTTGTATGTAGAAACTGATCCATCATTATTCAATTTCACCTTGAAAATCCATTTAACATCAATGGTTTTCTTCTTATCAGGTAACTTGATAGAAATTTGGCAAGTGAACTAAAACTATCGAAGTAATAAATATATTCGTATCCACAAGGACCATTGTTAATTTCTACTCGGCAAAAGCGTTAATATAAAGGATGCATTAAATTCAATGGTGCCCTAGGTAGTTGAGTTGATATTTGTAACATAAACTGATTAAAAACAATAAAAGATTGGTTTTAGAAAATTAGAGAGAAGTATGGTTAAGACCTTCGAATCCTCCGAAGTTCTCCTATGGTAATTTGCACCCCTAATTCAAGCAATGATTATCTAGTTTAACGACAGATTAACAAAATAATTTGACCCAATCTCTTAACCTAGAATTCTCCCCGCAAGTGACAACCCCTTAATCTCTTAAGTGAATTCGAAACCGTTGGAGGTTTTAACAGAACGTTAATCCTTATGTCATAACCTAATAATGATCTATCTCTAGCTTGATTACTTAGATTAAACTTATTACCTAGATCAGAGTCAAAAGTCAGGGTTAGTGGTCATTCAATCTCTAAGATCAATTTGCATATTCATAAAGCTAGGGTTAGTAGTCGATGATGAACATACAAAAAGCATTAAACATAAAGTAATATGAATTAAAACTAGACTTTCATTGATATTCAAAGGAGTTCAACAAATTAGGGTTTCCATAAGATTCATCAGATTCATCTAAGTCTCAACCACAAAGAGATTAGTTACTCATTGCTAAAGTACAAGATAACTCACATAAAAACAAGGATTCATACATGTATTGGATGATATTTCACTTTCCTTCTCAACTAAGATCTTAATATTCTTGAATACTTCTAAAGCTTCACTCTTTAGCTTTATAGTATATAACCATAGCATCCTGGTATGCTCATCTACAAAAGAGATAAAGTACTTGCTTCCACCAAGTGTAGGTATCTCAAATGGACCATAGATATCTGAATGTACAACTTCTAGTGCAATTTTTGACCTCTTAGGATTCTCAGACACAAAAGGAAGCCTACTTTGTTTACCCTTCAAACATATTTCACAAGTTTTCTTATCGGTGACTGCTATTTGTCATACCACTATACGCTAACTCGCTATCCCACTTTTGAGGTCGGTCTCTAGGCACCGCTATCCGAGATTGACTACTATGTTGAATTTTGATTAAGATTTTTGATATTATGTTAGAGACTTGAAAGCTTTCATAAGATTTGGGTGTTTTGTATAATTTATGAATGTTTCATGAGATTTGAATGTTATATTTAATTTTATATTAGATATATGTTTGTTTATAATTTATAGTATTATCTACGTAATTTGTCAAAAAAGTTATCAAGGAACGGTCATAGCGCTATGCGCTATCCGTTATAGCATTTTTGGAGTCGGCCGCTACACGCCGCTATCCGCGATTGACTACTATGCTTGCTAACAAGTGTTCTAAGGGCACTTGTTTAAGATTCTAAAATAGAAATAATTGATAAGTTTTTTGTAGAAAAAATTATTTTTTCAAGTTTTAATATGTTGAATGCATCATCAATCTCAACCCAAGAGAAAATTTCTTTTTTAATATTATTAAAAGTAATTAATTTAAATTTTTAAAAGTGAAAATGTTGTTAAATCTAATGAAAACATACTACTTTTGGTTTCTCTAACAAGTGTCTTAATATAACCCTTACGATTATAATACACAATAGGATTAAGTTGCGGCCAATTGAGAGGTACACCGTACACCCTTTCGGATTATTGTACCAATTAGTACCAAATAAGTTTTTTTTTTTGAAGAGGTACCAAATAAGTTATAACACATTAATAATGTTTTTTTTTGGGTAGTGACACACATTAGTATTGTGTTATAACTTCCTTAATTTCTTCTTCTTCATTAATATCATAGTAAAGTTTCTGCCTTTTTTTTTCATCTATCTTCTTTGACAGAAAACATGTTTCATATTTCTCTTGACAACAAAATTGTTCAACTAAACTTCCTGTGAATCAGTCATGATTTTTTGCAAGTTCCACAAAGTACTCTTATAAGTTTTTCAATTTCATTCATAGATGCGTCATGGATAATGACCAAAATACTCCAGACCATGGCAAGAGATCAAGGTCTTCATCTAACAGTATTTTCTTCCCAAATAAAACAAGCGGAAGGACTCCTTTATCTGACATCACTAATGGTAGCTCGAAATTCTTTTTACCTATCATTTTAGGTTGCACACTTGGTTTGATTTTTGCTAATATTGAGTATACGTCATTCGCTTTTAAATGTTTTTCCAGTTGGTTCTTTTTCCTTCAATACACGTCCCAATATGAAAAGAAATGTTGCTCTTCAAGGACGATTGACTCCCGGGAAATATACACTAAGTCGTAGCGTGCTAACGAGCCATTTTACTCAGAAAAGCAGTCGGTTCAACGTTGAAAATGTCTCTCCTATTGATTTGGATGGTGTTTCGTTTTAAGGTATGTTCATCCGTGATAACTAATCTCATTGTATATATTGCGTGTTTAGATTGATTGTTTATTTAAGTGTATTGTGTTTATATAGGATTGGACATTTTCAATGAGGTTATTGACATGGAATGTGGGAATAATGAGGAAGATTCTGATATACCTTCTAATGCAGGTATGAATCCCTAAATTATGTTTCGCATTGTTGCTGAACTTTCAATGTATATTTATTAGTTATTATAAGTTGTGTTTTCATGGATGGAGTTTATTTGCTTCAACCAATATTTTTCCATGGCCAACTGTATGTTGCATTGTTAAGAGTTACTTCGAGAAAAGGGTTGAAGATATTGGTTATTGATGACGAAGGGGATGATAGCTGCGTAACATCTAATGTCATTTACAAGGAAATTTCCCAAAATCTACGATCGATTTTAGAATGTAGTTTTTTTTAACTTCCTCATTACAAATTGTATTTTTATTTCTTTCATAGATTAACCTCAAAATTGTACGATTATATTGTTTTACTCTTTATTCCTTAGTTGATTGCAATCAAAATGACATGTTCAAGAGACCCGTGCGATAGCACGGGTCAAGAGTCTAGTATATAATACAGTTTGGATAAAAGAAATTGCATGAAAGCGAACAACATCTAAAAACTAAAGCAAATGACATCCAAAAGTTAATAAAACAATTCATCAAAATGTTCGGAATTTTAAGGGAGCATACAATGGGTTGAATCATCACATTTGACTAAGAGAAACCCCACAAGTGAGATACACACCAAATCTTCACCCAAAACCTTAAGACATTAGGTATATTTGCGATCTTATTTATATGTTGTTCAATATATACTCTTGCATCTAACGTTGAAATTTAAATCACACATGACACATTAACATCAATCTCTTACGTGTGAGACTGTTTAAGTATGTGATCCTGTGAAATTGCCAAATAAGGTCTGAGACGAAACATTGTAAAAATATGGGTTGGTGGAAGTTTCGTAGAGGGGTGTATCTGTTCATTTTTTATGTGAAGAGAGAAAGTAAATTAGAAAAAGAAAGTATATTAAAAAGGACTTTAAACATGAGAGAAATGACAAGAGATAAATGATTGTGTGTTTTTTCCTAATAGTATACAAAATAGAGTGACGTGTTGCTAATGTTATGGATTTGTTGAAGGAGTTAGAGATTACTATGTAATCATGCTACCAAAACCATAGACTCACTCAAAAAATATCACATTAATTTAAAATGTCTAATAAACATGTATTTTGTCACATGAGTATAACACACTTGCATTTTTTCATTATTGGATCCACTAAAAATCAGAAGTGAAGAAATTTAAAATAATAGGGGGTTTAATAAAAAAATGAGTAAATTACACTCTTTCCCCTCAAGTATGCTTGAATTACACTCCCCTACCCTCTTATTCAAAACATATTAGAAAACTTTTCACTCCCCTCCCCTAAGAGAAACTTGAATTACATTATCCTCCCGTCTTATGTTAAAATCTACACTTTGCTCCCTCAATATTTTTTTCCTAATAATCTAGAAAAAAATAATAATTTTACACACATCGAAAAAAATAGTATTACGGGTCTATTTTAATATAATCAAAAATTGAATACATATTTTTCACTATTTTTATTCTCAATTTTATTAACGTATAGTTTTAAACCCTATTATAAAATATGAAACAACCCAAAATAAAATTAAAATATGTGAAAAATTCCTAAAGACAATAAAGCATGATTATTTAAAAGTTAATTTTATACTCTAAATTATAAAATCAATAGCAAAATATTTAAATTTAATTATCATCAACATTTAAATTATAAAGAAATGAATTAATTTTTCTTAAATGGTGGTTCAAAATTAATATATATCATAAAAATATTGATTTATGTTAAAATAGATTAAAGTGTAGTGCATATTTAATTATTAAGGGAGGGAGTTGTAATTCAAGCATATTATAAGGGAGGGGAGTATACATTTTACTTTTTAAGGGAGAGGAGTGTATATTTTAACATAAGAGGGGAGGGGAGTGCAATTCAAGCATCTTTAAGGGGAGATGGGCGTAATTTACTCTAAAAAAATTGGGTGAAAAAAATGACATCCAAAATTTGATTTTTTTTTTTTGAAAAAGCTAAATTAGCCCACCTAAATTGACACTTTAGAGAATCGAACACGAGACCTTGAGGAGATGCATACTTTCATGTCGCAAGCCAATACCACCAAACCAACCCAAGTGACTTTCAAATTTTGAAACTTAAGATGAAAATTAAACAAATGACACCTAAAAACTAACAAAACAAATCATTACAGAGTTGGGACTTCCATGGGAGCATAAATTGAATTGTATCATTACATTAGGCTAAGAGCAACAACACAAGTGAGATTCATCCAAAGTCTTAAGACTTTAGGTATTCGACTTATCTCACTTATATGTTAACCAACATCTACTCTTGAATATATCCAATATGAAATTTTAACTTACATTTGACACATTAGAATCTCTCCATTAAGTGTGAGACTCTTTATATCTATGATCTACCACTAAGGCCCACTTTTGCTCCCACACAATATTGAACCACGATAGGATACCACACTTGGAGGATGTGAATCGATACACTGGAGAAAGGGCAACCAAACAAGTGAGAATGATATCACATCTTCAATCAAAATTTTAAGGCTTAAATATATGAGATTTTTCACTTATTTGCTGGTCAACCTCAACTCTTTTATCCAATGTTGGGGCTTACTAGACACTTGATACATCACAATATTTCCTCTCTCAAAGTATAACAAAATTCTAGCCCGTGCTTGGCACGGGTGTCCATACTAATATATATATATACACTCACACATTATTCTACAAAGCAAAGAACCCTTGTTAGCGCCTTTTTCAGCCAATACTCCGCTCATGTATTGTGTCAAATTCAATTGAAATATTTTTGTTAGACTTTTAATTATAATAAAGAGACACAACCTTTCCCTAAAAAACAGAGAGAGACACACAACCTTTTTTTTTCCAGGGAAAAAAAGAGGCACAACTTATTCTTAAATTTCGTTGGGCGATGCATGCTTAGTGACATGTAGCAATGCCCATGATTTAATATTTTACCAGGATAGGATTAAGTTGCTGCCGATGGATAATTTCCATTTCCTTAGCCTCCCCCGCTCCCCATACGAATTTGAACTACGATCCCCTGGAGCAAAACGCTTTTGATACACTTTTGAATGCTGTGTAGTGTGGTGGTTGGGCCTACCCACCCTATTTGTTCAATGATCTATGGGTCTACTGGAGCTACCCACTTCGATCAATTAGCCAAGATTTTGACCGGATACGAAATCACTGGTGCTCGATCTAGTGGTATTTTTATGGGACCCTTGTGGAAAGCATCTTGATTAGAGTTATAGGAGAGCGAGAAGCGAAGTTAAGAGGCTGGTATGCTATAAATGAGCGATAGCCTTTTTGTTAGCCCCAACAACTCATAAGAAAACTTTGTTGGACTTGGACCGAAGCCAAGTTATCATGACCCGTAGATTGACAGTGACCATTTCCTTGTCCCGACATTATACCACCACCGACATATACCCTCTACTGATTAGCAATGCTTCCTTTATTTTGACAAATTTTAGGGATGCTGATTACTCATATTTTATATAGGCTAAAATATGGTTTTGGTCTCTGTAAATATGTCTCGTTTTGATTTTAGTTCCTGTAAAAAAAAAAAATTTGTTTTTGGTCCCTGCAAAATATTTTACTTTTGAAAATAGTAAAAGTAAAATATTTTAGAGGGACTTTTCTAAAAATCAAAAGATTTTGCAGGGACTATTTATCTAATAAATGAGTTCAGTCATCATGTGTCACGTGTGCAAATCATTACAAAAGTGGGGTCAGAGACCAAAACCAAAACGAGACATATTTGCAGGGACCAAAAACAACAAAATTTTTTACAGGAACTAAAACCAAAACGAGACATATTTACAGGGACCAAAACCATATTTTAGCCTTTTATATATGGGTAGTGCTAACTTATATCATAACCCCGTGCTTTGATAATGAGTTTCACATAAAGCGGTAAGACTCACATAAATTTCATCTAATAAGAGTGTGTGTGGTAAAAAGGAAGTGTTCATATCATTTCTATATTTTAAATCATTCTTGTTTTGTTCAATTGTTTTTAGGGAGATGGGGATCAAAATCTCCTGTACTACGTTTTGCTTCCCTCGAAATGAGAAAAATTTGAAAGGGACGTAAGATGTATGTTACTTAATGCGTAAATGAATATATTATACCATAATTCATCTTTTCTTTTCCTTTATTCTTTTATAACTTTTTTTCATCAATGAATGCGTTTGATTCGCAAAACAGAAAGTACTTACGTAACTAGACAATTGCTGCAAATGATATTTGATATTTTTGAGTTGTCAACATAATTGGGATATCAAAGATCTCATGTGATACCTTTGCACTTTAATTTTTGCTTTAAAAAAAAGTATTGAACATTGTACATGACAATAAAACACTATACTAGAAAGCGATAAAGAGTTAACAATTCTTATGTTGGAAAATAAAAAGGTATTTGGCATATTAGATAGTATGTGCCCTAAACAAAAAGTTGTTGCGTTGGTTAGCAAGGGACACTAAATTTTGTTATGTTGTCCCTTACTACTTGTTTTGTCCATTCTCATGACCAATTTGTAAATCAAATAAATTACAAGGGAATTTTCAATTTAACCTTATATTGTTTAGCAAATCAAACACACCCTATAGATGTTATTGGTATCATTGATTTGACTGATATCAATGTTCTTTTAAGTGATCATGACCGATATTTACTTTGTTTTCATGACAAATTTAAGAATTTACTTTATTAAATTTATCTGATTACTCAAGCAAAATTCAAGAGTTGTTTTTTATATATCATATTGTAATAATAATTGTTAATGTTGTTAAAAGTTCCTATCAACCCACAAAAAAAATAAATAAACTATAGTTCCTTCTACTGTTTTTGTCTTATTGATGGTCATCATGTATGCGGCTGTTTTTTTTTTCTTTCTCTGATTCGATGGAATTGTTTTGCAAGCGGGGCCCACCAAAAGCCCCTGATACTTTGAAAGATTTCACGTGAGGGTCCCACAACTTTTAGCCAGTCTACAACCAAACTCTTAATCCAACAATATCTTCCCCCAACTATGGAACAACGGTAATTAATTGTTTGATTTCGATGGGGAGGGAAGAAAGACAAACAACGCGATTCAAGAAAAAATTGCAACTCAGAGATACAACAATGATAACTAAGATGAGTTGTTGTCAAAACGAGAAAAATATATATATAACTTAGGAGTTTTTGTATTACAAAGACATTTAATGTGACTATGTA
>Ga0315915_1006113_pt1 | contig 14811 bp, 5 predicted proteins | sample MpolbnodulesMG_FD_207738 | JGI IMG/M metagenome (GOLD analysis project Ga0315915, IMG submission 207738) | Medicago polymorpha root nodule microbial communities from Los Angeles, California, United States - branched nodules | ecosystem: Host-associated > Plants > Roots > Nodule | place: USA... | reverse complement strand
AATAAAAAGTGGTGGGGTAGAGTGTTGAATGAAAAACTATTGGAGAAGTAAAAGTTGAATGAGTGTTGAATAAAGAGAGAGAAAATGATGTGGAGTGTTCGGAATTGAAAAAGTGGGTGTTGAATGGTGTTGAAGGGTTGAAACCATTGGGGATGGTCTAAGTACCTCGCTAAAACATATATTCCATTGAAGATCTTGTGGGGATCCCCCTCCATATAATTCTCTATGATAGATTTTTCTACACCAACTGAATCTAAATACCTGTTTCTCTGTAGATCCCCATATCCAGCAATATCATATATGCATTGAAAGCTAGTCACATACATGGATTTTATTTCGTCATTGAACGTAGCTTAGTTTTTTTTAATTTTTTTGACCACATTGAATGTAGCTTAGTTATGCATGTTCCTTGGGTGTCTCTTCTTCTCTGCACATCTACAACTACAAGCATAGCTGAAAAATAGGCTTATTATTGTGAAATCGTCAACTCTACATTTATATATCCTTTCTGGTCAATAATATCTTATCGCATTTTCCTGGCATTGACTATATGTGCATACTTTAGGACTTAGCCTGATATCTTTTTTCTTCCGTCTTTTTCGTTTTTCAATTGAGAGCATATAACCAATTTTAAGGTTCCTGGGCTTGTTCTCTTCTTATATATATATTTTAGGACAATTGTTATTATATACTAATAATATATACCCCTAGTTTGAAATATAAGAGAACCTATTTTGGTATACTTAACGGTGTTGGTCAGAGACTTTGGAGTGTTTTTCTCTTAAGGTATCATGTTCTATTTTTTAGATGTCAATTTTGATTGTTAGTTAAGTCAGATGCTGTGTTTTCTAGAAAATATATAAGAGAAATTGATAGACCAAAAATACATCCGTTTTTGAAAAAATCGGCATTGAGATAATAAAGAAACGTAATTACAACACAAGAATATAACATGAAAATTAAACTTTAATACAAGAGAAAAATGGTGAATGTTGTATAATGTCAATTATAGAGTAACATTATGTAAAAATTGTTAAAACATAGAGTCTACCCTCAACCAACTCATGGCACCCATTACACCCATACTCTCTGAGACAAATATCTAACTACATCTTACAACACTCTAAAACAAGAGTACAAAAGAAAGACAAAAGGCATATGCTTATGTTGTTGCCACCAACATTCATAGTTCAAAAGAACGATCATACTCCATCATAAAGGGTATAATCATTTGAAATTAATTCATTCTAAGAATTTTTACATTGTCAACATCGACAATCATAGTTCAAAAGAACTATCATACTCCACCATAAAAGTATACTTCACATGATTCTAACTACTGTAAGAATTTCCAACATGTCAAAATTCATGCTCGAAACCTTATGATGCAACTTCCATGTTGGCAGGAAGCTCTTCAAACACCGACACATTTTCATAGCACACACTGCATCAATGGTAATCGATATGCTTGTGTACTATAATCAACACCTTGTGAAATCTTTATTGTATTAACACATTCTTGACTTGAAAATTCTACAAGACAAAATTTATTATTTCGTATATTTTCTCTATCTCAAACTTCACAGCAAAAATTGTGATTGCAGCACTTTCACAATACCTTTTTTTTTCTGATGTGAAAGATTAGAGAATGTTACAATCACCGAGCATATTAAGATTTCCTATCATTAGACCATACCAAAACCTCTGGTACAAGTTGTTGGCAAAATATGACATAGAAAAACAATCACAACACACAAAAAACTAACATGTAAACTTCAAAATCGAAAGGAAAAAAATCATGAATGTTGTCTACAACAAAAGAAAAACATTGTAAAAATTGTTACAACACATAGACTATTCTCAATCTGTCCATGGCCCCTAATACACTCAGTTTCTAAAGCAAATACATAACTACATCTCAAAACGCTATAAAACAAGAGTACAGCAAAAGAAAAATAGCTATGGTTGCTCGCTGCTTTACAAAGGATGAATATCGAACCGTTGGTTCAACCACCACATAATTATTATGCTTACTACAACAACCATTTGAGCTTGGCATTAAACTCTCTAAACTGACAACCATTTTCACATATAACATTGGAGCTAATTACATATATGTCAATCCCGTATTTCACGCTAGAATGAACCACCTAGCAATTGACTATCACTTTATTAAAAAAAAAAAAAAAACTTGTTGCTAAAAATGAACTTCAAATCTCTCATTTCTTTTCCGGTCATTAACTTGTTGACTTGTTTACGAAGCCACTTTTACTGAGTAGGTATATGAGTTACATACTCTAAGATTGGTATTGTTGAAAACTCCTCAATTATACCAACTTGCATTTAACTAGTTGATTGCCTTCTATTCTCTTTAGTCGGGAGAAGGATTTTTTTTTTAATGATCTGGGTTGCCGGTGTGGTATAAGTACGCATGCAGTTACGCGTTGTAAGCAATCGCAACCATCAATTTGATATTAGACGGTTCATAATATCCGAGTAACAATATACATTATATTCAGTCTCGATTGTTCATTTGAAGCCGTATAGTTGTTGAGATGCAAAATTGCATGTCTTAGCAAATTCACCAAATGTAAATCACATTTTTCAACATTCGCCATAAGGCCAATGGTATCCTACTAGGTATATGGGCTTCATAGTTAAAATCCTTGATTATTAGTCAATGGTATCCTACTATATACAGTATTGTTCTTGATATTTCACATCAAGCAACAAGTACTTATACCTTTTAATGATGAACACAATGATTCATGCTAATTGAAAAATAATTGTACAAAAACAGAACTATTAATGTCACACAAATAAAGTCCCTATTCTTCAAGCTGTTTACCAACATGCAGCAATTATTTTCTTTATGAGTACAAGTACTTAAGGTATCTCCAATATCATCGTCATCATCTGCATTTTGCACAGCAACATAAAACAGCTTCCACTTAGACCCCACGCACCATTTCCTGACATACCTCACCATCAACTCACTCACTCTACGACACTCACATATTGTGCCTATTTGGAACTTCCAAAATCTCCCTTCCCATTTCCAACTTTTAGAAACAGTCTTACAAACCCAAATTACATACTTTAATCCATTTTCCACACACACAATAGTATTTTGTACTTTCTCATATACAATTTAAAATAAATAAATAATATTGGGATGACAAAAATTATTATTAATCTTTTTAATTTATCATAACTCTCATATTCTTAAAGGGGTATGATAATCTTGATTCATTGTTTCATGTGAGGATTTTAATTAGGGCTTTTACGAATAATTCATCTTATTTGAATCTTTTGAGTTTTGATTACTGATTGAAGAGAAATTATTATTAATTAAAGTGATTAAATAGTTCATCTTACAATTGATTATGAAACATTCTTGATAAGATTATTTTTTTATAAGAAAAGGAGATTTTTAATTAGATAAATAGTTAGACTCTTTACTTTAATCAACATCTCCAAATACACTAATTAGCATTTTCCATATAATAAAAATAATGTGTTAAAACACGGTTTGGTATAAAAATAATGTATTGAAAAATTATGAATTTATATAAGTATCCTTCAAAAAAAAACTTCATAGAAGTATCAAAATCATTGTCTTCAATATTAAACTATTATTTATAAATTTCTTAGCTATTACCTTACCTTAGTTAGTATTTCAAAAAAAAAAACTACTACCTTAGTTAGTATACCCTGAAAATGATACTTTTTTATTTTTTTAAGACCCTGAAAATAATACTCTTTTGCTTTAAAATTACAGTAGGTTGATACTTGTAAATTGAAAAAATGGGCCACAGAATACAGAGAATAGTCAGAACACTGACAAAGCGTGACATAGTTAAAAAAAACTATTTTTTTTCTATGTATGAGTGACTCCAACTCGATACGGATCCTCTGCTGCTGGGCAGCACTGCAACTCATTACTCATTCCAACAAAAATAAAATTTAAAAAACACCACTACCATGTATAAATGAATTCTCATTCATTCATATTCTCACTCCATCTCAATACAGAGAAACTCTTCTATGATTCAACCACAGATGAGAAAATATTTTTTTTAATTTTTATATTTGATGTGAGTCTAAATATTTATCACTTGTGGTTGTGTTTACGGAAGAGTTTCTCCTCAAAACAATCGACTCTTTAACATTTTTTTCTCTCTTAAAATAATTATCAGATTTAAATACTCAACTAACTACATTTAATAAAAAGAGAAATGCTATCGACACAAATTTTAACACACATCTCTCTTTGATGGGTTAAAATTCACATGGGTCCCATCAAATCATGTGGGTCCCATATAAATTTGGTAGGTCCCAAGTGAATTTTAACTAATCAAAGAAAGTGTGTTGAAAAGTGTGTGTTAAAATATGTGTTGCTATCACTTCTCTTAGTAAAAATATTTTAATCCCTCAAAAAAAGTATTTTAATAAATTAGATTAATTTTACAATTAAAATAAATACAATTAATCATCTTTTTAAAAAATCTTACATGAATTTTAAGTCACTACTATTTTGAAAAAGAGAGTACATCTATGAAGCCCGGATACGTAGTACAAGTGCGGGTACGATACGATACTGGTACGCGGATATGCAAATTTTTTAAAATTCAGGATATGATACGGCTAAGATACGTTAACAAAATATTTATACTAAAATTTATATGCATGTAAAATACTTGAACAAAAAATAAGCATTAATTATTCTTCGATACTAAATAATCATAAAAGTCGCAATTTACAAAAAATAATATATGTGATCAAAATAAAAAAAAAATCTAAAGTTTTCGTATAAGTCATATTCTATTTTCATTCATATGTTAGGATATTAATAAATACATCAATAATTTGTTAAAAATAAATAAATGCATCAATAAAAGAACTCAAAACAAAGTTTGTTTAATGTTGATTGATTGAGTCTCTCCTATTTTGTTACTTTCGTCCATTAAAAACATATTTTTTAATTGGTTAATCGTAAAACAATCATAGTGATTCATATTTTAAATTGAATCATATACTTTTTCATTGAATTTTCACAACACATTCTCACTTTTTTACCTTTTATTTTTTTTTTTCCAGGATACATCTATCTTTCTGAAGTATCTTATAAGTATTTGATAAAATATATAGTTTCAATTAAAATAATTAATTATAATAGTTAGTAAATACGTATCTGAAAATATCTGCAGAGTATCAATATCTGATACGGGTACATCTCCATTTTAGATTATTAAGTTTCATAGGAGTACACACAATAGTACACATATACACATCATCATAAATACACAATAACACATCTCTATAAATGTTCACCATTTCTTCTCACCCCCCCTTCTGTTTAAGAAACAACAGCCTTGAGAGAAACAGAATCAAATCCTTTCCTTAACCTTCACGCCTTCATTTAAAAAGGTTCAACCTTTTAACCAATCTCTGAACTCTTTCTTTGACCCTTTTTTCACTTCACCATTAAACTCCTTCCTAACTCTTTAAATTCCCACTTTATCATCATTCACACACACAACACTAAAAAAGTGAAAGAAAAAAAAAACTAGTACACTACACTAAACTCAAGTTCTCTTACATGGATCCTTTCAAAGAAAAAGCAAAGTGTGTATGGATTCATGGACCTATCATAGTAGGTGCTGGTCCTTCAGGTATAGCAGTAGCTGCTTGTTTATCAGAACAAGGAGTACCAAGTCTCATTCTTGAGAGAAGTGATTGCATAGCTTCACTATGGCAAAATAGAACCTATGACCGTTTAAAACTTCATTTACCTAAACATTTTTGTGAACTACCTATGATGAGTTTTCCTCAAACTTTTCCTAAGTATCCTACAAAACATCAGTTCATTTCCTACATGGAATCTTATGCTGATCACTTTGATATTCATCCTAGGTTTAATCAAACTGTTCTTAGTGCTGAGTTTGATTCAACTTCTAAAATTTGGATGGTTAGAACAAAAGAAGGTGATTTTCAGTATTTTTCCCCTTGGCTTATTGTTGCTACTGGTGAAAATGCTGAACCTGTTGTTCCTACTATTCATGGTATGGAACATTTTCATGGTCCTATTGTTCATACAAGTGATTATAAATCTGGTTCTGAATACAAAAATAAGAAGGTTTTAGTCATTGGTTGTGGGAATTCTGGAATGGAAGTTAGTTTGGATCTTTGTAGACATAATGCTATGCCTCACTTGGTTGCAAGAAACTCAGTAAGTTCCTTTTTTTTCCTTTCTAATTTTAATTGCGTCACAATCTTTGATATTATTAAAAAAAAAATGTGGTTTAATGTTGTCGATACATCTTCAATCGATGTGACATGCAAAAAAAAATTATTTAATAAATGTTTGGATTTATGGTGAGTTTGATAAAATTAGACCTACAACTGCAATTTTGTCAAAAACTAGCTTTAGTCGTCGTGATTTTGCTAAATTCATAGTCAGTTCAAAGTTCTAGTCAAGTTTGTACAATTTTATGTTGTGAACTTTTTTTATATTATATTAATACTTTTAATAAGGTCATTCTTAAAGATAGTCTTTTTATTATTGTTTAATAGTAATGATAGATCATGATAGATATATAATTGTTTAGTACTTAAAATGATGTCATGTATATTTATTTTTTTCCCATTTGGGTAACTAATTATCAAACTTGGGAGTTTGTTCTTTTTGGCTAACTTTGGTGCAATATTTTATATGATTTAAGGTACATATTCTTCCAAGAGATATGTTTGGTTTCTCAACATATGGAATAGCTATGGGACTATATAAATGGCTTCCATTAAAATTAGTAGACAAATTTCTCTTGTTAGTTTCAAGCTTCTTCTTGGGAAACACCAATCACTATGGTATCAAGAGGCCTAAAACTGGTCCAATAGAACTCAAACTTGCAACAGGAAAAACTCCTGTACTTGATGTTGGTCAAATTGCACAAATTAAATCCGGTAACATTAAGGTATGTTACTATTTTTTATATTTTCATATTAATAAATTTAAGAGAAAAATAAATAACCCCATTTTGTTGGTTCAACTTTCAAGCTAGAATAATAAATTTATTAATTTTGTAGGTGATGGAAGGTGTGAAAGAGATAACAAGAAATGGTGCAAAATTTTTGGATGGACAAGAAAAGGAATTTGATGCAATAATCTTAGCAACAGGGTACAAGAGCAATGTTCCTACTTGGCTCAAGGTTAAAAATTGATCTGTTATGTTACGTTTTTAGCTTTATCTTATTATTGAAGCACTTATGACCTATCACTATCTAGACTTGGGACACATGCAGAGAGCAGAAACATACAAATGTCTTCTTTTCTTCATGCAAAACGATCAAAGAATAAAATCAGTTTCTTTGGGTTCTGTGCTTGGTTCTCTACCACTTTTTTTTAATATTTAATTAATTTTTTCACTCATTGAAACATTATATATAAATAAGATATAAAACTCTGCATTCATTTCATTGTGACGTTTTATGATGTGTAATAATCTGATGAAATATCTATCTTGCAAGCAACTTGTGAAAGACCCTTTTAAAAAGTAGTACTATTCTTTTTGTCATAAAACAGTACTAAACTTTTGGTCAATTCTTTTTGCATCAAACAGTAATTATTTAATTAAATTTAATTTTTAACTTTTATTTTTGTTTCTTTTACATGCTTGTAGAAATTCTATTTATTATATTATTATATGGCTTATTTTAAATGATTTCTTTTTCTTGATTTAGGGTAATGACTTTTTCACTAAAGATGGAATGCCAAAGACACCCTTTCCTCATGGTTGGAAAGGTGAGCAAGGATTGTATACAGTGGGTTTCACAAGAAGAGGTCTACATGGAACATACTTTGATGCTATCAAGATATCTGAAGATATTACTAATCAATGGAAAACACTTAAGAGCAAGAGTTGTTGTGATTCACATATCATATTACTCAACAATTCATAAACCTATGATACCACCTCTTTGTCTTAGTAATAAGGTGTACCAAGTTTTTTAATTTGTCAAGAATTTGAGAGAAGAATATAGAGTTGGGGTCATTTGGGAATTGTATTAGCTAGTTTTTTTTTATTTTGTTCACCTTATTTTCTTGGTTTTCTGTGTATGTACAATTTTGTATTTAGGAGCATACGCTTTTTTAACTACTCAAGTGTTAGCTTTTTGTACAAAACAGTTTCATAAATGGAATGGCACTTCAGTTCTCAAACAAAAAGTATAGGATACTACTCAAAAAGTAAAATTAAAATAAGCAAACAAATAAAGTGAAAACTGAAAAGCAAGATGTGGGAGTTTACGCAGCTACTGGTGCATTACTCCTCCGATCCTTAATATAAGAGAAGATTCTGTTTTTAGTTTCATTTCTTTTATACTCCCTCCGTCCCGAAATATAAGCAAAAAAACTTATTTTCTTTATCCCAAAATATAAGGAAAAAAGACAACATTTTATTCTATATAATCTTGTTTTTTAAAAAAATCATTTTTTTCAATAAAAACTTTTGGTTATTCTCATGAAATTAAATGCAAATTACATTTAATGTTCTCTCTTCCATTTTTTCCATAACCAATAGTCAATAAAAATTGTTTTTACATCTTCCCGTGAAACTTATTCCAAAGAAAACACAAAAAACTATGCTACAAATTCTTATGCTTTAGTTTTTTTAATAAATGTGATTTTTCTTTTTTGCTTATAATTTGAAACGGATAGAGTATTTAGGACCGGAAGGAGTATTACATTATATGTATGGTTTTTTCCTTCTTTCTTTAATCAACTGAGAAGTATTGACCATAGTACTCACATCAAGCATTTAACTAACAGCAATCCACCTGGAAATCTGGAATTGAAAACTTTTCACGTTACTATCTGTACTCATATTACAAGACTGTTAGAATAGATATTGGAGTAAAGTAATTGCAAGAGTCATGTCAAGGAATATTATTAATAATTGGTTAAGGAGTGCTTAATTATTGCATTGTACTGTATAAAATATAAATTTTATTACTCTCTCCGTCTCATATTAGATGACCTAGTTGACTTCGACACATGTATCAATGCATATTTTTATCTTTCATATCTTCAATTCTCTACTATAAAAAATTATGAAAATTTAATATTTTAAAAATATTCATCGAGACAAATCCAACATCTTACATGATATTATTTATCTTTATGAATTAATAGAAAAATATGGTCAAAGTATGTTAAGTCAATAATGTATATTGTCAACTAGGTCATGTATTCAAGAACAACAGAGGGAGTATTAGTTATTAAAAATATTTAATTAACCTCTAAAAAAGAAAAATTTACATATTTACCGAAAGATAGGACGGGTGGGATTTAGGGTGGAAAAAAAAATGATTTATCCATCATACATGAATGAAAAAATTTAAAAGAGAAGTGATATAAAATTATGTGACTAAATTATTCTCTTTTAACTTCTACCGCGTGTATCCAAATTTTTTTGATTTGGAGTTCTGTCAAACTAAATATTTCTCTATAGTAGTATTGTTTCATTTAGAGGTAGAAAAGTTGGTCAATCGTTGTCTATAAGCCATCGCTTTCAATCAACCATAAACCTTTTGAGTTTAATTTAATCGCCACAAAATTACAATACATCTATACAAAGAGATGAGGGAGAGCAGTAACTCGCGATGGTCATGATTTCCATCAAGTTTTACAAGTTGATTAAAGTTTTGTTTGGGAGTTCGAAGCTGATGGAAAGGAAGGGTTTTGAGGGATAGAGATATATGGGAAAATTGAAAAATCTTTCATATTTTATGAAAGAGTATTTTTTGTAGAGAGTGATAAATTAATGTTTATGATTATTATATTTTTAATTTTAATAATATTATAACAACATATAATAGATTTGAAGAATTCATTGAGAAATTCTAACATGGTCACATGACCAAATAAAAAGTGTTTGGTCACACACACATAAAGAAATATTTTTTTAATGATAAGAAAGAAATTGATAAAAAAAATAAATGAATATTTTAAGGACCCAAACCTCTCAAAACTCTCCTCTAATACAATTTTTTAGTTCCCCAAATGAGGAGGGTTTTATATTTTAAAAAAAAATAAGCCCCAAATCCCCTGGTCTCAATGTCCTCTATTTCTTTCACTTACTCCTTCCTTTTTTTTCCGAACCCTCCTCTCCCTTCCCTTACAAACTCGCAAACAAAGCCTAAGAGTTATATAGCCGGTTATTTTATGGCATCATAAAAATAGTAAAAAAAATATTAATAAGGATTTATGGCTTGGTTAGGAAAGCAATTTTTGAGTCTTTAATGTATTAAACATAGGAAAAAGCCTGAAATTGATAGGTTTTTTTTTAACAAAAAGAAACTTATATCAGTCGACTTTCTTTTTTCTTTTTTTTTTATCAGTCGGCTTTCATTTAACTTAATACTAGTTTTTTTTTTTGAAAGGATTTAAATAGTAAGTTAACCTATCAAGATCTACTCTAAAAATATTTATAAAAAATGGTTATATATATTTTTAGTCTCTATGTCAACTTTTTGTTTTAGTCCCTCTTAAAAATTTCTTCAACTTTTAGTTCCTAAAACTTTTCCATCCTCACTATTGGTCCCTCCCTTAAAGTAAACTCATATGTAAAATTCATATTTTTGAATAAAATTTATAATAATATAAGAATTTTTCCAAAAAAATTTAACTTAGAAGTTTTTAACAAAACATGAATTAAATATGCATTTTTATATTTTTTACAGTTAAAAATTCATATTTAATTTATGTTTTACAATATTTTACACATTTCTGCACAACTTTATTAAAAAATACAAAAATTAACTTAAAAACAGGGATCAAATGTAGTGATTGAAAATTTTATAGATACTAAAAGTTGAAAGAAAATTTTAGAGGGACTAAAACGAAAAATCGGTATATTTATAGGGACAAAAAACATATTTAACACAAAAAAAAAAAAAAACAAATTAGTATTTTAAAAATATCAATATAAATAAAAAAAATTACTAAATATAAATGTAACATTCTTAAAGTGTTTATATGTTGATTCAATGTATGATTTTAACAAACTTTTTGCATGAGTTAGACTAATTGAACTTCCATTTAAGGGTTTGACTTCTTGTTTCGTGCCATTTATGTTTTTTCATGAAGCAACAACAATCAGAAATCGAATGTTTGGAAACATATTTTTTATTTTCATCTTACGTTTTTATTTTTAAATTTAATATATAGAATATGTCCAAAACAAAAAAAAACAAAATAATATTTTGTTGTTTATCTCATTCAATCATTCAATGTCATGTCATACTTTTGTATAATTTATTTTAAAATAAATTTAAATGTTAAACAAAATTTACTTATAGAATACCAGTATCCAACCAAACTCTAAAGTATCTAAAAGTTTACCATAAGTATTTTCATTGTCATAATAATAAAAATAAAACACAATATTTCCGAAACCAAACATGTCTTTATAATTGCTCCAAGAAAGAAGAAATAAAAACATGTCTTCCTTTACATTTAATTTTTTCCTTTATGGAAAAAAGAAGATCTCTTTTTGTCAAATGATATCTTATTGAGTCTTGTTAACTAGTGTCTCCGGGACAATAGTTAAGGAAACAAAAAAAAAATTACATTGAAAACATAATTCTTTGCACTTTTTTAACTTTGACTACAAAAGTTTCAATATCTTTATACTATATTTGATTTCCTTAACCAGTGTCTCGGGGGCACTAGTTAACATTTTCCTATCTTATTTGTGGAATTTTGAGATCAATGCACGTGCATGACCCCTGATTTTCACATAAACATGACGATGCATGGACAGAGACCAGGAGCTTCTGTATGCAGCCATTTTCATGTTCAACTCACTGTGATTGCAGCTTTCCTTCAATATAGCATAAAAAAAAAAATTCAATGACAGGTTTTTACTCAAAATTTAAAAGAGATCCATTACTTTGGGAAAACGTGTGAAAGAGTAAAAGTAACCTCTTAAGGCAATTGAAATCATGGCCATTTATTAATTATCTTAAGCTTTTTATGACAATTTTATCTGTTTTAACCTTTCTTTTAAAACTAAGAGTATACCACAAGAAAATAGTGTTATTTCTTCTCCTCCACCATAACAAATCAAGATATGTACCACAAAAGGCTTACTTGAATCGGGTAAAACTAAGATCGATGCAGAAGTTAATCGTCTATTAAGTTTTTGGAAGTTCTCCTCACTCTAGGCATCCTACTAAAACAATTCTTCCTTATGGCTCAAATTGATCAAAGGCAACACTTAGAAAAACTTTCAATGAATCTACGATAATAACTGTTTGAGACGGTAAATATAGATTTTAGGAACAAACCGATAAAATTTAAGTCTAAAGTGTAAAATTCTGATGATTAAGAATAGAATTCGATATAAAAGAGAAATCATGTGAGAATAATGTTGAATAAAAGTTTTAGGGTTTTAGAGAGAAGAATATAATTGTTGAAATGTTTGATTGCTTTCATATGAGCCACAAAGGCAAGTTAAATACAATTATTAGGGGTCAAATAGTAAATTGGCATAAAATAAAACTAGTGATAGACTAGTAATTTCTTGTAAAACCCAAAAATTAAGTGTCTTAGGAGGGCCAACAACTATTTCTCTTTTGAAATATGTGTCTTACGAAACTTAGTACTTCTAACCATAACTCACAGTTTAACAACTTAGCAAATAGTTGCTTCTCCTTCAAGGTTCGCAAACTACTCTCAAATGCTCAATATGTTCTTCCTTTGTTCAGGAATACACTATAATCTTGTGTATGAAAACCATAACAAAAGAATCTAAGTAAGGATGAAAAATATATCTCATGCAATCCATAAATACTGATGGTACGTTTGTCACACCAAAAGACACAATCATACTCATAATGACCATAACGGATTTTAAAAGAAGTCTTCATATTGCACCATCAAACTTCTCACGAATGTGATGATAACTTACTCCCAAATCTACTTTACTTAACACACATTCACCTCTCAACCAATCCATCGAGTAATTTATCCTAAGAAAGGGATATTTGTTCTTAATTGTGACTTTATTTTTTATTTTTTTTTTATTTTTTACTTTAATTGTGACTTTATTAAGTTGCACTAATTCACACACAAACCCATATAATCATATTTCTTCTTCAGTAACAACGCTAGTGCACCCAACGGATAATAGCTAATCTTAATGGACTACTTTATCTAAAAGCTATTCTAATTGCGTCTTAAGTTTTGATAATTCTAAGGGATACATTATGTAGTCAACTATTTAAAATGGATCATATACTTGTCACAAATTCTAAGCTCTTCTAATTTCTTTGTCAGTAACAACACGTCATCATATCATCATCATTACACAATTCACAATTTACACTTAGTTAAACAATGTTTCGTTCACATATCATTAATTAACTCAACTATTACTCATCACATTCTCATCATTAAATACTCATCATCGTATAACCATTTACAAGCCAACATTCCATAATTCATCAATTGACTACTTTATTCGATCTCCAATATTCACATATCATAAGTTACTTGCTCATACGTACTTATCATTCACACATGTTATCCCTATGTCCAATATCACATTAGTTCAAGCATCACAACCTTTATTCATTTTGAAAACACTAGCTCAATCTAACAAATTTTTAAGTTTCAAAATCGATTCCATTTTGTCTTAAAATCACTTAAAACGATTCAATCCAAAGCAAGCATTGATCACATATCATTTAATCATCAAAGGAATACCCAAGAGTACACGAGACCATCCCCCAAGCACCCAAAACACAAAACAACAAAATTGTTGTTCTGTGCAGGGCGCCTAGCGCCAGCCTGTGCCTGTTAAGGTGTTGACTCTCTGTAACTGGGCGCCTAGCACCCAAGTTGCAGCGCCAGCGCTGCGAAAGGCCCTTAAACTCATGTTTGTGAAGGTGAGAAAAACACAAGAAGGGAAGATTGAATTGTGTTAGCTTTTTCTTCGTTTCTCCTACTGATGTCACAGTTCAGAAGCAACTGACAATTAGCTTCTGAAGTAGTGATCAAAGACTTAATGTGCAGCGGATAAAAACAGAGTAAGAGAGATAGAAGAAGGACACAAAACAATTATACAGGTTCCTTCCACAAACCGGAAGTAGTCATGTCCCCCTTGCACTTTCAAGGAGATTTCACTAACAATGTAATCTCAAATTACAAGTACTCAAGCACACAAGCAAGAGATTTCCAATGCTCAAGCACACAAGCAAGAGACTTTCCTATGCTCTAGTACAACTACAAGAGACTTACAAATGCTCAAGTACACAAGCAAGAGACTTACAAACAAACATATTTACACATAAAATTGTTTGAGTTTGAACACTTGATATACAATCAGTGGTGTTCTCAATACAAATCAGTTACAGACTCTTTGGACTCTTGAGACTATTGAATTTCTAAAATGTGGACTATTCTTAAGAAATTCTAAGTAACTTTGAAATGCAAACAAAACAAAGTATAAATTTTGAAATGTTTAGAGAATCTAGCTTTTTGAATGCGTGTGTATTGCTTTCTTGTCTATATGTTGTATTCAGTCTGTATGTCCAACTAGAAGACCTTCACTCCTTTATATAGTGGTGTGAAAGAGACATTGGAGAAAAGCCAGCACACATGCATAAAAGAGTCGTTTGAAGCTTGTTGATCACCAATGATCTTTTGCCTGATATGGTTATTGTCCTATGAAGGATCAATTTCAAATCCATTCCTTGTATGAGGGAACATTTCTGCAGGCAGAGCTGTTATCCTTGTCTTGTTGCAAA
>Ga0315915_1006109_pt1 | contig 14814 bp, 10 predicted proteins | sample MpolbnodulesMG_FD_207738 | JGI IMG/M metagenome (GOLD analysis project Ga0315915, IMG submission 207738) | Medicago polymorpha root nodule microbial communities from Los Angeles, California, United States - branched nodules | ecosystem: Host-associated > Plants > Roots > Nodule | place: USA... | reverse complement strand
CAACTTCAAAGATCCAATTAAATTGTAACATCTTTTGTAATAACTAGCCACCTAGGAGTTATAACACTAATTATGCTATGATTGTAAGCTTTTGAGCATCCAAGCCTATTTCCTATATAAAGGGGGCGAAAATAATGAAAAAGGGATAGAGAATTTTGGATAAAAAAAATTACACTTTGTGTATTTGGAGTGAGAGTTTTCTCCTCTTTGAGTTCTTGGATTAGAACTTGTCTATCGAATCTTATCAATGGATTCCTTACCATTGTGGCGATTCCTCCTGGCTTAGCATTCCTTCTTGGATTGGAAGTGAGTGTGACGCATTCTTTCACCATTCCTTGTCCCAAATCCATTTTTTAGGATCACATCACTCTATTAGCATTTTCCTTGAAACATATATAGGTCAAAATATACAATCTATTATGAAGGTCTAGTCTTAGTCGTGTTAGTAAATTTGGTGAAAGTTCATGTTGATATGATTGGTACTCCATATTTCGATGTCATTTTGAATGTTTTATTATTTGATGAATTCATGTTTAACATAATAAGCAATCAAAGATAAAAAAATAGTTTTGAAAATTGTGCATTTAATATTTTAGAAGTTTAAAAACTTGTTTTTCAATACAATTTTTTTTTATTTCTCTTTCATTTTTAGCTCTTTAACATTTGAAACCATTTGTTGTAAATTTGCTATGAGAGTACTCCAATGTCCAATCCTTTCAGTAACATAGAAAAATTAGTTTTCCAATTTAAAGGATTAGTTTATTTTTTAGAAGAATTTTTCTTTTCTTAGATCATCTGTTACTACTATTGTATTTCGAATGGTAAATGATGATTGGCATTTTTGTATCTGATGTCTCTGCTTCATTTAATTTCTTAATTTAAGTAAGGTGATTTCTTATAATTAATGGTGATTCAATTGTTTAATTCATATACTTTTTACTACTTTGTCCATATTATAAAGCGTTTTTGCCAAAAAAAAAAGTCCCTTCCACCACTTCAAATATTAATGCACATTAATATATTTCTTTTTTACAAAAATAACTCAAATTAAATGTCGAGATTTAAAAGATCAATCATTTATTTCTTAATAATTGAAGGATAATTTTAAAAAAAGTATATTGTTGACAAAATTTATTGCAAAAACATGATCTTTTTTCTTGTCTTGTGTTTTTATCAAAATGTCTTATATATATGGACAAAAATAATGACTATGATTTTTCAATGTTGCAAGCTGTTCTCACAATTGGACATCTCATCTCTTGCAAGCTGTTCTCACAATTGAAAACCACAATCCAGATTAACTTCAAAAGTAAATCATCCTAGAAAGAGTAAGGCTCAAAAATGGGGTAGGTGTTGTGGGTTGCGAAGAAGCGATTGCTGGCAAGGTGGGAGAGATGAGGGATGCGGCGGTGGTTTGAAAGATTGGAGATTTGGGCTTCTTTTTTTTCAAACCGGTTGTGCCGGTAGCCTTTCACAATGTTTAATTGAAAAAGTGATGTGGCAGTTTAGCATAGGGTGTGTTGAAAGTTGAAACGCGTCTGTTAAAACGACTGACGGTAGCATCCCTCATACATTTAATGGTTAAGTTATTTAGTTATACTCCAATTTTTATTTTATTTACAGAATTTAAGATAATTTTTCAATTAGAAATAATCTCTTTGTTCTGGCACTTCATGAGAATGGTTGGGAGGCATTCGTGAAGATAAATAATCTCTTTGTTTGTGAGGCCTTTATGAAGCCTTTCTCACAAAATCCATATAATTAAACAATACACACCATGTAACATAATACTAACACCAAAAGCACATTATTTGTGTAAGAACCAATAATCATTTTATTAACCATATCAAACAATTTATACAATCAAAAGGAAAAAAAATAAAAAAATTACATCAATCTAATCGAAACATCATATCATCCATTGGAGTTGAAGCACGACCTCTCCGCTTAGAATGTCGGCGACAACTCCGACCAAATTTTAATTTTCCGTCCTCGTTAAACATTCGTTTTTCTTTCGAAACAATAACACACTCCGGTGGTGGGACAGGGTACCTATATGTATCATAACAGTAGGAGTAGGACAAGAAATGTTGGCGGAAGTTTTGCATTTTGAGACGGGCAAGGGTTTTATGATGGCGTAATCTTGAGCTTTGAGATTTTCTGAGCAAAATTCGTCATCCGGAGCTTGAATAGGATCAAAAACACAACCCTTGAGGATTAGATTCTTGTATGTAGCCACAAAAGAACCGTGATTATAATCCACTTTGTGATTTCCTTCGTGTATGGCCCATTTTGATGCATCCCATATGGTAGGTAGCATACAGGTACATCAGCTTGGATGGGTAATTGCTTTCCATTTGCTCATTTCGTATCACTTCTCTAATTTGAATTTCATCAATGTAAAATACACAATAATTCATCAAACATGTGATAAACACGCTATTAATAAGGAATTTTTTTTAACAAAATACATGGTAAGTAGCAAGTACTACTTTACAACATTCCCACCGTAGAATAATATATATTGTCGTGTACGAGTTAATTGATTATTTTTGGTAGTGAACCAGGTGTACGAATTAATTGATTTTCATTTATATAGCCACCACAATATTTATATTTCTCTTCTTTCTTTTTTTTAATAAAAAAGGTATCTTTTCCTTTGTAGAAAAAGTTCTGCTACATACAAAAAAGTTCTATTTATACCAATTTTAATTGCACTTAGATAGACATAAGATCCTAACTAACATGTATTGGGTAGATTATAATTTTCAGCTGGACTTAATTTAGTAGTAGAGACACACCAACATATCAAAAGAAAAAGAAGAGAGGACAAAACTACATAATATTTGTTTCTGTCCAAAGAATGCTATATTTGTGATATTCTTTGGTTGGGTCAAACCAAAGATCGTAACGCTCCTCACGACCACTGGTTCCATTTCCAAACAAGTTTGTTTGAAATTGCCATGGCTTTCTAGCTTTATTACCCAGGAATTCGAAATCCGGTTCATCATGCCGCTTTCTATCATCCCACATGCATACAAACTAGTTTTAATTAAATATTATATCGAAGTAATATTCATAAACATTAATTTATATACTTACATAGAAGGTGACACAAACATCAGCAGTAACATAATTTGAAGGTAATTTTATCTCCGCGCTGAAAAATCCACGGGTGTACATATCAATGGATTTGAATCCAGAACCTATTCATAATAAAAAAAAAAAAAACAATATAACCTTCATGAAAAAAGAGACAAGAATGTTTTTGCATGTTTATGGTTAATTTAATTCGACTTACCAGAGTGTTTATGAATAATCAATTTTACGGAGTTTCCATCAACCGATGGAAGAACGTTTTCTTTTCCCCAAAGATAAGTGAAGCCATCATGAAATGGTATGGTGGCTAGATCGAACGCAGCATGTGTAAAACTAGAGAGAAGGAATAAAGAAAAAAAAGAGAATAAAAAATAGGTTTTTGTGAAAGGATCCATGATAATAATTTAGTAACTTTTTTCTGCTCAAGAACTTGCTCTTCTTTGTTTTCTTCTTCTACTCACTTTGGTCTATTTTATATACAAAATTAAGTTCTATACAAGGAAATCAAGCGATTAATATTGGTCTTTAATTCACGCTTCTACACAGCGGCAAATAGCAACATCAGTTTTAGAATAGTTGTAATTGAGTAGTTAGTTATTATTACACTTAATTGAGTAATTAGAAATGTAATCCCTTCATTCCCGTGAGCTAGCTCAGTTGGTAGGGATATTGCATATTATATGCAGGGGTCGGGGTTCGAACACCGGACACCCTACTTCTCCACAATTAAATTGTGTGAGCTCTACCCACTAAGTTACTTGACAAAAAAAATAAAATGTAATCCCTTCAATTAACTCCAAGATTGCAAGTCTTGTCATTTCCTTTAAGACATTGAAGCATAAGAATTGTTATCTTGGCTAGAAAGGAGGGGGAAAATAAAAAACAACTCATGACCAACACATGACATACAATCCCATAAACTGGGAACTTAAATGATAATATCCCATTTTTTTCATGAGATCAAATCAAAAATTGAAAGACACAATTAAGCCCAATCGTAAAAACTTCACTATACACAGTTACTATTTGTTTTTTGAAGGAACTATACCAGTTACTATTCTTTTTGTATTTTATGGTAAAAAAATTCAATAATGATTATCATAAGTAGGGTCATATTAACATGTAACCTAAGGGCATATGATTCCACAAATAATAATTACTTATTGAAAATAACAACCTAAATTGACACAATTTTCAATAGATACTTTTTATGTACATACTATCATTTCCCTTATCATAAGTAATAAAATTTTGAAAATATTAAATTTTATTTCGATGACACTTTTAATAAATAGTATAATTTTCAAATATTATAAATTCTAGAAGATAGAAAATCATTAAAAAAACTCCTCTTGTTTTTTTATTTCTGAAAGAAAAAACTCCTCTGGCTAATAAGTTAAAAAGGAATTTTCAATTAATTCTCTCAAATTACTAGTATTATTATCACACGCCCATAATCAATGTTTGCAAATCATAATTCTATAAATTCTCTCAAATCACGCGGTCTTTTATAATTGTCTTCGGCATTTGGTATCACTTCTATTGTATTGTATCATGTTTTAAAAAGTTCCTTAGCATTACCCAAAAATATTAATTCCCCAACTATATGGAAATATTTTTTTTAAGGGTCATGCTACATCATGTTAAGGTTAGCAAGTATTTATTACGAAACATTAAATTTCAACCTTGTGAGATTTTTTTTTATGGTAATAGTATTAACATGTAACCTAAGGGCATATGATTCCACAAATAATAATTATTTACTAAAAATAATAATAATTTAAATTTAAAAAATAAATTGGCACAATTTTCAATAGATTTTTTTTTGACAAAACAATTTTCAATAGATTATTTTTATATTTGTTAACATACTATCATTTCCCTTATTATAAGTAATAAAATTTTGAAAATATTAAATTTATTTCGATGACACTTTTAATGAATAGTATAATTTTCAACTATTAAAAATTTTAAAAGATAGAAAATCATTAATAATTTTCAATTATTATAAATTTTAAAAGATAGAAAATCATTAAAAAAACTCCTCTTGTATTTTTTTTATTTCTGAAAGAAAAAACTCCTATGGCTAAAAAGTTAAAAAGGAATTTTCAATTAATTCTCTCAAAAGGAATTTTCAACTAATTCTCTCAAATTACTATCATTATCACACGCCCATAATCAATGTTTGCAAATCCCAATTCTATTAATTCTCTCAAATCACGCGGTCTTTTACAATTGTCTTCAGCCTTTGGTATCACTTATATAGGTTCTTAAAATTAGGAATTCAACATGCAAAAATAATGCATTTAACATTTTTTTTTACAATGCATTTAAAAGTGATTATTCTGTTATGTCATTCTTGAGTCTTTCTTGATAAAATCTTTCTTGATATATAGCATTGCTCTTTAACCATTGATAATGTCCTATAATCCACGAGAGTGAAGACTCAGAGACATCTCAATTTAGTTACTATGAAAACTAAAAGTAACATTTATTTTCTAAGAAAAATAAACCAAGACAATTCAATCACTAAAAGGAATAAAAAAATAAGATGATTATCTACAAAAATGATTATGTTACGAAGCATACAAATAAATATTTCAATATAAACAATTTTTTTTACAAATAGAATAAAAAAAATAAAGAAAATATAAAGGGTTAAAGAAGTTTTCTGTTCCTAAAAATTTAAATTTGTTTGATTATTTTTAAAATTTTCAGTTTTTGACTGTTTTTTTATGAAAATGTGGTGTAGATGGTGAACCAACTACAACACCATATATATATATATATATATATAATAAAAATAAACTGTTTACCATGTCATAAATCATAATTCTGTCAAAAAAAAAAGTCATAAATCATAATCATTAATTCTTTTTTAATAATACAATAAATAAGGGCATAATACAATCTAAAAAGCCATAACATGATGTATCTTTCTCTATCTAAATGGAGCTATCATTTTGTCAAATAAGGCTCCACAATTCGTTGCATATATGAACTATCGGGACAACAAAACTTTCTCATCATTATCATCCAACTCTATGTTCTCTTCCCTTGGATAATCTAAATCATCGTCAATCTTGCTACTTTCTTTACCTTTCAGTTCATTTGATTCTAAAACATGAATTTCACAATATTCTTCTTTTTCTCTTGTGCAATCTTCCACCTCTAGTTGCTGCATTTCTGATTCCTCTAATGCAACCATTCTTGCTCGATCTCTGTCTCTCGGGTATGTGCAGTAAAGGAATGAGTAGATGCAGACACAAAGTGTCAAAGGAATTACAAAAACAATACAGATTGCCTTGGCGAGTGATGCTGCATTTTCCCTATCTGTTTCGATTTCAACGGAATCAGAAGATCCTTTTGGAACTGGTCTATAACCAAAAACATTTTGTGCTAATAATCCAACAACCGGAGGAGCAAATGATTGCAATATAGACTCGAAAGATTGATCCAAAGCATATATAGCTGTCCGGGACTTCTCAGGAACTATTTCTGCAAATATTGGACTGTCCACACAGTTAAATTTTGAAAAAAAACATCAATGACATGCCAGCGGTCAATGACTCAATATTCAGCAGTTGTTAGTGTTTTGAATTACTATATATAGTTAGGTACCTAAGAAGTTACCATTTTAGATTTTTAGGATATATACAAAATGGACACATTAAATACACTACAACTTTTCTCAATATATATATATATATATATATATATATATATATATGCGAGAAAATTACAAAAGGTGCTAATATAAAAGACTTAGTACATACTTGTTAGTTGCCGGAGCATTCCAGGATGTAGCAAATCCCATGATGACTAAAACCAGACCATGCATGAAGGCTGTGGATGGATCATCAGGCAACATTAACAGCAGAATGGCTGCTAAAGGAACAGCTGAACCAGCACTTATTTGTGACAACATTATTCTCCCGGTGTTTGGTAACCGTAGGGATAAATAATCTCCGAACCATCCTCCAAACAGAGACCCCAATGAAGCAGAAACTATAAAGAAGGTCCAAAGAATTGCTGTTGTACCATGTGAGAAGCCTATTAGTTCTAACCAAAGAGTGGCAAATGACAAACCTGACCATGGGAATGATCCAAAAACTCCCTGAGCCACAATTATCTGAAACGATGGAATTTTTATAACCGATTTTGCTTCTTTTATTAGATCTTTAATTTCAGAATAAAAGGACTGGTTTGAAGTTTGATATCTGTTGTCATTTTTTGGAAAGTGTGGATCATTAGCGTAGATGCGTACCAATATACCAACTATAACACTAATCAATGCAACTAGATGAAAAGCTATTCTCCAACCAGATATACCAAAGATTGATGTTGAGGCTAGTAGTACTGAGAAAAGACCACCAATAATACTTCCAAGGTTTCCTGTTAGTTGTAGCCACCCAAATGCCACACCACGGTTGCTATCAATGGTGGAGTCAGCAACTAGAGACTGAATTGCTGGAATTACAATGGCTAGTCCAATGCCATTTAAACCTCTTGAAATTGCCACCTAATCATATTTATGCAAAACTATAATCATTTATTGATGAACAATGCCGTTCACTATACTTACCAAATACGTACATTAATAATGTCATTCACTAGTAGCTCTCACCGGTTAATAACATTTTTTCAAGAGCTTTAAGCATTCTTTGAGATGCTACTTCACTCATTTTTATCCTCATATCTTAATTAAAAATATATTTTTATGTAAGTTTATATTTATCAATTAATTTCACTGCAAAGTTTACAAAACTTTGTAAATTCAATCAGGTAACATGCTAATTATAAAGTCACACAGTGCCTTGCCTCAGATAGAGAAGTTTCTAAGGATGCAGCAGCAATAAAGAGTTTAGATTTAACATCCCCACAACTTCTACACTAACAACTAACTGTCCCCATGGACAGCTGGGACAGGGGGCCCAAAATTCCATATTTAGTATAGTAACTATCAAGTCTAGGCAAAACAAAACTTGACCTGAACCAAAATTCCATGTGGATAAACAAGTACAAATATGTTGAAACAAATCAAACAACTGCCAAAGGAACTAAATATTACAAACAAATCACACGATCTGCCCATTATGTCTAAAACAAAAACAAACATAAGCAAAACAAAGGTAACATTGAGGTAAGAACCTGTAAGAAGGTGGAGGAGATGGCGACGAGGAAAGTGGCAGCAGCCCAAAGAAAAGCACCTAGAGCAATAACATGTGCACGATTGTGTCGTGTGGCGAGGTAAGCAGCCAGAGGGTAACAGAATGATTGAACAAGTGATCGGAAAAGAGTAAGAGAACCTAATGCGGTTGGATCAGCGTTAAGTTCAGCACCAACTTCTTTGTATACTCCTGGCAGCAATGACTCATCAGCTCTCTGCATAATACTTGCCAGATTCACCAGCACCAATGTCAATGTCTCTGCCTTCATCTTCCTTTAAATGATTACAAACTGTTCCTGTTACCAGTCTGTATGCATATCGGAGATTGGACAGGAGATGGCTTTCGACGGTCAACGGTATTTGCTTCTTGCCTCAATACAAGCTGCTGATGTGATGAATGGGTCATGATGGCATGGCTAAATGATCTCTACATCCATACATCATGGTTTTCTTTCTTTAGTGACAATCTTTAATTGGATCGAAATCTTGTACGACATACTGCACATAAAATTTTAAATTTACAACTGGTATTTGTTTACTAGCAAAAATCTTGCTAACTCATGTGCAATTGTGTCGATGTATGTGATATGAATATAACTAAAATTATATAAAACAAGTTGGTTAATTTAAAAACATAATAAGTTGATTAAAAAAAAAAGCAAGTTGACTGTTTTCCTTCAAAAAAGAAAAACAAGTTGATTGTCTAAAATCTCTTGAAATTGAAATTACCACCTAATATAATCCATATAAAACAACAAGTAGGAGTTAGAAAACAAATCATATTTATACATATTTATAATCATGAAAGAAAACGAATCATATTTATAATTACCAGCCGATATCATGTCGGTCTGTCTACTCTTTCTACTGCGCTAACGCATGTGATTATTTTAGTATGTTTGTTTGTATAATTTTGATTTAAATTTTAAAATATTAATGAAAATTATTGATATATTGGTTTATAAACAAAATATTGTCAAGACATATAACAAAATTATTTTTGAACTCAACATATTTTAGTTTGTCTGCATATAAAATTAAGATAAAATAATTATCATTTATTGTTTATTCTAATAGTAATTAGTAACATGAATAAATGACATGTTATGTAAAAGAAACATCATGTTATGACTACGATAAAAGAATATCTTTAAAAACAACATTTTTCGTAAAATCTCTATCTTCTCCTTCTATTTTCCCTTTTTTAATGAGAATTTTTATTGAATTTTGAGAAATTCTTTTTGATAAAGCTACATATGATTGACCATGGCTGAAAACATGTCGTGGAAGATAGATTCCGACATTGAGAATGATATGTCTTTGTGACTTATTTATCGTAATAGCAAAACTAAGTCTAACGGGAAACTTTTTTCTACTAAGCACAAAGGAAAGTCATGAGCTCACATTTGTTTTTAATTTAATTATGGGCAAGAATGCTCTTTTTCCAGCATTGCTTCTTGTTAGGATTTCCACATCCAACATATTCTTAAATAAATCACGACATAACGATCGTGTCCCATTACACAGACCATATCTAGGGTCTATGTTTCACAACAACATAAAAGGTGCACCATTTTTTACCTTTAAAATATGTGGTGGTATACTTCCTTGAGCAATTGAGTTTAGGAATTCCTGTTGATATAAGTTATGAGTATCCCCTTCAACCTCGTCAAATGACAACAAATTATGTTCTTCTCGTGGAAACTGATTGATAATTAATATTTAATATAGTGCTAACAAATCTTTTTCTAAAATATTTTGAGTCCTAATATATTTTTAGAGGATTTAAAGTCCAATCTTTAACATTATTTTTTGCTCACGTTTGTTACTAATCTTTTTTTTAGAGGATTTAAAGTCCAATCTTTAAATTAGATTTTGCTCGCGTTTGTTACTAATCTTTTTTTCAGAAGATTTAAAGTCCAATCTTTAACATTATTTTTTGCTCATATTTGTTTCTAATATTTTTTTAGAGTATTTAAAGTTCAATCTTTAACATTATTATATTTTGCTCACGTTTATTACTAATATTTTTTTAGAGGATTTAAAATTCAATGTTTAACATTATTTTTTGCTCACGTTTGTTACTAATCATTTTTTGAGGATTTCAAGTCCAATCTTTAACAATATTGTTTGTTCACGTTTGTTACTAATATTTTTTTTAGAGGATTTAAAGTCTAATCTTTACCAGTATTTTTTTACTCACGTTTGTTACTAATCGTTTTTTAGAGGATTTAAAGTCCAATCTTTACCATTATTTTTTGCTCACGTTTGTTACAATTGATCAAAGGTTAAGGAAGAGTAACTTATATTAATAAAATAATATGGAAATACTGTTTTTTGTGGAAGAGATATGAAAATACTTGACAATCTTTGTCGGTTGTATTGAGGGGAACAACACAGATGTACAACATGAAATCGGCTGATAAAAAAGTAACATGAGTTTTTGTTTTGTGCTAGTTTTTTGAGTTTGATATGTTGTTAACGGAGGTAAAAGAGGGTTAACGGGAACGATTAGTGACATGGATAGTCCACGTGTTATTTTATAATTGGCTAGCAGTAAGAACAATTCATAAGGAATTGTGTGAAAGTTTTCTCCTTAAATTATATTTAATATTATCTATTTGTTACATGTGTTATTTGTATTTAAAATTAGATTAGAGCCCCGGCGTTGCCCGGGTTAGATATTAAATAAGTTTGTGTACATGAATACACGTGTAAGTATTTTAAATTGAATTTATTTAAATTTACAATTATAATAATATCTTAAAAATAAATATAAATGGTGAGATGAATGTCCCATGCAAGAATAAAAAGTGTAACAAAATCAATAATGAATTAGTCCAAGTGGTAAGAATTCTGGATCCCTTTAAACATGTGGTCATGGGTTTATTTCGTGGCTCATGCGTATAAGAAAAAAAATCGATTGAAAGGGAAGAACTCACCTTTTGAGCCCACCGATTCCTGACGGAGATTAGTCATCTCTAACGATGGTGAAATTTGTGAACCTATATCATGGTTACTAAAAACAAGTATAACGAATAAATAGACAAAAGACATATAAATTAACTCCTTAAAAAAATTATACGGCTTCACAATGGTTATAGTTTTATAAAATATTCTATATTCATAGGAAGTTGGTTTAAATTTATGGTTGTTATTAGAAATTAAGATATTTTTTATCTCATAACATATTACATCAATGAACGTAGATTGATATTTTTTTATAATAACATAAATTGATATTTTGTAACATTGCCGCTTCACACAGTGCATTGAATTTTGATCCCCTAGAATATCACCAATAACAAAATTAAATAAATATTAGCATAGAAAAATAATTAAGTTAATGTAAAATCATGTTAGTAAAAGTTCATGAAGAAATTTTTTTAATGCATGTTATATCATTCATAAAAATCACATCGATTAAATATATGTGATCTCTTTAATATTCGGCATTCTTCACATTCTAATGATCCTAATCTTAAGTCTCCATATTTTATATTTAGAGTGTGAATAATGTTACTAAAGTTTTTGGAAAAAAATCAATAGTATATGAAAAAGTGTATGAATTTTTTTTATGGATGTGATATTTGTTAAACCTGAAGAATGAGAAAGGTTGATTTCAAAGGTGTAATTCTACTTGTGCTAAAATTATGTGAGTAGTTGTTTTGCAAAAATCCCTTAATTTTATAGTCTTAAAAATATGCGACTAGTTAAAATTTGAATTAGCATATAATGCTAAAAGATAAAGAAATAACAAATCATTTAAGCAATTTAAAAAATTAGGTTTTAAAGATAAAATATAATAAAAACCTTTAAAAGAAAGAAAAAGATATAATATATGTAGTTTGTTGAGACAATTATGTTACATAGAAAGTAATAAATAAAATATACTAAAAATTTGAAGATTAATAAAAAATAAATTTTTTATTGAAATAAACTATGATAAAGTAAAATAAAACAACATTAAAAAAATGGAAATAAAACAAAAGAAACCTAGATTTATAGTTAAAGCTTGAATTGGAATATGATACTAAAAGATTAATAAAAAGAAGTAACAGATAATTTAAGAAATAATAAAAATTAGTTTTTAAAGGATAAAATGTAACAAAAACAAAAATATATAATATATTTAGTTTGTTGAGATATTTATGCTACATAAAAAATAATGAATAAATTATTTAGAAAATTCAAGAAATAATAAATATATTTAAATAAAAACATAATATTATAAAAATATTTAAAAAACATTGGTATATTTATATCAAATTAAAATAAATATTATTCAAAAAAAAATATTCAAAACAAATTTGAAAGCGACAAAAATATTGAATATGAAAAAAAAAATAAACTATTGAAATAAATTATGATAAAATTAAAATATACTTTTAATAATTGTACAAAAAAATTATTATTTAATCTTATAATGAACTACATATTAATTGGAAAATATCAGTGTAATGTACATAATTTTGAGAGAGACGGATATATGCTAAATAGAAAGAAGAAGAAAATCTATTTGATGATTTTTTTTTTTGTTGAGATATCAATACAAAATTAAATTTTCACATAAAAATAGAAGATTAATAATTCTTTTTGTAAATAAATGTGGAGTCGAAACGTGACATAAAATATCTTTTAATTGATTGACATCATCAATGGAGTTAAATTTTGTAGCCATAATTTTTCGAAAATAAAAATAAAAAACAGAATGATGAAATTCATGATTTTGTTAGTTGGGAATCAAAATTGAATCAAGATATTGTAAGTGTGTGTGTGTAAACATCAGAGTGTTTAAGAAGTTTGAAAAATTGTCTTCAAAAATAAAATAAAAAAATAACAAAAAGATGAAAACATGTTATATTAAAAAGTAGCATTAGAAAATGGTTGAAATATACATATCAGAATATATGTAAGAGAAATAATAGAATTGGTGTTTGGCAAACCTAAAGAAGGAAAATGCTTAGATGTAAAGAAGGTTTGGGGTTTCCGTTTGTGCTTAAAATATGTGACTATATGATTAACCAAAATTTCTTTATTTATGTTAACATTTGCATTAGAATATATTGCTAAAAGATTACACTATAACTAATCGAAGTTTTTTTCCTCAAAAAGAAAAACTAATTGAATGAGACAGTGTAAAAAGATTACGTAGTAACTAATTGGAACTTCTTTTCTTAAAAAAAACAACAACAAAAAAACAAACCAATTGGAGGCTTTTAATCATAAAATAAGATCATATATGTAAACTTTGTTGAATGTATTATACGTAGTTTGTTGAGATATCTCAGCTACATAAAATATTAGAAATTCAATAAAAATTTAAATAAAATATTGAGTGGATAAGATCAAAAGTTTGTTGAGATATTTATGTCTAAAATTAAATTTATAAAATAAAAAAAAATAAAATATTGAGAATGAATTTGGAAGTGACACGTGGCATAAAAAACCTTACTTTATATATATACTATTGATTAAAATTAAAAATTAAGTGTATTTTTGGAAAGAAAAGTTCAACACAAAAGTATACTGAAAGGGTTAGTTTTCTTTATATATATAGTATAGATAATTGGCTATTTGTATTTAAAATTAAGGGTATTTTTGGAAAGAAAAGTCCAACCCAAAAGTATGCTGAAAAGGATAGTTTTCTTTATATATAATATAGATAAAAGAAAAAAAGTGTCCCTAAATATAAGATCTTCTATATGTATTTATTGGTTTTTTTCTTTCTTCCAAATACATTATTTATTGATACTACTAATTTGTCTTGCAATATAAAAAATTAACATTGAATATATTTACACATAAAAGATAATTGCGACAAATTTATTAATCCAACAATTTTCTTAATACACATTATTTTTGTTAGAATATCCTATTAAAAGGGACGAATAGTAAGATAAAATGATAAAATACCTATAATATCTTAACAAAATCAAATTGAATGGATACACATGTCATTGAATTTCTAACGTTGACGACCTAGTCATCGATTCTTAACCTAACAAGATGGGACAACAAACAACATTACGACCTTTAACAATATTTGCTGATTCAAAAAAAACACAATACATTACGACCAGATAACGAACAAAATAACGACACGTTGAAACGACAAAGTCACACAAAAAAACTTGACATATATGAAAAAATCACTTATTTTATAGTAGAGAGTAGTTTTTTTTTTTGTGTGTTGTTTTCTTTTTTTTTCCTTTCCTTTTTGCATTGTAACAAAAAAAAAATTAACATGGCGGAAAGATAGATTCCGAGAGGGTGATTTCTAATATAAAAAAAACTTGATTTTTGACCCGTGCTCCGCACGGGTTTATTGTAAAGGGATTGACATACGAATCATAAAATGCAATATATAATTGGTAACGGTGAAAAAAATAACACGTGATAATCCATAGTAGACAAAATAAAACACTTCATAAAATGTATGAAATCTGAAAATATTATAAAAGAAAATCCGGTAATCCTATCAATAATTCGGTAAAAGAAATATGAAATTTTTAGTACATTGGCATGTAGTTTCATCACACATT
>Ga0315915_1006106_pt1 | contig 14818 bp, 4 predicted proteins | sample MpolbnodulesMG_FD_207738 | JGI IMG/M metagenome (GOLD analysis project Ga0315915, IMG submission 207738) | Medicago polymorpha root nodule microbial communities from Los Angeles, California, United States - branched nodules | ecosystem: Host-associated > Plants > Roots > Nodule | place: USA... | reverse complement strand
GATTTCGCTGGACTCCTGCTTAGGCAGTACGAAGAATGCATTTCTACACGACGAGAGGGGCGAGATTGATTCGGGGAATTGCTCTGAACTGGGGAGCGAATGGGAACTGGGTTGCTGCTTCGATATTACATCCAGACATTCTCAAGATGGATGAATATAAAGAAACAAATAAGGACGTGTTTGATTCCACTCTGTTTTGCATGTATATATAGTACAGAGAGAGTGTGGAGAGCTATGCATATATGCGTTGGAACCACAACTTAGACCATTTTTTCATTTCCATAATTTAGTAGTATGTTACCTTTATGGAAAATAGCATAAATAAATGCAATACAAAGTATCTCAAGTATTACATTTTCGGGTAGCACTTGAGTGACATTGTAACATTGGTCAACTACAATATCACAAGTGTCTTTCTTCTTTCTCTTTCACAATATTTTTTTGTTTCTTTGTACATGTGTGACATTGTGGTTGACCAATGTCACCCACCACAATGTCACCCAAGTATTTTCCTACATTTTCGATGCAACTCATAAAATGAGGACGGTGCACCATTTTTTTTATTGGAATTCAAATTGGCAAAGACTTTGGAGGTAAATATTTTAGGGTTAACAATTTTAGTAATTAATGCGGTACAATTAGAGGGAAATTTTTAGGTTTAGGTGTTGCTAAACCTAATAAGTTTTAAGAATAAGGGATGAGTCTAGTATATTATACATTATAGGCTTATTTTTAAGGTCTGGTCTAGATTTTTTAAAAGTCTGAATGTCTATTTAAAAGTCTATTTTACACTAAGGTCTAGCAACATCGATAAACCTATTGCTAAATAAGTCAAATCTTATTTCCTCAAAAAAAAAAAGTCAAATCTTATGAAGACCTAAAGCGCACAAATATGCATGTTACTGAATAACAAAATCTTACGAAGATCTAATTAAATCAATATGTTTGCTACTAAATAACCAAATCATATGAAGGTTTGAGTTTCTAAAAAAACTTTAACAATATTAATAATGAAATATATTATAAATAAAAAGTTTAATAAGTCGGTCTGACATGCTTAATAAGTTTTATCGTAAGCCTTAGTCTAACCAATTTAATTAAATAAGATTTATAAAGAGTTTGAACTTGAACTTCTTATTAAACAAGTAGGACCGAACTAAACTTTAAACAAACTAGATTGTAGGCTCCTATCGGACGGCCTTGCTTGTTCCTACCCTAAGTATAACCATAATAAATGACCAATCTCTCTCTTAATAGTGAAAAATAATAGTTTGTTTAAAACCTTTTGCGTAAATAGAAATCACCGTTTTCAATTTTCGCCAATGGAGCTAAGAATGGAGAATGTGGATGAAGAATAAAATGAGGAAAGAAGTCATTTGAAAATTGTAAAAGAAAAAGGTGAGGATATAAATGATAGAAACATTCTTTCATAGTCACAAACACAAATAAATAGTATTTGGTCACACACACATAAAAAGCTATTCTTTAAAATACTAAATCATTTTATTATTAATTTCTTTTTTATTATTAAAAAAAATCTTTTAATATGTGTGTGCTCAAACACTATTTATTTATGTTTGTGACTATAAAAGAATTCCTTTAAATGATAAAATATTAGGTTACGTGTGTGAATACACTTATATCAAAAGAAAGGATAGTCCTCGTGAGCTTAACTTAGTTGGTAGGGACAATGCATAATATATGCAAGGTCTGGGGTTCAAACCCCGACCACCACCACAAAAAAAAGGGAAAAAAAACGTGTGGGATACATAATTTTTGTTGGAAACATACATAAATCAACTTTTTCTCTCTTATTCTCCAACTATCTTCTTCTCCTTTACTCTTCTTTCCTTCTTCATTGTTGTCCAATCCTTTGGACTGGGCCTTCGTCCACAAAGACAGTCCAACAAGCATAAAGCCCAAGGGTCCATGAGGCGTACAAAGGGGAGGTGTACGAGAAGCTTTGTGTAGTAGCATTCTTTAAGGCAGACTCTATAGTTGAAGCCTTCACTGACGGTTGTCCAAGATTGCACCGCAGATCACGGAGACGGTTATTGAGCTCTATGCCTTGCGTCACACCCAAAACATAATTCATTCACCATTTTTTAGCATAAAATCCACTCTTATTGACTTAAGCGTCGCAGTGTTAACTTGCTTGCAGGTACCTTTCTCTCTGCCGTAGAAAGCTTACTCTCCTCCGTGTTGGAAGATCGCCCTCCACCGCCTTGAAGCCTCTTCTACTAGAGAACCACCGTCAACTATTCTCTTTTTTGCATTGAACAAAACTTTTTTTTTCATTCTTCTTCACCAAAATTCTTTATTTCCCTCGCGGATCTTAATCTTATTTTCTTAAAGGTTCGGAAACAACATAAGTTTTTTCTTAGATCTTCTATTATGTCTGAACTCGTTCAATGTTGGACCTTAAAAACATGACTTTGATTTAAGACCTCCCTTTTCTTTCTAACAAAAAAAAAAGATTTTCCTAGTCTTTTCCGCTTCTTCTCTTTGTAATTTATACTTCAAGAAAATTACATTATAAACTAGAGAGTTGTTATTTGAACAACCAAAGACGGAACAACATATTTGCAACATATGGTTTTTTCTCTATAACATGTACACAAATTGAGGTAGAACAATAAGATATTAAGAAGCTTTAAATTGTATATATTGATCGGATAAATATGTGTTGTCAGTCGTCCATGTTTTATGTTCATGAATCATTTCTCTATAAATTATGATTATTTTTTTTGGAAGTCAATCAGCTTTGTTTACGAAACACAGTGTTGATAAAATTAAAAGGGTCAAGTCTTTTTTTTTTTTGGTCAAAGGTTAAGTCTTTTTTTTGTTATAACAGCAAGGGTTAAATCTTGAAGCATGTAGTCTTCAGGCAAACATTCCATGAAGATAATATTCCAATAATCAACTGAAAACGTAATTTAAATTACATAACAAATTAAATAAAAAAACTCTTGTTTCTTCACAACATTCCACGTGCTCTCTCCATCTTAAGTGAGCCTGTTTGAAGCACGGTTGAGATTTGAAAGTTCATTTACTACATTGAAATGAATAGAATGAGGCAAAATGTAATGGAGACGAACAGAGCGCAAAGAACATATCGATCATTCTACTGTTTCGGTATCAAACCCCTGATTACATGATTAATCTAATAATTTTGACATTTCTATCGGTTGAACTAAGAATTATGGAGCACATTTCATTTCTTACTCCATTTATATTTGTATTTTACAATTTCATAATAATAGTGTTTTCTTTATACATATCTAAATAATGAAATCTCAACTCCACAAAAAGAAGAATTATTTATAAAAATCTGCATTATTTATTAGTGGAATAATCATTGGGTTTTCTTTTTAAGGAAGTGGAATAATCATTGGTTAGAATTTACTTAACAAAAATTATTGAGTGAAACGAACTCAGGATTAGCATTGTCCTTTTCTCTTGAAAACTGGAGTATTACACCAACATGAATTATTAAATGTCAAATTTTATATTTATTCAAAAAACCTTTGATTGAAAATTGACTCTAGATAAATCTTTCCAAGCAAGTGTTTTTCTTTTGTTCGAAGAAAACAAATGTTTTTTTTAAATAGTTTAGTAGTTAGACATTTATATTTTTAAGACGAATAAGTGGAATGTCTAAAGTTCAAACCTTGATCTTTACATATATTATGAAATTTTCCTACCAATTCAACTAAGTTCACAGGAACACAGCAAGCAAGCAAGTGTTCTTTTTCTTTTTTTGTCAAGAGCCAGCATGTATTCTATCTCCAACATATGGTACCAAATGGCATTATATACAAGTTTCCCATTAAAAAATGATGACAACTTTTGTTAATGTTTTATTGCAAGTTTGCAACTCAACTGCATCCCTACCAACTGAATTAAACTCATAGAGACACATTAAACAAACAACAGTTTTATCTCCAACATATGCTACCAAATAGCAATATATACAAGTTTCCCATTAAAAAATTACGACAGATTTCGTTAATGTTTTATTGCATGTTTGTAACTCATTTGCATTGCTAAATGTTACATAAAACAATGTCGAATCCTTTATTGCTCACATTTTTTCTTAAAAAAGGCCAAAAAGATAATATATTATAAAATAAATCATCAACTTGGTTCATGTCTTTGTCCTCTACTTTCAAATTAGTCTATGACTTTTAATATTTTAAAATAATCCATATTTTTTGTCAAACATTTTTCAATTTGATCCCTCCATTAGTTTATGTTATCTAATACTGCTAAATGTGCTGAAGTGACACATTAACTTTGTTAGTTTGAGTACTCTCATAAAATAGTTCCTAAGTATATCCACTTAGTATCATATCAGACCATGAAAGAGAAGAAGATAATTGGATAATAAGAGAGAAAAAGTTGATTGTTGACTAGCCCAGGCCAATCTGAATCGTTTGTCGTCATTGTGCATGTGGCAGTTAACGTGTTACATCAACAAAGGTAAGGATGTTAGACAACAAATACTAAACGGGGGACTAAATTGAGGATTTTTTTGACAAATACAAGGAGTATTTTGAGATATTAGTAAGATACTAGTTTGAGAGCGAGTTACAAAGACATGGAACAATTACAAATATAACACCAAAAAACAATGATATCTTCGAATCAAGAAAAAAGAAAGCTGAAAAATCTTATTAGGCATAACATTACTCGTAGTTATCTAAGTGATTAAGTGATCTATTGATATAAATCATATGAAGAATCTTTAGCCTTGGACTAAATCTATGACCAAACAAAAGAAATTATCAAGTCCAAAGTAGTACGAGTTACACAATCATGATTATGAAACACCACAAAGTTACAAAGCTTCCAAATTGACCAAATGCATGTAAACCAAATCACATAAAAGCATTCATTTACTTTTTTTTTTCCTTTGAGAAACCAAACCTATGAGTTGAACCACATGACAATAAAAATTATTTGTAATTGCACAACTAATTTCTAACCAAGATAAAACATTCGCCTATAATTTTCTAGAAATCCGGACAATCAAAGAACAAATGTTTAGATGTTTCATTTAGATTACAGCCATCCACACAAGAAAACGATGCTCAACTTTACATCCTTCTATAAAATAAATTATCTTTGATGGGGATGCAGGTTTTTAATAATCTCTAAGCAAACAGTGAAATCTTGAAAGGAACCAAATTGTTCCAATAACTTTATATAAAGGGGAATATGATGGTCCATAGTAGAAGAGAATTAGCATGAGAAAAAAGTAATATGATAATTATAAAATTAAGTCAACTAACTATTTCGTCCACCTAGATTGGAGGGGATGAAAATTTCAAGTAAGCAATGAAATGTTATAAAAATGGAATATATGTCATCCTCTTTTATTTCATTCTATTACATTACTTTTTTTTAGTATCCGAACAATGAAATATTATCTCATTCCATTTTATTGCACTCTATTCTATCTGATACTACAAATCCAAACATAGTTTAAAGAAAGTGTCAAAATCAAAGTTAAGTGAATAAAAAAATGAAAAGAGAAATTGAATATTGAATGTAAACATCAATTATAATCAATATTAAACTTTCAAAATTGACAAAAGAATTTTGTTAAATTTCCATAGATAGAAATTACAATGAACAAGATAACAAATTATAGTAAAAAAATAATATAGTGTAAATGTACTTTTTTTTATTGGTAGACGAAGTGGTAAGGATCACTGAAACTCACACACATTGCAAAGTCTCGGGTTCAAACCCAGATGAAGACGTTCAACCTAACAATTTTGACATTGTCAAATTGTAAATGTACATTTATGGTGCACAATTCATTTTTTGAATTTATTCAATATAAATACGGTCTTACTACGAACAATGCAAAAATAGGGTGAACCATAAGGAAACTTCTCATTCATGCCTCTCACGCGTCCTTCTATTTCTCAAAATTACTCATGGTTGGATTTTACGATCCGAAATAATGAGTTGCAACATTCTTCTTCAAATAATTTAACACTACTAAGTTTTTAAGGCTATATTCAAACTCATAACCTCATGTTAAGTGAAGGTGATAACTTACGTTCTATCTTTTAAATAAAAATGAAAATATAACTATAATTTATTATAAAAATATACACGTGACAGTATCTTTAATAAAAATATATATTGATTTAATATGTTTTAAATGAAAGTCCACAATAGCTTCATTTATGTCTTATTAATCTATCTATCTATTTATCTATCTACATCTATCTATCTATATTCTCTATGTAATTTAAGCTTGAGTCATTCTTAGGCTTGCATTTTGATGACGCGTCATCCCTAAAAAACCATTTCACTCTATGCTAAAACTTTACCATCATCTCTAAATAAAATAAATTTTATGATATCCTCAACTAATTCAATGTTTTTCCTATTCATTTTCCAACAGTTTCAAACTATCCAATAGGCAATAGCTGAATATTTTTCTTAAAATCAATTAGTTACTTTAATGATTGCCATTCTATTATTTTTTCCTAAAAAAACGCTATGCAACATTTCTTACGGGAGCAATTTATTTGTATATTTATAACTATATAATTATGCTATCAAAGAGAGAATTAACTCACCAAGTTATGCATCATTTCCCTCGCATTCTATTTTCATTTTCAATTATAAAAATTCCTATTGAATCATCACTCTGAAAAACTATCTCTCATATTTTTCATCATCATTTTCTCTAAGAAACTATGATACCTCTTCGATTTTATCTTATGGTTTACCCCATCCACCATCACCACTTATGTTACTCTTCATCTCTTGATTATCCATTGATTTCTAATTTAAGACATGATACGGACTCAAACTACTATTAGATTAAAAAAATATTTTAGCTCTATTTTTCTTTATTGATTTTTTTTAAGGATACTTTTTTTATTGATATAATGTTTATTAGTTTACTTTTCTAACTTTTTTAGTTTATTCCTTAAGGTGGATGTGGTGGTTTTTTTCATGCTAATTAGGAGAAGAGATTGCTTCAAATAAAAAAAAAATTGGGAGAAGAGAATAAAGAAGACTTCTATTTTCATTTTGATGCATCCAGCTCGAGAAACTTATTAAAAACAACAACTCATGAGTATATTTTTTTAGCCCTAACTATTATTTGCATAAACATTTAAATTTATTGAATTTATTTTGAAGTTGTTTTATACAGGAAATTGTATAGAGTTTAAATAAATTATTTTTAATTAGTTTATATGAATGTAGTGCTAATTGTTATCATCTATTATATATTTATTTTTACACTTATATTTTCAGTACAATTTATTCGTTTATCCAATTTATACAAGTTAAAGAAATATATAGATAACTAAAATGTCAAATCTCATGCCATAATACTTTTTTTTTTCATGAAATGTTGCCATTTACACATTTTAATATTATACATAATATATTAAAGAATGGTAAGACAATATTAGTATAAAAATATTACAGATGATGAAATAAAATGACCAATATAATTATTTACAATTATAATATTTTATATTTAGTCAAGAAAACATTTATATCTCTAAAAATAGTAAAAGAATTGATTAAAGGTTAATGAAACTATTAGATGATATCTCTTCAATTACCTCTTCAATTACTCGTTAATTGTATTAATACAAATTTTAAGTAACTGTTTCCTATTCCTTAACTATGATCATTCAGTCACTCATTGTATTCCTTGAACAATTGAGAAATATACAAGTGATAATAATGTTTTTCATCTTCACTTTCTTCAAGCAACTATTGAATGATACTTTTTCAGTTTAGTATTATAGATTTTCTTTCCTCTTTTTCACTCTTCATTTATTGCCTATTAATTGGTTTCTATGATATTACTCAATTTATCTGATGACGGAATAGTTTAGCCCTATTTTTTTCATGTAGTCTAAAAATAGAATCTTTATATAAATATTAATAATGTAGAACATGAAGAAGTAAAAGTTTAGTCTATTTTTATTCAGATATTTTAAATTAAATATGGAAGACTGTATCTTACATAAAAACGTTGTTTTAGTTTATAAACATCAAGACAAGTATCTACTATTTTTTTTCATAAAATAATAATAATAATAATAATAATAATAAAGATATTAGGGTGTAGTTAAGATAAATATAGAGAGAATTAAGAGATATAGAGAATAATGCCTCTAAAGAAAAATATAGAGAAGGGTAAAGGATAAGATTCAAGTTACACATATGTAGGTGTTTTCTTAGGGAAAGACTAAATGAATTTATATGGTCAGATTTAAAATTTATTGCAAATAAAATTTAAGACAATTCTTTAATGAATTTATATGGTCAAGTTACACATATGTAGGTATTTGCTTAGGTAAACACTAAAATGAATTTATTTGGTTTGCACAACCAAGAAAATATTTCGAGAATCTAAACGAAGATAAAATAATATGATGGTATCAAGAATTATATACAAAAACACGATAACAATATCCTCTGATGTCGATGGAATTGGACATATAAAGATTAAAAAATAAATGAATCTGATTCAAGTCATAATCTATATGGAACTTCCAAAGTTATTAATAGAGGGTAAGCCTCGAAGAATTACAAACTAATATGCAAAAAAAACTTAATTGTGTGAACCAGAAAATTCAATAAAAATAAATTTATTCCATTAACTACAATCTCTATATGGTCACCAAAGAAAAAACTAAAATCTCTATATTTTTATATCTATCATATAGAGAGTAAAGTTAAGTCATTCTTAAACTTGAACTATGCATGTATGTCATTGTCACCTATATAAATAAAATTAAAACCTATCTATAAACTAAATCTGAGTAATTCTTAAGCTTCGACTATTATGTTTGTATCACCTCTATAAAAATATGCTATGAAAGTGATATTTAAGGCCAAGAAAAAAATATAGAAGATAATTCAGATGCATAATACCCACTTAGTGATAGGCCTCCGCAGTAATTCGAGGAACTTCTTTGAGTTACATTTATTTTCTTGCTCTTTTTTATCTTTTCCTACCATATTTTGCTTTTTACTTTCATGCTATTTTATTTTATGATTTTGACTTTGATTTCTAATACAAATGAATGACACATTATCTATTTAAAAATTAATTTTTATCTGCTCCATATATTCTATATTAACTTTATGTGAGACAAATTTAAAAAATATTTTAATATAATCATTTTTTCAAATCAAAGAATAATTCAAAAGAGCTATCAAATTTCTTATTTGCAATAAAATAAAAAATAATCACACCCTTGCAACACACGAGTTATAAACCTAGTATTTTAGAACATATTTCTAAAATTTTATTATATATTTTCTATTTCAATACTATCCTTCATACAAGCACTCTTCGTTCTTTTTATTACGCTAATGCGTATAAATTACAAACAGTAGTTTTTGTTAAATTTTGATTCTGATTAAAAAAAATTATTTTGATTAAAATTATAGATATAAATAATAGATATTTTGCACTTTTATATTGCAACAAACTATACTTATAGTTTTCAATGATACGCACAATATAGCAAATATAATATAACTTCTTATATTTTTGAATGACACCGACAAAATATCATTATTATTATAGTCAAATTACTTTAAATGTATAATTGTAAGTGAAAAAGTCAGCCTAAACTCATGGATTCCTTTTATATATTGTGTCAATAATAGTAAAATTTGTTTAAGGGTATAAATGGAAGTGAAAAAATCTGCTCAAAACCATATATTCCTTTTGTATATGGTATATATAATATCAACTTTAACTAACTATTGGTCAACAGTCATGGATACGATACAATATGGTATGTTAGCCTAATAAAATAGTTTGGCTGTATTTATAGAAAAAATGGTTATACTAACAAGTGCTCTTATGACAATAGTTAAGAAGTGAAAAATAGAAATAAATTATAAATTTGATGTAGAAAAAGTTTATCTTTAATGTTTCAAGTTTTTGAATACATCATTCATGTGATAAACTTTCTCTTTTGAGCATATTAACAAGAGTTCAATGCTCTAAAGACACTTGTTAGAATCTCCCAAAATAAAGTATATAAAAATGGATGCTGGCACTCCAGGCTTCCCTGTGTTACTTAAAACAAGTAAAACTGTTTATCGAAAGATAACTTCTGATAAGCTGTTTTCATAAGAGAGAAAAAAGAAGTAAAAATTACCTTACATAAAGCTAACTTTCCATATAATGTAAACTATCTTAAAAGCAGCCTTGACCCAAACAATAATTTCAATGTAAAATTACTTGGAATGGTCTAGTGGTGTTGGATTAAAAATTTGAAGTGTGCTCGTCTATTTCGGCGGATTAGTTTATATAAAGTTTTATTCTTACTTTAAATGGGTTTCTCCCTCTCCGCAAGTGGACGATATAATTGAACCTTGAAGTAGTCAATCCTTGTATCGGACATCAAGATTAAAATAAAAAATTCAATATACCTATTACAACGTCAAATTTGTCAATCACATGATACCTCTAATTATATTGTTACTTCTACAAATTGTAAATAATAGAGAAAATTGAATAGAAGAGATAAGAATTTCAATACAATATCATAATGTATAAGAAAAAAGTTATATAAAAAAATATATCATAAAACCTAAAAGGATTAGGGTACCCTTAACCTAATTAAGCCCACTAACATAACCTAATTATTTAATAAACACATCTTGTCATACTCACAATGCATTAACAAAGAGCATTGCGAGTTTGTTAAACAAGAAATGAAAGTTATTCAATAACAGATAATATAAAATTGAAACATCTAATATTCTAATAACCCCGTCAAGCTAGAGCTTGCTAAGCCTTAAGCTTGTTACAAATTAACCTTAAAAACAAGGGGTCAAACCAATCCAACTAGTATCATAACCAAATAAGAGAGGAAACCAAAGAATGAAACTATAACAAACAAAATCAAACATAAGGGTCAATAGAGAGAATCAACCAAACATAAGGTCTAGCTAATAGAGAGAAAAAACAACCTAACAGAAGTGCCAATAGAAAAAGGAGAAATGAAACAAAAAACCAAGAGATATATAGATAAAGATAGATAGATAGAAGCAATCAAACAAAAGAACAAATATAGAGAATTAATTAAATAGCATAAATATAAAGAATCAATTAAATAGAAGAACCTATAAGGAGATGATAAACGAAACATAATAATCAATAAATGAAAAAACAATTAAATAGAAGAATCAATCAAACAAAAAAACAATAGAAATAATCAATCAAACATAACCAATAGGGAGATGATTAATCAAACAAAATAAGCAATAACAAGAGAAGCAATCAAACATAACAATCAATATGGAGGCAATCAGTAAAACAGAAGAATCAATAGAGAGAAGCAATTAAGCAAAAGAATCAATATAGAAATGAACAAACAAAGAATAGACAATATCAAAGAGAGGAATGGAATAAAAAAGAAATCAAACAACAATAAATAAAAGTCATACATATAACCAATGCCTAAACCATTGGAGAGATGAGCAAATGAAGTTGTATCAAACAACCCATAAAGAGATCCAATATCCGAAGTACTACCAAATCAGTCAAATAGCTTACCCACCGTTGAATACCAAATTATCAAGAGAGGCACACAAACAAAAACAAAATAACTCTCCTAAACTTCACATTATTATTATGGGAAATAGGCACAAGTTAAGAAACCAAAGATAGAAATATTTTGTTGAAAATTGTGCATTCAATATTCTAGAAATTTAAAATCTTATCTTTTTCAAGACAAAATTAATGATTTAATTCCATTTTCAGATTCTTAACGTGTGTCTTAAGGGCACAAGTTAACACTAAACTTAGTTTGTACACCTATTAGAGGAAGAATACATAGCTTATTGTTAATCTCAAGGACCATGTCAAGATCTTCCTTGCAACCAAAGTCAGAGAAATATATTCACTAGCTTTGAAAATGTTGCAAAAGAAAAGCCTCTACGTTTTTTTGTAATTGCTAGTGAACTTGAAGGCATATCCAGTAGGCAGTTTGCCAAGTACTAAGTTGTTGTGTTTAGTATTTATGGGGGTAGAAACGAGTGAATTAGTGTTTAGTTAGAGGCCTCCTCTTTATATATATATATATATACATGTGGATTTGCTAGAACACACCCACTAGTTTTTATGTGGGAGTGTTTTAGCAAACTATACTTTAGGGTGCATTTAACTATTTTTTAAAACACACCTTGTAAAAAATAAGTGATGTATTCTAGCAAATGCTTATAGGAGTTGCTAAAATACACCTACTTATTTTTTAGAAGGTGTGTTTAAGCAACATTCACCTTAAGGTGTATTTAACAACTTTTTAGTTATATTTTTGTTAAAACACACCTTAATAAAAACTAGCTAGTGTATCCTAGCAAACCCCGTGTATATATATATATATGGTTTCATCCCTATAGGCTAAACAACTAACTCCTATAATTTAGGCGGCTACTTGATCCTTATGTATCTCCTAACCATTAGGTTTCGTCCACGTATGATAAAACTTGTCCTCTAAGTAGTGTGACCCCGTTGTTTGGGTCACAGGTTCCCTCACTCTCTAATGGGCCCTTACATTGTTGGATGTGTGGGCTGATCCATCTACTCAATGCATAGTCTCCCTAAGAACAAGACTTGTAAGGGTGAAATGCTTAACAATGAATCATGTTGTGTATCGAACGACTGATCTAGTCCATGGTTCCCAAGCACAAGACCTGTATAAATGAAGTGTTTGAATAGTGAATCCTGATGTGAGTTGAGCGATCCATCCTGTCGGCTACTCCACAATTATGAAGCCTATAAGGGTATAATACTTGAACATTGAAGTTTGATGTGGGTCGAGCGACTTATTCGGTTCCCCAAACACGAGGCTTGTAAGAGTAAAATACTTGATTTTTCTTTTCCTACCTTATGAGCTTCTCACGTATCCGATGCAGTTCGGATTTTAGAACCGCATAAAAACCTCATAAAACATCCAAAAACACATTGAAATATTTCAGATTTTAAAATCCAAATAAAATGTGCGAGAAGATCATAAGATGAAAAAATAATGGCCAAAGTACTTTGATCTTTTTATCGTGGACATGGTTTGAATGGACATCCTATCTTGTGTTTCCTATTGGGATGCTTTCATTTCTTTTGTGATATATTCATCCTTAGGAAACAAATTTGTCCTGCCTGAGTGCTTGACATGTGACTCCATTGTACACTTGAAAATCAATGGAAAATTTTAATTCTTCCTCTCCACTTCTATGTGGTAAAAGGACAAGCAACCCGCATAAAAAAGCAAGTAATATAAGTGAAGTCCCAAGAGAATCTAGGACAGTTTGACCAGTCTTTGGGTGAGTACATCATGAGTAGTTGAACCTCTTGAAGTAGTAGAAGTGGTCACCATTAGTTGAGTAATGTATTTGTTTATACAATAATAATAATAACATCTGCGTTGATTGATGTGCCGTCAGCTACTGCTGGAAAAGATGCAAAAGCCACATGATCTTGCTTGTTTATATGATAAGAGGTCCACCATGGTCCATCACCCACCTTATATGTCTCGACCTTCTCACAGCACGTGACGCCATGAGAGAATTGTTCAACTTAGTTTTACTTTGATTTGATTAATAACAAGAAAAGTTTTGGATGAAATGTTAGAAATTTTTTTGTTTCTGCCCTAGTTTTTGCCAAAAATTTTAAAATTGTTCTACTTTTTTAAAAAATTATAGAAATATCCTATTTTTTCTGACTTTCTGATACCCCTCCACTTGGAGTTGCGGGGTACCCTAAAAAGTGACGAAATTTTGTCCTTATTATACCCGCAACTTGGACTTGTGGGGCATTTTTCTATTTTTTTTCGAAAATTTTAAATACCCTTCTACTTGGAGTTGCGGGGTATTTTTGTATTTTTTTTTTAAATTTTAAATACCCTTCTACTTGGAGTTGCGGGGTATAATAAGGACAAAATTTGTGCATTGGTTTCCGTTTTTGCATGCATAATATATATAAAAAAATAATTAAAATAACGTTGTTGTTAGCTGTTGTGCAAGATGGGAACAACAAGATATTTCTCATTGCTTTCGCAATCGTGGAAGGTGAGACCAAGGAGGCATGGAGTTTCTTTTTGAAAAATCTAAGGCAGCATGTCACCCCACAGGCGAACATATGCCTCATTTCTGATAGACATGTGTCGATAAAGAGCGCGTATGATGATCCACAAAATGGATGGCACCATGCTCCGACAAGCCATGTGTTTTGTGTCCGACACATTGCACAAAACTTTATGCGATCTTCAAGGATGGAGAACTTAAGAAGAAAGTTGAAGGCATGGGTAAAAATTATATCTCTTTCCTTATAAATTCGACATATTATTTGTTTAAAGAAGACACATCTAACTTTTTTCAAAACAATGCAGGTTATGCCATGAACATCCCAACATTCGAATACTACCGCTCTAAAATCGTTGTTGCAGACCGAAAGGCTCTAGCATCGGTCGACAACATCCCCAAAGAAAAGTGGACTCAATTGCATGATGATGGTCGACGATGGGGCCACATGACAAGTAACTTGGTAGAGTCACAAAACAACATGTATAAGGGTATTTGAGAACTCCCGATCATAGCTATTGTGAAAGCATCCTATTACAGGTTGGCGGCCTTGTTTGCTAAAAGAGGACATGAGGCAGCAGTAAGGGTAAATTCTAGCGAGCCATTCTCAGAAAACATCATGAAATTTCTAAGGGCTGAGGTGATTAAATCCAACAGTCATCAGGTCACTCAGTTTGACCGAGATCGGTATACCTTCTCCGTCCGTGAAACCATCGAC
>Ga0315915_1006100_pt1 | contig 14835 bp, 7 predicted proteins | sample MpolbnodulesMG_FD_207738 | JGI IMG/M metagenome (GOLD analysis project Ga0315915, IMG submission 207738) | Medicago polymorpha root nodule microbial communities from Los Angeles, California, United States - branched nodules | ecosystem: Host-associated > Plants > Roots > Nodule | place: USA... | reverse complement strand
GATGATATTATGTGATAGTCTTAAGTGTTATACTTTGTGGGGTGTTACACTTAAAACAAGGTAGGATAAAATTAGATTAAGTGTAGTCTTGTTAATCTGATGAATTGATGATACTATGGGGACTGAACTTTTGATGTTACAAACAGTGGGGTATTATTCACTACACTTTTGATATTATAGTGTTAACTTCATCAGAAAAGTCATTTTCACGACTTCACCATAGAATTTCCCTTGATAATATATGTTACCTGAAATACATTTTCTATCAACATTAATTAAAATGTCCCCTAAAAAAATATTAATTAAAATCTTTATTTTAATTTAATTAAACAGTATTTATCACGAGTTAAAGAAAGTCAGTACTAGTAGTTGTATTAATTGTTGATGTTGTTTTGCAATTTTGTCATACATTAGAGATGATTATTAATATTTTCATTAATTGTTGATTATTAATAATTTTGTCGGTAACTTACAGGTGGTTGAGGGTAAAATTTACCTCTCTTGCTTTTAATTATTACGGTTGGTGGCTTAATCCGTTCACCGTTATAGGCATTAGCTAAGATCTAGTGACTGTTGTTTAGGTTCTATGGATACCGACAATAGCCTTGTAATTACTGTAGTTATTATCTTTACCATGTTTTGACTTGGGTGTTTCTTCTTTGGTGCATCTTGCGTTCGGAAGGCCCTTTTGTGGTATATATTTAATTTTAGCTTCTTAAAAAAAATTATTTTCATTAGTATTTATCACGAGTTAAAGAATAAGTTGTAACATAATTAAAGGTATATTGCAATGTGAAAATTTGAAAGAGACCTTGTATAAAGGGACAAGAAATAAAAATAGAAAAGTTGTAATTATTTATTTTTTCCATTATTACTTTTTTCCTTTCCCTTTAATTAAAAAATATCAAACTGGATTGGTTAAAAACACCCATATGCTAAATGGACCTAATGCTACACTAACACCATCCATTTATTGGCACGTCAACATCCTTCACTAACGATTGGATAACACCCATATAGATGAACCAATAATGCATAATTTGTAAAGATATAACTAAATTTTCAAAAATAAAAAACAAAAGGACAAGAATGGCTAATTAAAAATTACTGAGATATTGTTGCCAAAAGAAATTAATTAAGATCAAGTACTATTAAACATATATTTAGATTAACCTTAATGCAATGTATAATGTTATTATAAGAATTGTTTATCCGATCGACTAATCACAAATCATCATTCATGTATTTTTTGGTAAAAATTCATCGTTCTTATCATTTTTCCGGTCTGTTTGGTTGAAAGTAGATGCAAACAAATACTATTTTAAATCATTTATATTTGATGCAATTTTCAAGAAAGGGAGAGGAGGGAATCAAAACTCATTTTAATTCGCTTTTCGTTTCCCCTTAGATTGGGGGATTTGAAGGGAATGAGATGATGAAAGGGTGACTAAAAACACTATTGAATCATTTAAAACTTCTTCCCTCCCCTTTGATTTATCCCTTCTCTTTGATTTAAACATATTTTTACTAAGATTTACTCGTTTGCCTCTTCTATCTTCTTTTGAACCAACAACTATATTTCTTTTTCTCCCTCTCCATTAAAATCTATTCACTCTCCTCTTTTTCGCTAAACCAAAATAGCTTTAAAAGTATATATGATTTGTAATGATAATATCAAAATTGCATTTGTAGATGTACCTAATCTAAGTTTATGAATTTCACTCAAAATTCAAATTTTAAAGTAAAAGTCATAACTGTATAATTTTCAATTAAACAATATCTTAATATCTTAAGCACACTTGATAGCATCTTACTTTAGAGAAATACATCAATCAAGTATACGTACAATATCTAAATTGAGTTCACGTAACTTACATAAACTGAAAGGGTCATGTTACCTTGGATCTCAAGGACATAAGTTAAGAATACATGTTATCATTTTCCAAACTCACAACTCACTTGTAAATGTGAAATGAACCAAAAAAACTTAGTAATACTTGGGTGACATGTGGTTGGTGACGTTGACAAACCACAATGTCACAAGGGTAAAAAAACAAAAAAAAACTTGTAAAAGAGAAAGAAAAAAGCTATTTGTGATATTGTGATTGATCAATGTCACCAATATCACCAACCACAATGTCACTCGTGTGTTATCCGTTGTTATGAGATGAGATAGTTAACTTTATATATGAGAAATGCTAAGTTGTGCCCTAAAAGCATAAGTTAATGAATAAAATATGGAAATAGTTTATTGATATGTGTGCATTATATTTAATTTTAACTTTTTAATGAATTGAATGCACAAAATTTCCTTCTTGTAATATTTACCTCTATATATGGAAAATGTTAACTTGTGTCATAAAAACACAAGTTAATAAATAAAATATGAAAATAGTTTATTAATATGTGTGCATTATATTTAATTTTAACTTTTTAATAAATTAAATGCACAAAATTTCTTAACTTGTATCGATACAAGTTATCATCACCCATCATTTATTTTGGAAGAAAAAAGAAACCAACTGCCTAGAACATGGAATCCCCCTGAAGTGTCAGGCGCACAGAAACAGAGTAATACTGCTTGCTGATATCATATCATGAATTCAATGACATAAATACCCTCAAAGGGACCCAAAAGAATCTCCACGGGCGGTGCTAAGCAAAAACCCATAAACTTTTGTCCAAACCCCATTTGAATGTGACCTCAACGATTTACAGCCTCAGCCGTCACCCTTAAAAAATCTATCTACATTCTCTCTCCTCTTCAACAACCAGCTCTTGATTTTTTATGATTTTTTTTCTATCACGCGGGAAACGAAAGCGAATCCGTTCATCTCCACCGTTCATATCCATCTAACGGCTTCAAATCTCATACATGGGTCCCATTTCACGTGACACGCTCATGATTGGAGCCAAAAAAAATCAACGGCCAAGATCAAGTTATATCTTCTTCTATAAAACTCTATTGCCATTTTAGTTCTTCTCTAACCTAAACCTCTGTGAGTGAGTTCGAAAAATCTCTCTTTGATTTTTAGGGTTTCAAGAGTGAATAACAAAACCAGATTCATCGCCATAACCAAACTCACAACAATGCTTCTAAGAAGTTCTTCAACGCCGGTGATGAATCCATGGATTCCACACACAAATTCAAAAGATTCATCTCCTGAACCTGAATTCCTTCACCGAATTCCGAAATCTAGATCTGTTACTCTCTCTGCTTCATCATCGATGTCGAATTCACGGTCACCGATTTCCGGTTCAGTGAGCAAAATGACTCGTGCACTGTCAGAAACCGATCTCTCATCGCCGTTGAATCGGAAGTCTCTCCACCGCCGTCAGTTCGATGAGGATGAAGAGGAGAGCAGAACCGGAACTTTCGGTGCTCGTTCCAGAACGGCGTCGTTTAGTTCTGCGCTTTGTTCTTTAACCGAGTTGGAAGAAAGCCAGAGTGAAGTCGATGCCAGAGACGGTGGTTCGATGCTTGTTTTGGTTGAAGAAGGAGGTGGTGGATTTGACAAAAACGACGGTGGAGTTTCAAGATTCGGTGATTCAAATCACGGAAATGATAGCACCGATTTGTATTACCGTACAATGATTGAAGCAAATCCTGGAAATCCACTTTTTCTTGGCAATTACGCAAAGTACTTGAAAGAGGTACTCAGATCTTCAAAGAACGTCAAAGTTTGTTTATGTCTTAATTACTATTTTAGGATGTTAATTTGTATTAATTTATATTGATTTGGTTATTTGGAATGATTATAGGTTCGTAAGGACTATGTGAAAGCTGAAGAGTATTGTGGAAGAGCGATTTTAGCAAATCCAAACGATGGTAACGTTCTATCACTTTACGCAGATTTGATATGGGAATGTCATAAGGATGCTCCTCGTGCTGAGACGTATTTTGATCAAGCTGTTAAAGCAGCTCCTGATGACTGGTAATAAAATAATTCATTTCAAGCAAAGTTTGATTAGGCTGGGTTATTTGAATTATAATGAATTAATAAAATGATTCTTTTGTTGTTGTTACAGTTATGTTTTAGCATCATATGCACATTTTCTGTGGGATGCTGATGAAGAAGACGAAGAAGAAGAAGAAGAAGAAGAAGAAGAAGAAGAAGAAGAAGAAGCTGAAAAATCTTTTGGTTTCTTTAATGGAGCTGCTCCATCACATCCACCGCAGTTAGCTGCTGCTTCCTAAATGCATGAATTTGCCGAAATCACATTGAGCCACTAAACGGATATCTTTTGGATATCTTAGCTTTTGATTTTGCCCTAAATTGCTAACCTTGTTAATATTAATTATTAATATCTTAATTAACCTTTTGGCCGAGCTGTAATAATGGTCTTTGTTCGTCTTGTCATCAATCAATGTTGAATCGTATATACAGGAATAAAAGATGGGGGATTTTACTTTTGATTGAATTGAATTGTCAAATTCAAACCTCTATCTTCTAGTAGCATGCTTGTGTATAGCTGTATTATGTTTGGAATAAAGATACTTGGTGTTTTGTAAGGGTGGAAATTGAAGGAAAGCAAGGTAGAACTTTCTTGCATTTGTTTGGTTGAAAAGAAAGTCAGGGGAAAGAAGGATGTATTTTTTTATTGACATAGACACCATAATCAAGGTGTAAAAATGCCGAAAGTTGCGATAAATTTAGTGAAGTTGACAATGATAACAAAAAGGCGGTGGATGAAGCTAGTACCGAAACTTTTGACATGTTATATCAATCCTTAGATATCAACGAGGGACAAAAATCTATCTATAGACTTATTAAGGGGAGGGGAAGAATGACAAAAGGCTTGAATCAAGTGAAATATAGTATTAAAGATGAATGATACAAGTTCTTATTAGATTCTAATAGGTTGGAGATTAGAGAGAAGAACTTATATTATACCTTCTATCATGTGAGTCAAGAACAAGAGATAGTTGGGGTATGAAAAAGTCTTTGAAGATTGAAACATTGATTGGCTCAAAGCTTTTATTAACGATAAGGTCGAACAGAATATTGAACGAGTGGAAAAAAAGTTCAAATAATAAGAGCAAAGGTTTTTTTTTTTTTTTAGCAAATAATAAGAACAAGGTTGATCTATAACATTATGTAAATGATAGATAGATAGATTAAACTTATAGGCTATACAATGAAGTTATAAGAGAGAGTGACTAAGCTTAGAGTAAGAAAATTAACTTTAGTTATTGATAATCAATTGATTTTATGTTAGAAAGGTTGATCATGAAAGCAAATATACCTTCCTACGTGTGATGAAACAGCAATCAAATGATAAAAAAGACTTACCCTTATTTTTTATTGATATGGAAAAGGCGCATATGATAAGGTATTTAGAGAGATTTTTTTTTTCCTCAAGGAGAAAGATTTTTTTAAAAGCCTCAAAGATGAAAAATGTTAGGATTTGCCTAAATTTCAATTAGTGTGAAGACGTGGAGTGAAGCCACAAAATATTTTCTCAAACACTAAGGTTAAATCCTTATCCTTTTACATTATTTTTGGAGGTTCTTACAAAACACATTTATGAGCCAACAATAAAATGCATGTTTATTTCCTAAAAAAAATGCATGTTTAATATTACGTAATATAATTCTGTTTGAAAAGTCGAGTGATGTATTGAGTGAGACATTAGAGACAAGGATTTAAAATTAATACTTCCACCTGAATAACAACAAGACAAAGTATATAAAATGGTGAAATTTAGAGATCATATTACGATATCTTCTGTCCTTTAAGTAATTTTTTGACAGATGAAAACAACTGTATTAATGGTTTTTGTTGCCCTTATGGTCAAATGCTGTAACGTGTATACAGGAATAAAACTTTCTCTTTTTTTCTCGACCCAAAAAAAAAAAACTAATTGAATCTCTATCATCTAGTAGCATATGCTTGTTTATTTTTTATTTTTTTGACGGGTAGAAGCATGCTTGTTGTGTAGAGCTGTATTATGCTTGGATAGGAGTAGTGATATACATTACTTGTAGTCTTGCATATTTTTTGAGTTATTGTATTCACACGTGTATATATTAGATGATGGCTTTTGATTTTTATTTTTGTCAGCTGGCATAACGTAGGGACAACTCAAAATTCGAACGTGTATTAGGTGTGGTCGCATGAAATATACTATACCGTTTTTTTTAAGTGCCTATACCGTCTTTTATTATATAAAGCTCTAATAAAAATGCATGGTATTAAAAAAGTTGTTAACATAATCTATTTTCTTATTTTATTTTAAGACATTGCATGTAATATGTTATATGTTTGTAATTTTTTTTTATTCATAATGCGTGTTTATTTTATATATTTACCTCTATAATTATTAATGTGAGATAGAAAATGAATTTACATTTTTAAATAATAAATTGAATAGGAGAAAATTTGTAAAAAATTATTAATGTATATAAAATGTCTTGGATTAGAGAACAAAGAAAAAGTGAAAAGGAATTTTATAAAAATGACACACATCATTATTATAAACAAAACAATCACTTTTTAAATTAAATCATGTATATAGTTAATATAATAAGTTAAATACATCAATTATTAAATGAATTTAGAGAGTAAATTTAACTAATGCAAAATTTCCGTTCACGTAGGACAAATGTTAGACACAATGTCTGTGACAACATGTATAACATACTGATAATAAAATAACGAATCACAGTAAATAAACATAAAACAATAAAGGAGAACACAAAGAATTGGTAACCTAGTTTTGTGCAACATCACCTACACTCGGAGGCATCCACCTAATAAAGGAAATCCATTATCAATAGTATTAGTTCCTAGTCTTATATGAACAAACATTGTTCAATGTATCTTCACCTAATACTACATGTGTATTTCTATCTAGGTCTTCCCCTAAATATGAGAAACCCCTCTCACTAACCCCAGTGATTGATTCAATCACAATTTAAAAATGGTGGATTACAACTCCACTAAAACAAACAAACTCTATGCTTTTGATAATTAGTAGAATCACTAGAGTGGTGTACAAACATATGAATTACAACTCAACTAAAACAAATCAACTCTAAGCCTTTTGATTGATCAATAGCTGCGCTAGAGTGGTGTACAAAACAAATACAAAACCCTAATACTCAGTTCTTCTAATCTTAACTTTGTTAGTTGTAGCTAAGATTGAGTCTCCTTATAAAGTTATTCATTTGCATGGGCTTTTTCTTCAACGGGCTAAACACATCAGTTGTCCATAAATTTATTTTCGGCACCAATAGTCTAGAAGCACACGATATATTTGAAACAAATCTATCTTAAAAATAACTTGAAGTGCACGGCAACTTAAACCGACAACGAATAATCTTCTAGAAACACAACGTAACTTGTGCACAAGAGAACAAATGACGTTTCTAAAAATATGCGAGAAATATGACACACCACTTTGAGCCTAGAAGATGCACTACATTCTTGAACATCTTGTCTCACATCTCCTCAGAACATATTGTGTTAATTAAATAAAGCCAATCAATAATCAAAAACACCACATAATGTATTTGTCCCCTCAAAAAAAAAAACTAATGTATTTGTCAACATTGCCTCTATCACCTTAGATTTATTTTATGACACTAATCCGACCACTGCGGATTCAACCTTTAAAATAGAAGCTTTAAGGCTATCTTTAACCAAGAGCTTGGTAATAGCAAATCAGTTTTTTCAGACTATTTTGTTGTTATTATTTTTTCTAATGAGAGTGTCCATTGCTTCGATGTGTGATACCAGAGCTTAAAACATGTTATACTGTTTTTAGGTGTTTCTTTGGTGGATGTGTGAAAATAGCCAAAATTTTATTCCCATAATCTCCACCAGAGATTTTAACAATATCAATTGTGAATCATATACGAGTCTATTGAATATTCGAGTTTAACTTAAAAATGATTCTATGCATGATTCTACTAGTTTTTCTCTCTTAAGCTCGTAAATTCGTACAGGTCTACTTGCGATTTTAATAATCATGATTATGACAAAACCGTTTGGGAGGCTGTCTTCTTTTTTATTCTTTCGAAGGAAGAGAAAAACTGGAGATTTGATGCAATCCATGTGTCTAAACTCTAAATTATTAAGTGGACCTGAATTATATAAACCAAGAATAATAATTATAAGAAGTTACTTTAACTGTAATATTTTGTGTGGGAAAACGATGTTTTAGACGGACTTTTGGGAGTTTTGAAAGCCAATGGAAGGGGAAGATGTGTGGTGTTGGAATGTGGAGGAAAAGCAAATCTTTTCAGTGGAATCGGCTTATAACTTGGTGTTTGATTTATTGGTTCCGAATGTGCTTTTGTGGGGGTGGTGAGGAAATTTCCGCTCATATTTTCTTGCATTGTGAGGTGGTGATGAAGGAGTGGAAACATTATTTACTTTTCATATAACTGTTGTTTTTGGATTTGTACCATTGTCCTCTCTCAAACTTCTTTGGTGTCTATAGATTAAGTTAGCTCACATGATTTTATAAGGCATTGTCCACAGTTAGATAGAAAACATGTATGCATTTATCCCAACAGTATATTATTTCTATTGACACAGATCATAAATTTCATTCCCAGTTTATAGATTCATTACATTATATATATATTTTACAAGCCTAGAAGTTTCCTAACAATGTCCACACTTCTCATGATTTGGCGCTCAAAACATTAGACAACTAATATAGAAACAATCTACTTGAGGAAATTAAGCTACAATGAATGCTACTTTCTTCTGCTCATTTTATTGCACCTGAACTAAACAAGCCTTCACAGTATCCAGAACCAACCTAGAACAGAACCACCAACCAAGCCGAATCCGAGGAACGCAGTCATCACAATAGCAGATAACTCTGATTCTGAGGAATGCACTGACTTAGGAGTTAGAATCATAAGAACACTAGTAAGATATCCATTGGTAAATCCAAGCAGAAATGTAAGAACCATCATTGGCACTTCTGTTTTCAACCAATTTGGTCCATGAAGACAAACTATAAAAAGTGGATAGAATAATAGTCTTGCTGTGGCAGCACCTATGGCCCTTTTGATACATTGTGGAACATAGAAAGCAGTTAAAGATTTTCCCATAAGATCAGCTAAATTATAAACTGTAATCAATATAATAGGATACCAATCCTTAAGAGCCTTGGATTCAAGATCTTCAGCTATAAATCCTGGGAAAATAGATAGAGTTACTATATAGATTATGAAAATTCCAAAAGCTGGTCCCTTAATTTTCCCTGCCACTGCACAAAACTTTGTCCCTGAACATAAGGGACTCTCCTGAAGTAGACTCTGATGATACTGCTGCATCACAGGTAACTTGTGCTGCAAGTTGCTAAAGACAATGCAACATAGGAGGAAAACTATGGCTACCATAAAGTACAAGTGAGCACTTATTTTGAGACCCTTTGGGGTTTGAGGTAGTGATGCTTTGGTTATTATCCTCAAGATTGAAATTATAATACCTGTCAACCACAAAAGGGTTTTATTAATATGAGAACAAAGTTTGACAGAGCAACCGAGTTTCAAAGTTGCAATCGAACTATCTCTCTGAACATACTAGCGGAAAGATGAGCACTAACATGTTTTTCTCTAAAAACAATCTACTGTGCTTCCTTGTATGTATACTTTATTATTTTTTATTGTATAATAAGCCTTTTAATTTAATTGATTTCATTCAGCTTCATAATATTCATGTAATTTGAATTTATCTAAATTCCAATTTTAATATTTACGGTGTATGTCTTTAAAATTCAATTTGGAAAATAGCTGTGTTATAGAATCAATGTTCAAATATAAAGATCTATCACAGCTTCAAAATTCTGTAAGTTGTGTGTAGCATAGTTTTGCTAGATATATAGGATTATTTACATGAGAGAATATGCTAAATACACAAACAGTAAATTGTCAAGTAATTTTTTTGTTACAATGACGGATCTAGAAATTTTCAGTTGCAGGAACAATACTCATGTATAAATTCAAGTGGGAGTGTAGAATCAAATATATGATATATAATAGTATAATATATTGTATATACCAAGATAAATGCCCCCATCCTTCATTAAAAAGACAAATGCCCCCATAATGGTAGCTGTGGATCTGTCCATGATCTAGAATCTACTTTCCTTTTTCTCTCTTAACCTCCAATTGCTTGTGTATATACTAAAAAGAATAAAATACTCATTGTGGTATGGTTTAAAATTGATTTATTTCATGTATGCTACATCTTAGGCAAAGTTTTTTATATTCCTTAGAATTTGCTCAAATAAGGAAAACAAGATTTGCCTCTTGTATGAGTGTTGTCAATTGAATATCGCAGAAAATAGAAGTTTGTTCAAATTCTGCTACGCAACAGTGCTATAGCTAGCGCTGCTATAGCCGCTATTAACAACATTTCTAACCAGTGTATCAATTTGTTCAAATTTGAGTATGCAAATGCGCTATACCGCCGTTGTAGCTGCTATTTAATAACATTGTTGTAGATAGTAATGTAAAAACGAAAATAAAATCGATCAACTATGAGGGAACATATAAAATAATTGCCTTGTAATTTTACCTGAGGAAGCAGTTCCAGCAAAAACAGCTTGCATATACTGTTTTGGAAGCCTTCCTGCTGATCCTATCAAACTTCCACCAACCACGCCATCTGCTAAACCACATATTACAACAGCTGCAACTGTCATGCCATAAGCACCACTTGGCCTCTCTTTCATCTCGTCCCTACTCGAGGCCCAATCAATGACAGGAGCTACCATGAGAGACATAACAAACATTGAAAATCCTAAGTTCATTCTCAACCTCAGTGTTGTTTTACTCCAACCTCCCCAACTCATCATCACAAGAAGTACAAGCACAGATGAAACCATATAAGCCACAGCGAAAACCTTTTCAATGTGGTTAGTTGGATATAAGTACGCGAAGTAATCAACTGCTGTGATAAATGCATTCCAAGGTAACAAGTTTCCAGCTCCAAGCAAGAAATGGATTATGTAAGCAACTTTGTAAGCGTCTCTTGTTTCGCTCGGATCACTTGATGCTAGCTTAACAGCTTCCATATTTTTTCACTTTCTTATAGCATTCGTGTTTATACCGAAGTTCCAAATGAAGTAAATGATTTTTGAAAAATAGAGTGAACGGGATTCTAGTGAAAAAACTCTAGCTTAAAATTATTTTGAAGATGCTGGCTTTTAAGACAAAGTGAATAATACAAGTAGAATTCTACTTATGGTGATAAAGTGGCTAATATATGTAGCAGTCATACATATATATATATACACACACACACACACACAAACATAGATGTGATTTGATGGGGTTGTGGAGATGGAAATAGATATGCTTAATGTATGAAGAAGAAAAATTATGCTTTGTGGGGACAGAAAATGGATGGGTGAAATTAGATATACCATTTAGTGACACAGTCACACACGTGTAAGCTGTCTTGAAATCTTCTGTACTTTTACACTCAGTTAACATAAATTGGATGCTTGATATAATTCATGAAAAATAGTCCTTTAGTATAATGTGGATTATATGATAATGTGCTACCAATGAATGGTCACACACACTTAGTGAGTGTAGTCCATGGACTTGGGAGCACAAACAAAGGAGGTTTTGTCAAGCATGACTATTTAGAACAGAAAAAGGGGCCCTTAAAGCTTGGTTATCAGTTTAACTCAGCAGAATTTAATACTGTTTTAGGGAATTTATACAGTAGAGGTTAATCATCCATCCCCACTCATGTCTTTTTGATTATCAGTTGCCTTTATCCTAAGTTTTTTTCCACCCTCACATGATGGTATATTGTTAAGGTGCATGAATATTTATCAATAAACCTTAATTAGATTCCCATAACAGTAATAACTTTTTTTAGCTTGAACTTCTCTCAGAAACAATGGCTCGACACTTCTGATATGCTCCTAAGTTTGTTTGTGAGACTCGTTAACATAGGACTTAACTCTTATTTTAAGAAACATGATTCATCTTCCTATCACAAGATTATTTTTGTATGAATTGCATTGTGACTAAATTCCTCTGGTTGTTAGTATTCATTTTGTGAGAGTCGTGGATTCGGATCCCATTTACGTGTCTAATGTCCTATATTTTGGACGCTAATCATGTCACGATGTCTGTAGGTCTAGTGTCGGTGTTGGACTCGAAGATTCATTCATATCCTAAAAGAACATTCTGGATACAACATTATAAAATAAAGTTTAAAACAAACGTTACAAGTTTCAACTTATTTTATTTTTTGGGTCAACTCTATGAGTGAGGAGTATGTGGAGCTTTTCTTTATGTCATTTAGTGAGTGGAGAAGGCAAAATAAGTACCCAATAATGATAGTGATTGCTACAAGACTTGAACCTAACAGTATGTAGTACAAATTGGATGGACATAAATTATCAACTGTAAAAGTATAGCTGCAATTATTTGACACAAGTCAAGTTTAACATAATTTTTTTTCCTTTTTTGTTTATGCATTTGTCTTAGTTTTTTCCCCATCGTAGTTAGCAATCATCCTTTTTCTTGAAAATAATGTGGCTCAAACAATTATGTGAACCTGAGTCATTGATACAGAATAATGAATCAATGAAGCATAAAGTTATAGTAGCTGCAGAGGAATTATATGAAACTAATGGTAAGAAATATATCTTGGATATTTTCAAGTGTGAGCTGTCAAGTTTTCCTTAAATTCTATTATTGGTTTGGAAACTATCAATATTTTGGGGGGTGAGAAAATGACAAAAGAAACTATTCATTTCATGGTAGTTTTGTCAAAATCTACAACTAAATCTAGGTGAAAAAAGGACAATGATACATAAGAAAATAAAGTGATTTTCTCAAAGGAGCTTATCTCTTGGGGGCAAAGCTTGTGCAAGATGTCTCATTCAATTTTATCAACCGTTCAAAATGGTAAAGTTAAAATGAGCTTTACTATAAAGATTTCAGTGTGTCCGGTATGAGATTGTGATTTTGACTGATTGATATTGTTAATGTTCTTTGTTAAGATTCAATAATATTAGTTTGCTTCTAGTTCTTTCCAACACTAATAACATATGTCAACAACTTAAGCTTAGTTCAGATAATGATCTAGCACTCTTATCTTAGTTCGGATATCCTTACCTTGTTTTTATGAACTTCACTTTGACTGTCATGCTTCGGTTAACCGACAATTCAACCAGTAAAATAGTCCTCACTTTGAAACCGGTCGTTTGGAGTATTTTGTCCATTCGTCCTACCACCTTGACTTTAATTTTCGACTATTTATGTATCGATAGTTGCGTACCGCAGACCCCACCATGTATTGGTTAATCTTTGAAGTTAGATAGATATGCATAACTTCAGTGTTTAATGATTATAATTAGAACCATTAGGAGCAAGGAATGATGATTAGAAAGGAAAGTAGTTGTGAACTATGTTGTCAAAAGGGTCCTTTTAAATCTTAAGGATTCTTATCTAATAGTATCACATATATCTGCCAAGACTTAATTGGCCATTGGAATAGAATATTCTTTAGTACAAACACAACATTGGCTGGGCCAAACTTAGAATGATGTCCATGTTAGGAGTAAAAGCACACCGCCATCAAAAGAAGAAAAAAAGAAATCTTTGTGCTAATGAAAGAATTTATGTAACCATCCACTTCTTAAAGAATCACTTGGATTTGTGGACACTCCATTAGACTATGTGAAAAAGTTGATGTCATTTTGTCTGGCTGCTAAAATACTTTTAATTTCTTCTTCATATTTTTGTGTAGTATCAAATTCTTGATTTTGATCATTACATATTGCCAGTGCTTGACACATATTGCAAAATTGGAATTTTGATTTTATGTATAGAGAAGAGAAACCTTCTTCCTTGGTCATATAAGGAAAAGCTCCACTCCACTCCACTAATGAAAGTATTGCCAAAAAAAACTCAACTAGTGAAAGTGGTCAATGTCAACGCTCACTGTAACAGCTATACATAGAATCTTTGTGTTGGTTCTTTGTTGACTTTTCAATGTATAACTTTGTAATGAGCTGGTATGGTCCCAATATGCATTGCATTTGACTGGATGAAAGTTGACAATTAGAGCATTGTGTCCCGCGTGGTCATACAAAAGATTTTCTTTAGACTTTTTTTATAAGCAGAAGATTTTCTATGGACTTAATGGTCATACAACATGAAGTTCATAAAAACATGATACCAATATTGCTTTGGTTTTAGAGCATTGATAAATAAAAGATTGTATGTTTTTTTTATAAGGTACGAAACATACTAATCACGATTTTTCCACTAGTTTTAAAATCATTTGTATCAAACATATGTTGATTTGTTATTTGCGAGTTGACAATAACTGCAAACACTAACACTCAAGTCAATATGAGAGCGAGAGCGAGAGGTAAGAGTTAGAGTAAATCGTACATTGTGAGGACGCAAAGAGTCCTTTTTATATGCTAGGATGCGGAGTTCCATGAAGTTATGGCTAGAGAGCTATTGGTGTGTGGTTACACGATGGGTCTCATAATGTCGACATTGGTCTTTATTGATAAGTGTCAAAAAGGAGTTAAATAGACTGTACATTTTAGGCACTTTGATTGCTTGGTTTGCAAGTTATCCTGCGAAAAGCTCACAAATACTGAAGAATCACTCAATTATGCTTTTCACATCTAACGCCAACTCTTTGTAGGAAAATACATGCCTGGACACTCTAGAAGCAAGAAAACATGAAGAAATACAAATGACAACTTTTCGAAGATCAAAGGAACAAAATAGGCAGAATTACCAGTTTACTGGCCATGGCGAGTAAGTTTACTTGCGAGGCGAGTAAGGCGGTCTAACCCTCAGAGCTGACGTGGCACAAA
>Ga0315915_1006090_pt1 | contig 14850 bp, 13 predicted proteins | sample MpolbnodulesMG_FD_207738 | JGI IMG/M metagenome (GOLD analysis project Ga0315915, IMG submission 207738) | Medicago polymorpha root nodule microbial communities from Los Angeles, California, United States - branched nodules | ecosystem: Host-associated > Plants > Roots > Nodule | place: USA... | reverse complement strand
ACACCAGATTTCCCGCATCCGTACTATAGGACAACCTTGTTTAAGGCAGGCCAGCGCGGATACCGTTCTGGAACAGAAGCGGGTCCCACTTTTACGTGGCTCACGGGTTAGTCTTTATTGTATTGTTCCCACTCCTTCACATCGCACGTGTTACCATCCTTGACCCCACTCTCGTTTCTCATTACTCATTTTCCTACGTGGCATATTTTCCACTCAGCCACGTCGTGGCACAGTGGCCAAGCGTCATTCGTCCAGTAACCATAATCACTATTCTTTTTCATTTTTTATTTTTTTCTTTATTGATTTAACACTATGATGATCATCACCATAATAAAAATAAAACAATCTCTCGTTTCCTCTTCTTGAGTTGAAGACACAAAATCAATGCATTAGACTAACACCTTAGTTTTTGAGGACATCCGAAACCATTAAAATGATTTAAAAAAGATTACCACGACTCTACACAAAGAATGACATGTATAAATAGAAAAATAGTCCTTTTTTTTTTTACGAAAAAAATAAAAATAAAAAACATAGAGTGGTCTCTTTTATTGATTGATTAGTAAAACTTATCCAAATCCTGAACAAGTCTTAAAATGATATTTAATAAGAACTGTAATCGTGACAATTATTTTTTAGACTTAATAAAAATAATTTTACACATGTATTTAAAGGGCTATTGGACTTAGGGGAGGTTACAAACCTCACCTAGAAATCAACTTGTTAATTAGATTAACAACAATTGAATTTTTTAAATACAAGTGTTTGTCATCATTAAAAAGAAGGAGATTGTTGGAACAAAATGTGTTTAACATTACCCTTTGAGTTTTGATGATAACAATGTATTGAAAATGTCAATTGGATATGCTAATATTTGTTCAAGTGTGTACGACCATAGACAAAAAATTTAGATGTCTTTAAATTAAGCCTAGGTTCTGGAATAACAAATGAGAGCAATTGAATCTACAAAAATGAAGCTTAAAGTTGCAAGGAAGCATCTAAAGAAAGGAGGTTATGAAGACAAGAGGTTCTGAAGATCATCAGAAACATTCTCAGAAGCTGAAGATTACTAGAAGTCGACGTTATCAGAAGCTGAAGATCATCAAAAGCTGAAAGACTGGAAGCTTTAATGTTTGTCAAGAGTTGTTTTAATCATGCCTATCATTGCAGAAGGAATAAAAGCTTAAAGCAATGGCTAATTCAGAGGAATTTGAAGTCATCAGATGCTTGTCCTTGAAGAACGTTGGAAAAGGACAATAGTACAATTATACAACCACCTTCTCCACTACTCTCTTTTGTGTCTGCAATAGCACAAGAACAACAGCTGTGACTACGCTGGTATTCCTCTATACAAGAACAACATAATTTTATTTTTATGTTTCTTGGTTACTTTGTGGTAGCATGTAGATCATCTTTTTGTAATTTTTAGATCATTTAGCTTCCTTTGATACACCTTATGCCATAGGAGCTTGATTTTATAATATATTTTGTTTAGCTTCTTCAAAAAAACAAATTTTACATTAACCTCGTATAAATATCAAAACGACACAATTGTTTTTTAAAAGGAAAAGCTCAACAAGTGTTTCAATACATATATTTTGTGTAATCACTATTATAAATAAGGGTCCTGCTAACTAGTGTCCTCAGGGCATTTGTTAAGGATTCTACAAATATAAATTTTGTCTTGAAAATATAAGATGTCATATTTAACCAGTGCCCTTGGGACGCTAGTTAGCATTTTCCTATAAATAAATACAAAATATATTTTAAATTGCAAAGTATCCCCGTATTGACCTGACAACCATATAAATTTTTATTGATTTGAATGAAAGTGTAAAAGTAGTGTATATCTACTAAATTTGGGATCAAATTTGCATACATCATCAATTGGTGTACAATTATTTTACATATACTATTCTGAACTAAACAAACACTTAAAAGACTCGATTTCAATAGGTCCAAAGCAATTAGGCCCACTGACACATTTGGGTCAAGTACTCTCTACACACCCCCTTTTTGCGAGCGGGGGTGCTCATAGCACTTCGGGAGAACCATTCAAATTGAGTGGTAACGTTTTCCCACGTGTTGCGAATCTCTCTCCACGACTACGATTCCCACAATTTCGTAACCATCAAGTGTCATGGTGCGCCTTACAACGGATCATACACTTCACACTATATAAGAGAATTTTACACGGTCCCCAAAAACATGATTCATTCAAACCATAAACCCCCATTCTAAATCTCTTAGTGGCCTGAACGCTGGAGCATATGCATGTATACACCCCCGTCTTTTCTAAAGCTCGCAAAACCCAAAACAACAACACCAACCATTTCTTTTCTGATAAAGTATGATTGCATACATTTTATAATGTGTTAAAGTGTTTAAAAGTACACCCTCTAATCACTGTTATAAACAAGGGAAATACTAAATAGTGCCCTTGGGGCAATGGTTAAGATGATAAAAATAGAAACATTGCATTGAAAAATGATGAAAAGTGAAAAATTTAACTTTTTTAAAAGTCAAAACATTGTTGAATTTAATGTAAATATACTACTTTTGATTCCTTAACCATTGCCCTTATGACACCGGTTGGTAAGACCATATAAACAAATATCAATATTTTAGATTCGTTTATTAAATAATGTATCTGATCTATCATAAAGACCACTTACATCATTAATTTAATAGATATACATGATTTGTCTATTAAACGTGTGTGAACATTATTAAAGGTTACCAATTAAACTCTTAAACTAAAAGTATAAGTTTATAGATACTAGGTAGATTTCTCTCTATCCAAGGATGTTATGAGTTTTGACTTATTCTATCCTCTAAAGCAGAGCCAAAAAGCCTTAAATAAACGAGACTTATTCACTGCGCTGCCTGATTCCCGACTTCTCTGCCAGCCCAAGTGCATGCTTTGTTATTAGTACTCCATTATATATACACTCCTTTTCTTAATTAAGAAACCCATTTTGCTTCCCCATTCATATTCTCTTTTGTATAATATCACAAGCAACCAAACTCATATTCATAACATCTCACTCTTCTTCTCATGGCAGTTGAACCTCCTCACATGAATTTCTTCTCACCACACTCACAAATCAATCACAGGTAATATATAACTTATGAAACATTAATTATTTTCTTTACCTTCAATTTTCTTATATATTTCCTCTGTTTTTCTCCAGAGATATAACCAAATTTAATCAACAATTCTATAATGCTCCCATGAATGGTGCTATTCACATGCCTATGTCTTCAACAATCCCTGAATCATTCTTTCCTTTTCATCAACCATCTTTCTGTGAACCAAAAGCTGATAGTACTGTCACCTATCACATCCCTGATTCAAGGAAGCGTTTCAGAGACTCCACTGAAGAATCATACACTCTTCCTCTTCCTCACAAAAATATCAAACTCTCATCTCAACCTTCCTTTGTTGATCAGAATCTTCTCTATTATTTCCAAAATCAACAATCAGAAATCGATCTCTTCATTGCTCAACATGTAAGTTATTAATTCATCTTTCACTTCAAGAAAAAAGAAACCGTTAAAAGGAAGTTACAGATTTATTGTTACTTATTACTAATTAATATTGTGATTTAACAGACAGAGAAAGTGAGAATGGATATAGAAGAGCAAAGAATGAAGCAATCAAGAATGCTACAAGCGGCAATTCAAGAAGCAGTAACAAAGAAACTGAAGCAAAAAGAAGAAGAGATTCAAAGAATGCAGAAACAAAATCTAATGCTTCAAGAAAAAGCGAAAACACTGATTATGGAGAATCAGATTTGGAGAGAAATGGCTTTAACAAACGAATCTGCTGTGAACACGTTACGTAACGAATTAGAACAAGTGCTGGCGCATGTTGAGAATCACCGTAACGATGAAGATGCAGCATCGAGTTGTGGAAGTAACCACCATGTCAAGGAGGATGTAGTGGCGGAAGAAGCTTCGTCGGCGGTGGTTGGGAAGTTGTGCAGCGGTTGTGGGGAAAGGGAGTCAGTAGTGCTGTTACTGCCATGTAGGCATTTGTGTTTGTGTACAACGTGTGGGACCCACATTCGTAATTGCCCTCTTTGTTTCTCTGGAATTAATGCTAGTGTTCATGTAAATTTTTCTTAGTTTAACATTCATTCGTTAATTTTGAACCATATAATTTTTTTTTTGGTTACAATAGAAGCTTTTAAATTTGAATTTGTTATTGATTTTTAGTGCTTTTTAATGTGTTCCATGCATGACGTAATTTTCTCATCGATGTTTACTTTCATTATTTGAAACCGTCAATAACTTATTTCCGGACGTGACGATTAAGAAAGTTTAAAAGATTTTTTTGAGAGGAATAAAGTGCAGTAAAAGATATAGGAGGGACACACGATTCAAAATAAAAGATTAGGATAATTATTTGTTATTTAGTCAAAAATAACAAATAATATTTTTTTGAGAGGTACTATTAGTAACCTTTTTATTTACGGAACAAACGGATTAGCATAAAAAAATTGAAATTAGATTTAATTAGTGGTACTATTTGTAACCGTTTTTGGTGACGGCAGCTGTCTATTAGGTAAACATTATTCAAAATTAAAGATTAGCATAATTACTTGTTTATAAAACGGATTAGCGTAAACAATAACAATTTAGTGGAAAGTTTAAAAAACGGATTAGCATTAATACGATTGATTAATTCGGGACGCGGGACGCCACCTTTAGATTTTTTCGTCCATATACTTTAATTTTTACTTATTCAAAATCGATGGGCTTTATCCTATCAAAAATAAAATAAAACTGACGAGCTTATCTTTGAATCTTTTTTTGGTTTTGTTTTGAGAGGTCTTATTAATTGAATCTTACTACTATTAATGTAAACCGTGAACCATTCAGATTTGATTTCATGATATGATTTACGAGTTCTTTTAAATAAACTAATTAGCCATTTCCAAGCTGCTCTTTCATAATTCACATGCATGGCTTAATTTTTTGAGCTATATTTATTTGCTGAATTCCCGACGTGACGATCAGAAAAGCGTAAAAGTTATAGGCGAACATAACTCAAAACTTAAGATTAGGATAATTATTCGTTAAAGAAACGGATTAGCATTTTTTTGACCGAACAAATGGGTTAGTGTTATTAGTCTACCTATAGATTTTTTCATACGCGATTTTTTACAATTTGTTGTCATTTACTATATTCTTTAACTTTTTTACTTACTCAATTCAAATTCAAATTGTTTAAAAAAAATGTGGATTTTCTTTCACTTGAAGGCAAAGTATTTGGAAGAGATTAAATTTAGAGAAAAAAAAACTCTACACATTTATTTTATTCCTTTTTTTTTCATTCTAGTTTTTTCTTTTCTTTTTTACTTTTTTTTAATATGGAGATGGCATCAATGACTGTTTGGAATAAACTATGCTGGTTACTGATTGAATAAATTAATCAATGACTGTTTGGAATAAACTATAGAGGATTAAATGAAGGATTAGATGCACTTTCAATAAGCTGAATAAGACAAAACTTCTAGATTTGTTTTTTAAATAAGTGCTTTGAGTGCATCTAGCATTTCCTAATAAAATATTTAGGTATTATAAGTTATTTTTTATAATAAGAGTTTGATGAACTTTAGTAGAGTATATAATAAGGGAGAAAAGTGATACATATAATATGCTAATAAATTGGATAACATTGATACATCATAGTCCACAAAGTAGAAAGTTAGATAAAATAGGAAACAGAAAAAGCAAGAAGCAAGAGAGATGTGTCTCCCACTTTGAGTGAATGAATCGTTGGAAGGGAAAGAGCAGAGAATCCTTATTGTCCATTGGAATAAAGGGGGGGTGCATATGAATAAAAAGGGAACATAGTAGAACAGGTCATAAGAAAAAAGAGATGGCTATGAACAGGCATCAATTGAGGGAAACGGGCGTGAATGTGATGAGTGGTTTTCTTTTGTTTGCTTTCATAATGAAGTGTTTGAATGGTTATGAAAAGTCTTTAAAGTTAGGGTTGGGACAGACCCTAAAATCCTCGTAAAGTGAAAGCAAACATAGGAAAAAGATAACTCAACATAAGTCATTGTTGATTGCTGGAGATTGGAGAGACTGTGTAGGTAAGCATCATAACACGGGCATCGATGGTTTGATAAGCATATAAAAAGTTTACATTGCCCAACCCAATAAGCAATGCCACCATTTTGTTTCTTGTGCCATTGCCCCATTATAGGGATGCTTCCTCCGGGTTGCGTCTTACTTTTAATACTCCACATCTTTATCCTATAATCATCTGCCCCCACACTCTACGTACTTTACAGATTATCCAAGACTTTTTATCGCACCAATCCAATAACATTATAATGTTAACTAGTGTTCGGACATCGGTTAATTTAGAATGTACATTTAATTTAGAATGTTTAATGAGTGTCTTAGGACACTCGTTAACAAAATCTTAGACAGGGGAACTTACGTTATTACTTTATAATATGATTTTACAGGTTGACAAAGTTGACAGGTGGCTATGAACATTGGATTCATCAAAAACTTTCACTGTTCGTAGTGCTTATAATTTTCTGACTACTCATCATCCTGTTGCGCAATCGGTGGCTGTTTCATCTCTTTGGCATAAGGATGTCCCTCTTAAGGCTGTGTTGTTCGCTTGGCGATTATTCAGAGACAAGTTGCCAACAAAAGACAATTTGTTCCATCGTGGTGTCATTGATAACGATTTCAAAATGTGTGGCTGGATGTGGTTTAGAAGAATCATCTCATCCTTTATTTTTACATTGTAATGTTTTTGGGTCTGTTTGACACTTGATTTATAAGTGGCTTGGCATTGTTACGGTCATCCCTTATAATGTGTCATACCATTTTAATCAATTCAGTTATAGTGGTGATATGTCTAAGGTGCGCCGATCGGTCATTCAAGTCATTTGGTTTGCTTCGGTTTGGGAAATTTGGAAGGAAAGAAATAATAGGATCTTCAACGACAAAGAATGCTCAGTAACACAGGTTGTCGACAAGATTAAGTCTCTTACTTTTCGGTGGTTGAAGGTGAATTTGTTCAATTACCATGGCTGGTGGCTTAGTCCTTTCACCATATTGGGCATAGGTTAAAAGTTATTTCTTTTCCTGTTTTGTTTTTTGCACATGAATTGCCCGTAAATATTTTGTTCACTTTGTTGTCTTCTCCCTAGTACACCTTTGCTAGGAAAGACACTTTTGTGGGTAATATATTTCATTTTAGTCTCTTCAAAAACAAAAAAACTTAGACTTTATTATCCTCTTTCCTATCTCTCTAATTCAATTTACAAATAATAAGTCAAATAAGTACTTTATCGGTCTCAAAATGAATGTGAAAATTGTCATTTTTATGAAATTATCCTTTATTGATCTATAATTGATTTATTTTTTATTAAAGTAAAAGTAATATTTTAGAAGTAATATATATAATATTAATATTAATTGAAGAGTACGATTGAAAAGAAAATGTTATTATTGCATTAAAAACTGAAATGACATTTATTTTATAAGACATTCATTGGTAAAAATCGTCACGATTTGAATATCACAAACAAACGTCATTGGTCTTGCTTCTTCAAATTGATGGTCCTTGAGTAATTGTTTCAACCAAGTGCTTTAAGAGTATATTTTTTTTTTTGGTCAAACTTTAAGAATATTTCTGATAAATTAATGTTTATAATTAATATATTTTTAATTTTAAAAATATTATAACAACATAAATTAAATTTGAAGAATTCGTATAAATCTTCGAGACCTCCCAAAACCATTCTTCAATACAATTCTTTAGTTCATCCAAATGAGACAAATTTTGTATTATGAAAGAAGAATGAACCCTCCAAAACTCTCTCTCTTATGATATTCTCTATTTTTTCCATTTGTTTTTTCTTTATTTAGAAAACTTTCCACTCTATTTCCCTCCAAATTAGCAAATAATGCCTAAGAGCATCTGTTAGTATTTTCTATTTTAAATTACTCCTTAATATAACATACTCCATAAAACAATCAACTATTCAACATTGAGAAAATACTAAAACCACTCTATCTTTTATTTGATGAAACACACTTTGATTCAACACTTTAAATAAAATCTATTTCCTAAATGTGAAACTTTGATGAATTTCATTCAATAAACAAATGATGGTTAGCAATAATGTTAGCAGGAGATCGTTCATACTTCTTTTCAACATTTTCTAAAGGGTAATTGTCATGATACCTTTCCTCCATAATGGAGGTAGAATTTCATTTATTGCTCGGGTGCTTCCAATTAGGTGTTTGGAAAGTGGCAGCACTAGAAGTAGGAAAAGTGTCCAAAACAATATAAGGTGGCCAATGGTACATACTACATGTGTTGTTGAGTATTAAAGGGAGATTGTGCCAAGTAGGTACTGACATATCACAATCAGACTCTTAAAAAACAGATACTGACAGTTTTGCAGGACTCCCACCATGGGGTGATACATACAAAATTAATGGCTTCAGACCACGTCCATTAATGGAAAACGCCAAGCCATGTTAGGGAGAGACATAGAGACAGATTCATAAGAAGTTAAGTATTATGAGCCATGCCGAAGAACTGAAGATATGATACACCAAAAACATTAATTGATTTGACAGGTTGATGGTTCTCAATTATAATTACTTTGCCATGAAAAGTTATTTTTACAGTCATTTTTTTTTTATCAATTAACTTTCACAGTTTCATATATCCAAGTATATATTATTTTAACTTGATGACTTTGAACCAAAGTCAATTTAAAATACTGTATGGATTAAGTGTATGTTCGAATGAATTGATATAAATAAATTGATATTTTTTAATTAAGTTAAATATAAAATCATCAATGTTTAAATGAATTCATGTAAAAGTCGGTTGATAAATAAATCAAACCGCCACATACATGATTAAATGTAATATTGACGCAACCTCTTTCAACGACCACTTTTTTTATGGAATATGGTATGTGTTTTCTTAACACTACATGCCTAATCTTGTTAGGGAAATCAGATTACTTTGCTTCTTCAACCGTCATTTTGGAAGCTAAATCTTTAGAGGGTGTTTGGAGGAAGAAATGTTTCGAGGTAATGTAATGATTCAAGGGAATTGAAATACTTTAAGATGAATTCTATTGTTCGGATAATAATTTGAAGAATTTTCAAAATGATGTAAATTTATGAAGTATTTTGTTCAGGTTTAATTTAGAGAATTTCAAGAATTTCAAATTTCTTCATTGTTATAATTTTTCAAAATTTGTATTTTGGTCGTTAAATTTTTCAAATTGACCCCAATAAATTTCCAAAAAAGTATAAATTGACCCCTCAAATTTTATATATTTACAAATTAACCCCCAATTTCAATTTTCACATTTGGCCCCAAATAATTAAAATTTATAAAAATTGTCAAAAAATGACGACAATGATTTTTTTTATCACTCCATCAAAACAAAAGTATTAAAAAATGAAACTAGTTTAATTGAATCATTTAAATCGCTTAGAATTCTGAATTCTTTAAAGGGTTAATAGGTCTTTACCCCCTGTAATATAGGTCATTTCCGGTTTTCCCCCTTGTAATTTTTTTTTAATTTACCCCCTGTAAAAAAATATATTTTGATTTACTCCCCTAATAGGCCAAACAAAAATGAAAATTTCTTAAAAAAAAATAAAATTGGTTTTTGTTTGGCCTATTGGGGGATAAATCAAAACAAAGACCTATTAACCCTTCTTTAAAATTTCCCAATTACCTCATCCAAACACAATCTTAGGCTTACTAGAAGCTATTAAGGTGGCTATCTAAAATTTCACGCATGATGTTATGTTTGAAATTGACTCCAACGTTTTATCTGACGCGCTGGACACCATCTCGACTCTTTCTAACGAGTTTGATGACCTTGTTTCTCATTGTAGAAGTCTCTTACTTTTTAGAAACGACTTTGTTGTGTTGTGTTCTAGGAGACAAACAAATAACGTTGTTCGTAGTATTGCTAGCGCTTCTTTATCTCATCATATCCCCCATATTTTACATGATGTACCGACTACTTTGTACCCTTTAATTATAAATGAAATGAATTAACTTTGCCTTTGCTAAAAAAAGTATTTTGTTTTATATTTGGTTTTTTTGTGACATTTCGTACTTTTGATTGCAAAAAATGAATATTTGTCGGTGCATAATGTGTTCACAAATATCACAACTTAATTGGCGCATAATGTGTTCGAATGGCAAAACAAAATTGGCTCAATTTCACAAACATTGATTAAACGAACAAACCAATGTCATCAAAATACAAACAACATAATGTCCTCAAAATAAAAACATACAAACAATGTCATCAAAATACGAAAAGTAGAAAACAAGTCCTAATCCTACTGCTGGTCCTGGTCCTGCTGATGCTGATGTTGCCGCCTCCTCGGCCTCTGGCCTCGCCTCCTACTCAATATCGGCGCGATCTGCTCCCTAACATGGCTCATGGCCTGAAACCATTGTTCAGGGCTCATGACCTCCACCTGGCCCATTTGCGCATCAACGTAGGCAACCACGCCACTAACCATGTCATAGGTATCAGGCGAGCTTCTCGCCTCGAACCGCTACCACTGCTCAGCAATGATTTGCTCTTTATTTGCTGGCCTCAAAAGATCTCCTCGAAGAGGTGGCAAAATCAGCGGGTGAGACACCTTTGAAGGTGAGAAAAACACAAGAAGGGGGTGTTGAATTGTGTTTGCTTTTTCTTCGTTTTCTCCTACTGAAGTCACTGTTTAGAATCAGATAGAGTTCAGCTTCTGAAGTGATAATCAGAATCTAAACGCAGCGGATAAAACAAAGAGAGAGAGAGAGAGAGAGAGAGAGAGAGAGAGAGAGAGAGAGAGAGAGAGAGAGAGGAAAGACACAAAACAATTATACAGGTTCCTTCCATAAACCGAAAGTAGTCCTGCCCCCCTTGCACTTCCAAGGAGAGTTCACTAAAATGTAATATCAAATTACAACTGCTCAATACTACAACTAGCACGAGACTTCAAATTACTCAAGCACAACTGCAAGAGATTTCCTATGCTCAAGCACACAAGCAAGAGACTTCCAATGCTCAAGCACAACTGCAAGAGACTTCTATTGCTCAAGCACACAAGCAAGAGACTTCTAATCAAACAGAATTACAAAGAAGTTTGTTTGAGTTTGAACACTTGATATACAATCAGTGGTGTTCACAATACAAATCAGATACAGACTCTTAAGACTATAGAATTTCTAAAATATGGACTTTGATAAGAAATTCTAAGTGACTTTAAATGCAGAACAATAACAGAGTTTTGAACTTTGAATTGTTGTATGAGTCTTTCTTTTGTGTGTGTCTGTATATTTTTCAACCAGTAAGTCTTCACTCCTTTATATAGAGGTGTGAAAGATACGTTGGAAAATTGCCAACACAAAAAGAGTCGTTTGAAGCTTGTTGAAAATCACCAATGATCTTTTGCCTGATATGGTTATTGTCCTATGAAGGATCAATTTCAAATGCATTCCTAGTTTGAAGGAACATTTTTGCAGGCAGAGCTGTTATTCTTGTCTTATTGCAGAGACACAGACAAAATAGTGGAGGAAGTGGTTGTACAATTCGTACAATTATTCTTTGTCAACGCTCTTGATAGAACAAGCATCCAATGCTTTCAAATTTCATCTCAAGGGCCGTTGTTACACCCTTTTAGTCTTCTGCAATGCTTAGGCGTGATTAAATCAATTACTCAGCCTTTGAAGCCTTAAGTCTTTCATCTCCTGATGAACTTCAGCTTCTGGTGATCTTGCTTCTGATGAGGTGCTTCTGACGAACTTGCTTATGATGACGTCATCACTTCAGGAGCACTTATACTTTAGATGCACTTTTCTTCAGATGCTTCAAGCTTCCTTTTTGTTGATTCCTTTGCTCTCTTTTGTTCTTCCAGAACCTTATAAAGATATCAAATTTTTGACTATGGTCCTGTACACTTGAACAAATATTAGCATATTCAATTGACAATTTTTAATACTTTGTTATCATCAAAACTCTAAGGGTAACATATGTTAAACATATTTCATTCCAACAATCTCCCCTACTCTAAGGGTAATGTTTGTTAAACGTATTTTGTTCCAAAACCTTAGTATACCATAACACATAACCTTCCCTCATACGCCATATCTCCTCTCCTGCCGGCTCACCCCAATCAAGCTCCTTAAGCGTGCAAGTGTGGAAGTCAAGGAATGCCTGCACAATCTAAGGCGGTCGCAACTCTACAACATCCGTCGGATATTTAGGGATGGTCTGGACGTATCCGTACTGCCGCAAAACCCTCTCAGACAAGTGAAGGTACACCCTATGAACACCGCACATAATCCAGCTTGAATACAAAAAAACCTCCTCAAATGCCTGGATCTCCCTGTGCTCTTCGTACGACCTCCAACATACGTCATCAAACTGAATACGATCAAGCAATGAGCGATATGTCACCCCCTCTCCATGACCCTTATGTAACGCCCACCTCCCCACCACCGGATAGTTTTCAATGTAGTTAGGATTTGGATCAACACTGTAAAACTTAGGAAAATGCGCCAAAAACCATGCCTGCACAAACCAAACAAATCATATCTATAAGTTATTACGCACGAAAAATATAACAAAATAATAAAAGTTAAGGTTCACATTTATAAGTTTCTTATAGTGAGCAGTGTCACACTTCCCCAAAGAGCTCTGTCTCTAGGCAAACAGGCCTCTGCTAAACAGTGGTATAGGTATGCCAGTGTCATCCCTCCCCATGAATAATTACGCATCCCCGCGTAGCCGTCCTCCATGGTCGTCAGATAGACCAACTCGATGCGTTTGTTGCTTTTATCACCAAACAACAAGCATCCAACAAGATATAGGAGATAACACTTCACACAAAATGTCCTAACCCTCTCCAGCTCCTTTGGATCCCCTGGATCCTCTGGATCTGCCAATCTGGTAGCCCTATCAAGGTACCTCGTATATAACTCTCTCAACTTCGGATAACTAATGTACCCACCATACTCTTCACCGCAATATTTCTCTGCATCCGCCTGCGACACACCTAAGTGCCTCACTATTAGTGCATATGCCTCATGTCTCAACATCTTCTTCTCATGGCTCAACATCCGCCCTTCAATCTGAAGATGCATAAGACATGCGACATCATCCAATGTCACAGTCATCTCTCCCAAGACCATGTGAAAACTGCTGATCTCAGGATGCCACCTCTCGCATAATGTCATCAGCAAAGTATGAGGCACAATGGCTCGGGTGAACCACCTGATAAGTCCCTGAACCATCCCCCCTCCGACCTCTTCCCCTCTTTGGGATGTGTGCGTTTTGCCTCTTCGTCTCCTTCTGGTGGCTTTGTGTCATAGCACGCCTACCACCAATCATCTTAGATGGATCAATGGGCTGCCCCTTATCAGACATATCTACAAAAAAAAAAATTAAAAATTAGCATCATTTCCATAACCTAATCAAGCACATTAAACCTAAACTAAACATAAACATTCACATTAAACCTAAGCTAAATATAAACAAAATCAAACAAATTATAATTACTTTGATTGCATCATTTCAATATAATCTTAACTAAACCTTCACATTTCAATAAACATAATCATAACCATAAACATTCAATATAATCATTATAATCATCATTTCAACATTCACATTTCAATAACATAAACATTCACATTTCAATAACATAAACATAACTAAACTAAACCTAAAGCCATTCAATATAACCATCATTTCAATATAATTTATGTGCATCATTTCCATCATAGCCTAAACAGCTTTCAATATAATTCTCATAACCTAAACTAACTAAATAATCAATAAAATTTTCACTGAGGCATTTTATCAAACACTTTGTGTGCAAAGTATCAAACATACTCAAAATGTGTTCTTTTGCCACCATTCAAAACCACATTATACTCTAACATCATTCAAACATCAATTAAAGCAACTACATTCAATTAGAAACTACTTGCAATCATCAAAATTTCAATTCCAACATCAACCTTAACCACATGCAAACTACTCAATTTTAAAAAAAAACTTAACCTAAACAAACTAACATTAAGATTGCAATGATTAATGGTACTTGATAAGTGTCAAAAAGGAGTTAAATAGACTGTATATTTTAGACACTTTGATTACTTGGTTTGCAAGTTATCCTGCGAAAAGCACACAAATACTGAAGAATCATTCAATTATGCTTTTCACATCTAACGCCAACTCTTTGTAGGAAAATACACGTCTGGACACTCTAGAAGCAAGAAAACATGAAGAAATGCAAAGGACAACTTTTCGAAGATCAAAGGAACAAAATAGACAGAATTACCAGTTTACTGGCCATGGCGAGTAAGTTTACTTGCGAGGCGAGTAAGTTTACCAGTTAACTCGCCATGGCGAGTAAGTTTACCAGTTTACGCGCCATGGCGAGTAAGTTTACTTGCGAGGCGAGTAAGGCGGTCTAACCCTCAGAGCTGACGTGGCACAAACCCACTGGTGAAGAAACCACTACTCACCATGGCGAGCGTTTCTACTTGGGAGGTGAGTTCAGACAGAACAGGCCATATAAAAGCTCATTTGTTCATTTCAAAGGGGATTAATCATCAGAGGATAGTTTAGGCCACTGAAGGAAGAGAGAAAACAGAGGAAAATACAGAGAGAACCTAAAGAGCAAGGAGCACGAGGATTGAAGGAAGACACAAGATCATTGAGATATCATGGCTTGGTTCCATTCCATCTCTTCTTTTCTCCTTGTAAGGTTACCATGACAATGAGTAACTAAACTCTTTTTGTTGGGATTAAATGTAGT
>Ga0315915_1006089_pt1 | contig 14851 bp, 8 predicted proteins | sample MpolbnodulesMG_FD_207738 | JGI IMG/M metagenome (GOLD analysis project Ga0315915, IMG submission 207738) | Medicago polymorpha root nodule microbial communities from Los Angeles, California, United States - branched nodules | ecosystem: Host-associated > Plants > Roots > Nodule | place: USA... | reverse complement strand
AATTTGTTTTTTAAAATAGTCCCTCCAGGGACTATTTTCAGAAACAAAAAATTTTGCATGGACCTGTTTAAAAAACAAAATATTTTGCAGGGACCAAAAACTACAAAATAGGTCCAGTCATCATGTGCCACGTATGCAAATCATCACAAAAATGGGTTAGGGACTATTTTAAAAAACAAAAAAATTTGCAGGGACTAAAAACAATTTTTTTTTTTACAGGGACCAAAACTTAAATGGGCCATATTTGCAGGGATGAGTGCAATATTTAAGCCTTTAAACAAAACTCTAAAACTAAAAAATTCTAATTTAAGTGAAAAAATCTATCATACCAACATAGTTTAAGTGACAACTTACTTGTTATTGGAGTGTTGTTTGATTTGAAGTTGAAGGAATTTCAGATTTGGGTAATTTGAGAGAGATTTGAGATTGAAAATGGGGTTCTGCCTGGCCTTAAAACAGCACGCGGCGTGACTTAACTCACGCAGTATGAGTTAACTCATGCAAATTTAACACTAGTGTGAGTCAACTCACGTAGGGGTATTTTGGTCATTTCGTTGGGAATGAGCAATTTTTGTTGGATAAAAAGCAGAATTCTTCTATTAATGGTATATACCTTCTCCAATAAGAGTACTTACATCAATTTAAAAAATCAAAGGTATTAGAGATCTCCTTGGTTTATCTAAATATTGTGTTGAAATTGACTTAAAATTTGATGGATGAAGAATATTGTTGCTAAAAATATGAAATATTTGTTTTGAATATATTTTGTGCTGAAAATATATTTATGGACAATAAATATACTTTTGTACCATATGAAGGAAGATTTGATGCAAATATATTTTTCAGTGAAGGAAAAAAAACGAGGTCACATATATAAGCAAATATATTTTTTCCTCGTTTTGAATATAACAAATATTTTTAAAGCACAAATATCTCTTTAATATCTCTTTGTAAAGTTACTAATCATTACTCCATCCGGTCACATATATAAGCAAAAAATAATTTTTTTAGGTACATTGAATAATTAATGTATCTAATCTATGAATGTGACCGCATACATTAATTATTCAATGTACCTGAAAAAATCATTCTTTTCTTATAAATGTGACCGGAGTGAGTATAGTGGAACGGGGAGCTGCTCTTTCCGTCAGAGTAGATCAGTATTGGACCGAACTTGGTAAACAAATTTGTGTGTGTTCTCTGTCTCTTTCTCCTTTGTTGTTATATTTTTTGTTTGTGTTTATAACTACCACCCACGTTGGTTTGGTTGTTTGATTAATTTGCTCCATACATCAAGAATTTTATTGATATGATTTTTAATGAATTCACAACATATTGTAAATCACAATTTTAGAAGGTATTTAGAACATCCACCCTTACAATAGTTTGTTGTTGCTGCCTTGGTATGTAACATGATGATAAGAAAGGTACTTAACAATAAGGGAAATGTTAAAAAGTATCCTTAGGGCATTGGTTAAGATGACAAATTTAAAAATCTTGTATTGGAAAATGATGAAAAATGATAGATTTGACTTTTAAAAATTTAAAAATTGTTGAATTCAATACAAACTTACCATTTTTATTTTTCTTAACTAATGCCCTAAGGACATTGATTATCATAACCCTAAGACTAAAGATCTCCTTGAATGATACAAAAGTTGTTGATGATCATTGAAAATTTGAACAATATATCGGTTATCCATTTACTTTGATTTATTTTATGGTATCAATTCTATATGTATTAATGGAACCATGTTTTAGTCTATCTGAACTATTATACAAAGATTGCACTATTCATATTTTGACTTTGTATTTTGCATTTAATTTATCAAAATCAAAATATAAATCAACTAATTTTAATCTAACAATTCAAATCGCATCATAAATCAATTGTGCGAGAACACAACTAAGATTATGAATGAATAGTGAACACAACTTAGAATTTACCTAACATATTGTTGCTTGTACAATCAACTTTAGTTTAGGTGAATATTTTATTTCCAAGTGGATCAATAATCAATCTATTAACCATATTATATACTCTATTAAATACCATCATCTCATACAAAGCGTTGACTTGTAATAGAAAGACTAATATAAAAGATGTTGTAAGATTGATGAAGAGCTAAACATTGGCAAACCATCAAAACTTTGACATTAAAATTAGCATCTTCAAGATCAAATCCTTCATGAAGTCAAAAAAGAAAGTTCAAATCCCTCATCCAAAAAAGAAGGAAGAGAAGAAGAAAATAAGTCAAAACACAAAAGCACTTCTGATTGGATTAATTGGTGCAGCTTTTACCTTATTTGCTTACTCACAACCCTTCATATCACCAAGTCAAAGCATCACAATTGGTCTCCTTGTTCTCATGTTGGGATTGCTTGTAGGAGAAGGTCTTATACCTTTGTAATTCATCCTTGCTTTTATTTTCTCCTTCAATTTTCCCCTTCATCTATATATCTATGAATTTTATTACAGGTTTATGTGTAATATATCTTTAATGGATATTTTAATTTCTTGCAAGTTTTTTCTTTTCATCTTTTTAGTTTGAATTAAATATTGGTTTATGAACGGTTGAAGGAAAAGTGGAAAACTTATTTATATTTTGATGTTTATGTATTATATATTTATATTTTGAGTTCATGTATTATATATTTCAATTGTCTACTTTTATTTCAAGTAGTTAGTTCATTTGTCTACTTGGTGGCAGATATTTATATTTTGAGAGTTGAAAATTGTATTCATTAAAAAATGATACGAGTAATTAGTTTTTATAAATAAAAAAAGGATAATTAGGGTATATTACTATATTAGCATTTATGGCACATATGGGAAGTTTTAATCTCTTATAAGTTTTTTTTTTTCTTTCATGTTTTGAGTTTCAATTAAATATTGGTTTATGAAGGGTTGTGGGAAAACTTATTTATATTTTGAGCTCATGTATTATATTTCAATTGTCTACTTATATTTCAAGTAGTTGGTTCAATTGTCTACTTGATGGAAGATATTTATATTGAGGGTTGAGAATTATATTCATTAAAAAATGAATTAGTTTTCATAAAAAAAATTATAATAATAATATTAATAATTAGGGTATATTAGCATTTATGAGTACTGCATCTGGTCAAACACTTCAAAAGCCATTGGGATTCCGAAAAGACAACATCTTTCTGGCTCTAATTAATTGCATGGTAGTGACAACTAACAAGGGTTAAGGCCCCACACATTTTTTCCCCCTTCCTATTTTAGCTACACACTCCAAACCCTAGATTAAGGTTAGGCATGTTTTATTCCAACGAACAATAAAATTTAAAAGGGTTTTTCTATTTAAAAATATAACGATATTATAAGAGAAAAATGAATATATATATATATATATATATATATATATATGTTAATCAAGTGAATGAATGAATTCAAGTGATTAATGAGATTTAGTTAAAGTTGCATCAATTGAAAACACACAAGATTGAACTATGGTTGAAACAATATTTAGTCAAATTTTTCTTATTTTTTGGTTGAATTTTGCAGATTATCGATCTCTTTTCCTAAATATCAGAGAGATAAGACAAAACAAAAAATTAAAAATATATATAGTTGCTTACACCCTTGCAAGTGCATCTATCTCTTATGTTAGTTCTATGTTATCATCTTTTTATTAATTGGTCCTATAATTTTCAAGTTTTTTTTTAATGGTAAATATTAGTATGTTAATTAGTATTTTTTTTCTTTGTCCGAACTTTTAAAGTCTGGAGCTCCAACTTCTTAACCCTTAACTTAAATCAGTTGATCTACCCAACCCTCAATATTCAAGAATTTTCTAATGAATGATATGATTTTTTTTTTATTTTGATAGAAAAAAGAATATAAAATCATTCTTACACTTTTCTTGCACTCTACTGATTGCAACAAAATGGGAAGGAAAATTAGTTTATGAGAATAAGTCCAAAGATAAAATTAGTTTAAACCTCTATTCATGTGAGGACATTAATTGTTGACTCAGGGGAGCTATGTCTTAAACAGTTTAGATTAAATTTGTGTCCGGTCATAACTGAATAATGTTTCAGACATAAAGCATACTTTATTTCTAAAAATAGAACCTTGTTTCACTCAACATAACTTTCTTGAGGTACTAATTTTGTGTGTGATCAGAACTTTTTTGTATTTTAGAAAAAAATGGGGATTAGCATAATCACATGTGTGAGTTTAGGTGGTATTTATCACTTCATTTACCGATAAATAAACATTGCACAAACACATTTGGGAACTACTTCATTTAGCATGTGTTTGGTCGTACATTAACCAAAAGCCACAAATTGTTGTGTAACAATTTGTTTCTCAAACCAAAGAAACGCCATGCCATTGTCGGATTAGTTTAAGCAACACTGAGAGTTTATTCACCACCCCCAATCCGCACCAAAACAACGTGGAACCAAACATGCTATTAAAAACATTTTGACGCAAATGATTTTCCTTCAAGCACAATTCTAACTGAATCAATTTTACAAAATCAATTCTATTCAAAAATCGTTTCTATATAAACCTTATCAAAACAAGCACATATATGATCTTTTCAATATCTAATGACTAGGGTAAAAATAACAATTGCATGAGTTAAGGTTTGTTAGAAAGGAAAGGAGAAGTCTTTCGAAGAAAATCGCATCATTTAACTATCCATATTAACGGCTTGTTTGTATTGGTTTATTTGAGTTTATCTACTCGCATAAGTATTTGCGAAACTGTTTGAAAGAACTCGTGAAAATAACTTATGACATGTTCAGTTGTTTTTAGCTTACATTCATAAGCTCTTCATAATAGCTTATGAAAACGTTTTATAACTTATACGAAACCAGATTGACTATATTTTAACTATCTTTTATTATGAATATAACTTATAATAAGTGTTTATATTTAAGTAACCGTTTATGCCATAAGTTAGCAAATTAAGCTGGTTATCAAATCAGTGACTAAGTAAGAAGAAAGCATTTAAATGGGGAGTGAAAAGATAAGAAGTTTCTTTTCCCCGATATATATGAAATATCCTTCACACTCAGTACCAACATGAAGCCCAAAAAAATGACACATTGAAAAAACTCCACAAATTAAATAAGCTAAGCTTTTTCTCATCTAAGCAGAAGAAAGAAAACACTACAAAGAGGAAAATATTTTTAATCAGAATATAAACAAATGGAAATGCTTATAAAATACTTCCTCCGGTTCTAAATATTGAGAAGAATCTTTTTTTATATTCATTGAATAATTAACGTATCTGAACTATAATATAAACTAAATACATCATTTATTCAATGCGCCTAAAAAAAAACTTCTCTTATATTTAGGATAGGAGAGAGTAGTACACTAGGCTGATATTTTAAATTGTAAGTAATAACCACTTGAAGCAATAGTGACAAAATGATGAAATATACCTGCAAAATCCAGTAAGTTAATTAAATCAAAGAACCAACAGTTAAATTTATATATATCCAAGTTATATTATTAGTTTTCACCTAGCATTTGTGCATCACTCTCACCATTGGTCATTCCAAAATATGCGTGGTTATATCAAATCATCAAAAATCTAGCATGAAAAAAGGAGGCCTTTACGTAGCCAGAGACGACTTGCCGGACAACTAATCACATTGAAACTACGACATTTGGATAGCTGTTGCAAGGTGCCTAAACCAAGTTTGCACTAAAGCCAAAAGATTTTTTTTATAGTGCGAACTGAGTTTAGTGCCTTAGCTATCCACATGATTAATTATGTCATAAAAGTATCGAAAGAGGCTCGCCGGCAAGTCATCCTTGGCTGCATATATGACCTCATTCCCACATGCAAGACATTAGATGACACTTGTATTACCATGAGCTGAAAACCCTAACCAAAACTATCTTTGATGAGACTTTATTTATCTTCTGACCTAACTTCGAATTATCAAGACTTTTTCCCTATGAACCAGATGGTTAACTTAAGAGGGAAAAATAACATAAAATGGAGCTGAATATTATTCTTGAAGAAAACAATGATAAGTGTAACCAATCAAATAGTGTCAATACTGCCACAATAACAGAACTAGAAAACTATAGGAACTTTCCCCAAATGAGGAAGACAGCATTCCCTACAAGAATGAGAAGAAAAGACCCTTTTTATATTTGACAAAAACAAGAGAAGAAAAAAAACATGGAATCTCATAGGGTATCTATGATAACTGGTAGAGAAGGAGAAGCCAATTGGACACCAAGAATTTTCTTGGCAGAAAATAGCCGAATGAGGTTTGAAGCACATTCTGATAAGATTTATATAAACAAATTGTTTATGATACTTGACATGGTAATGGCAAGTTGGTAACTGAAATTGCATTAAAAGTTCTTAGAATTCCTGCAGAGGGAACAGTACTATAACTGTCTAATTTTTGTCCTTCATCTTAAGGGAAATTTAATAAAAATGAGTAATGTGGAGGATTCTTATAGCTAGATGTGACTTTGCATGGGTGAAGAATCCAAGATATTATGAGGACTTTATTAGATGCATCCCCACTTCTGAGTAGGTATCTAAGATCACATCTCTAATGTGTCATGAAGAGAACTATATACTTTGTCGAATGATCTGCATCACATTTAAACTTGTACTGTTCATAAGTAAGGCAGTCTGATGCACTAAAGCTTCTGTATATGTAGAGTCAATGAAAGAGTCTCATTATTTAGTGTATTATACACGGTCTTATATTATTTTATACACAAGAAATTGTTTTCGGGACTTGAACCCGTGACATTTTTAACACACAACAACAACTTTACTGGTTGTAGAGTCGATAGAGTACAAGAAAAAAAAAATACATTGTTCATTGAGTTAGGTGGAAATAATTTACTACATTTGACTATATAGACAGACGATTTGAATGTTATGGCAGATTTATGAATATTGTTTCAGAAAAGAGTACCTTTTTTTTTTGTATGGTTGTATATTTTATACAAGCATTCAATCATATTTTTTATTAGTTAGATATTGAATTAACTTTGCCAAGCATGTTCATGTCTAATTGAAGACTATCTCATCAAGTTAGCATATGATGGATATTAGTTTTTTTTTTTTAATCTAAAATTATCATCTGCGCGCAACAAGAACTACTGCGAATGTTAGTTTAACTGGTTGATCTCTTCCAACAAATATTTCTCCATACACACATATAAAAAATCAAACCCTAAACCACATAGTCACGTGTCTACCACTTTTGCCACATTCGTAATGGTATTAATCTTGAGTTGTACTATTTTATAATGTTCGTCAATTTGCATTTCATTAAATCCACCACAATTTGAAAATTGAGCTGTACTATTATATAATGGTCATCTACTTGCATTTGAGTAAATACAAAATTTGAAATTGTGAGGAAAAGTAACCAACCGTCCTGTTAACAGCATAAATCTTCAGATTAAAGATTCATTAATAAACTTATTAAATATTTCAATTTTTCAATAAGATAATGAATAATGAAAACAAGTTCAATTGAAGATTCATCAAATATATATCTTCACAGATAGTAACCTAGCTTGAAAGAAAAATGTTACACAGCACAAAGTGGTAATTGCACAAATTTGCTCGAGCATAGTTTGGCAGTCTATGATTGGCTATTATTTTTCTATGATCACCAAAGTATTCAATTATTTCTTATTGGTTAGACATTATTTCAAGAATCTAGTCGAATCCAATCCTTTGAAGCAATGTTGTCAATAGTAGATGATGGAAACCTGACGGCATTATAATTGAAATTTGACAACATATTTGTAATAAACAACGTATTGTGGAACAAGAGACATTTCTTCAAACCACCTACTTGGTGATCTAACTAAGATTGTAGAACACCAAAACTAATATTTAGGACGATATAACTTATAAAAAAAATAAGTCTTCATGCAAACTCACTTAAAAATAAACTTTGAAATTGAGTGTTGAGAAAATTATCATTTTGAGATAAATTTAAAAAGGTTGGAAAACTTACTGGAAGAAGCTATAAAAATACCAATGCAAATTAATAATTGCCTCTTATGTGCTTTTATATGGAGAAAGAAAAATAAGCAGATGTCTTCTATTAGGTACATGATATCATTTGTGTTATGTAGAGAAGAGTTTTTTATGAGGGAAACATCTTTTATGTATAACTATCTTTTACCCATATACATTATTTCTAAAGCAAATGATAGGTGTATATGAAAGATCACTCCTTCATAAAAAAAAACTACATAAATCAAAAGATTTCACATACCAAACAGAAGGCACAGAGTTATTTTTCCTCTTGAAATTAAGACACATAAAAGGGGGTTCTTATTTAGTTTTATTGGTGTTTTGATGGCTTTTTCCTGTATGCTCTTCAACCTTTTTAGATTTGTCACAAAATGTTTTTTTTTTACTCAACAACGCTCAGTTTCAAAGTTTATTTTACAGCGAGTTTGCGTGAAAACCCGTTTTGAGTTTCAATCATCCTAAATATTAGTTTGTGTTCTGCAATCATAGTTGAATTAGCAAGTAGGCGGTTTAAAGTTTTCTTTATTTTGTGAGCTTGTTCATTTGCTCTTGATATTTGGCAACGGTATATTGCATCGATAAGAGTCGGAAAAAGAGATAATAATAAAACAAAGTCAAGAACTATGAAAAAACAAATTTTTCATTAGTTCCCCCAGCCCCAAATGAGTTATTGTACACAATCAAGTTGCATTCAGTTTAAAGTTACAAATAAGTAAAAACATTCAAAATAATAGACAACCTACAATATTAGCTACTGAATTCCATGTTGTCGACTGTGGTATGTTAACATTATCTGACTACTTGGAGAGGTGAAAGATACCAAAACTTAGTTGATATCATCCTTGAACCATCTTTCCAAACAAACAATTCAGAAAAGTATTATAGAAGCAGCGCTGGACACACACACACACACATATGGGTCATTGGATCATTGACATTACCAATTACCAAAAGACTTGGATCCATGTGAGACCCACTTGCCTATAGCAGATGTCTTCGTTTGTAAGCAACATTTCGAATAGCCATACTCCAATAAATTGATACCAAGCAATCAGAAAATGGAAAATGAGAAGTTATCCAATGCAGTTTTTTTTAAGCCAAACTATCCCACCAATATTGGCACCAGGGAGAATCAATTATGAGACCTTGAGAGAAGCACACTCAAAGATCTCAAGCCAACACCATCGGGCCAACCCAAGTGGGCAATTAAATGGCTAATGCAAATTAAGCTCAGACAAAAAACATGCATCTATTACATAGCATTGTTTTTCTTAAACTATCTATTGACTGTGAGCTTCAGCTGTGCAGTTAACAAGATAACTAAGGGTGTGTTTATTTCAAGTTATTTTTGTAGATTTCTAGGAATAAAATGATAGAAATATGTATTACTACGTTTGTTAAATGTTCATTAAATTTTATTGGCATAAAATGTTCGAGGGAATAGAAAAGTTTTCCCAAAGAAAATGGTGAGAAAAAAGTTCCCACGAAGATGAGAATAAATTCATAACTATCTTTTATCCTCCCTGTTATAAAGGTTCCTTTAAATGAAATAAAACTCTCATCCTTATATTTCCAGGAAAGTTATTCTTGGGAATAAATCTACTAAACTTGAAACAAACACCCCCTAAGAACAATTTTCATACCTTGATCTGAAAGTAGTCATGTAAAGTACCCAAAACAACACCATTATTAGTATGGATTATCAGAGTCAAATAATGCTTACACCTTTACCTGGCTATTGTAAGCAAATACTGGCACCCTGAAATACAGATGACTCCCAAACTCCACCAAATTTGTCACATGAAATTCAAATAACAACAAAGATCGTACTTTATTGGATTGGATAGTGAAATAAGAGATAAATTAAACACAACCAGCAATAAATGTATACAACTGCGGGAAATCATAGCTACGTGGTGTTTTTTAGTTCCAAAATCAAAGGAACGAGAATAATAAAAAACAAACAAAGGCAAGCCAGCTTTATAGGTTCTTGGTAGCACAAGTTATCAAACTTGGGAATTAAGGTAAAATGGACATGGACAATTTGTATAGGCTCCACATAAGTTTGGTCCTCTAAGTAGATGCGTCAAGGTAGGCCATAAATTTGTCAAGTCCTGGTTCATCTGGTCTTCTGGTTTAGGCAGTAGGCAGGCTGGCGGGCTTCACACATCTCGGCTGTTTGGATGGTAAGGGAAAGGGAACAAAGGTAAAACAAGAGCATCAGAATTCTAAACGGGACACTGGTCAGGTTAAGATATCAGTCCCTTATATAACAATGTGACTGACCTATATAAATCATAGGAAGTTGCTAAAAAAAGGATAAGTGGTTTATGAAAACTGTAATCTACCTGGGGCGACCAATCAAGTTCAGTAAGCATGGTTTCTCCTCCTAGAAACATTGTTCTGACTAGGCAACCTGGTAACAATATAAAAAAGAGGTGAACTTAAGAGCACTCATAAGTTAAGAGTAAACTCTTTACACATAGACAGGGATAAAGAAACTTGGAATGTAACATAACTTGATTGTGGAAATAAGAAAATACTTCCTAGTACAAATCAAATCTCCATGAAGTAACTTCTAACATGTTTATCAAAAAAACAACTTCCATGTCCTAACATGTTTAACACAGGGTTATGTTAGCAGTCCCAATAGACAAGGGTCAGTGTAGATTAATTAAATAGAATAAGGATGGCAATGAGATTGCCATTCGGTAGTTTTAATGTTTCGTTGATTGGGAGAGACTGGCTCGCTAATTCCTAGAGGTTGTGTTAATTTTAATCGGTTATTTTCTTTAATTCCAGCGGTTTGTATTTTCTCTGTATTGTTCAGTATAATACAAGTATTATTCACTAGATTCTGCCAATTATCTACCATATTCTATCAAGTGAATATAAAATATCAAAGCAGATATCTAAGTTTTGTCTTGGAAGCGGTTATAATCTGCTAGGTTCACCTACAAAGCAGATATCTCATTCATCTACAACAAACATTCATAAGAAGGAAGAAATGGAAGAAGTGAAGCAAAAAGTCAGACTTGAGGAAGATTGGTTACCAGACAGTACTATTCCGTCCCAAGGAATAACTTTCGTAGTCCCCGTAACCACTACCTCCAGCGAGCTACAGATAAACAAAACAATATTACAAACATCAGATGAGAAATAATGGATTAACTTGAACTCTTGAAGAACTCAGCTACATGCAAATGTTATCCAAAAATAAAATTTGGTTAGATAGAAGTACCTGAGAACTTGCATAACTTCCATAAGTATCGCCAGGTCCTAAATCACTTGAACCTCCATAGCCACTTGAATATGAATGTCCGCGTCCATGTCTTTTGACATCCCTACTGTCATAGTTAAGAACATCTGGACCATCTACTGGAGCAGGAATATATGGTAGAACTGGAAGAAATCCAGGGACAGCACCCTCTCTATCAAAAAGGTTTGCTCTCAGTCGTGTAAGAACTTGTACAAGAGCATCTTTGGCAACATCAAGGTCTCCCGAAATCTAATCAACAAAGCAGATACCGGCAAAGCCAGCATTATAGGAAAAAAAATTAGTACTTTTTATCACGCAAAGAAGGCAACGTTACCAAACAAAGTGAGAAAAAAAGTACCCTTACCTGCACCATTTCATCATCGTCAGAAGCAATTTTAGGAAGATTTTCCTTTGACAGTATGCGAATATTGGATTTTGTAAGCCTTCTCATCTCAGTTATAATAGATCCTCCTTTACCGATAAGGCAGCCAATTCGTGATGATGATACCAACAGACGGGTAGTAAAAGAGATGATTCCAGAATCTCTTTCACTTTTTTCACTGCATCGGGGTTGCAAAAGCACAGCTGCTTCTACTGTTGGAGAGAAAGTTTCTTCAAAGAACTGCATTAGCACAGCTCAGAAAATATTAATACACAGAAGTAAAATTTTGAAAACAAAAATTGCAAGCCAAGAAAAAACATTTCCCAGTACAAATACTACGATAATTTTTATACAATGAAAAAGAAAAATGGCCCACTGGTAATTAATAGTTCACCTCTTTTGTTGAGATGGTTATTAAGCACTCATCCCCTTTTGCAGAACTGTCAACTTTGATGGTTGCCCCAGAATCCTGCCTAATTTGATTTATTATGCCACCACCTTTCCCTATCACGCCGCCAAGGTTTCCAGTTGGACAAACCAATCGCACTGAAAATTCTTTTGAAGAGGATATTTCATCCCTCGGAGCCGAGTACATAGACCGTGGTGGCCAGTCACCAGTGTCACCTTTATATCCCCCATAAGAACCAACAAGAGGAGCCATCCCCACAATCGGAGGTCCTGCAGTTGGACCCATGAGTGAACCACCACTGGGATATACAGCAGGAACAGAAGAACCAAGCAAATGCTGAGTTCGAGAAGGATTATGATGAAGTCGAGATGCAATTTGATGCAAAGCCTTTTTCACAACTGCAGCATCCCCAGAAATCTGGAATTTCAAAACCGATAAAGAAAACTCATTATAAGCAAAAACATTTGATAATTTTTCCACTCAGATCTAAGAGTATTCTAAAATTCATATAAGCAAACTCTGGCACAAAAAATTTCATGATAACTACTGCACCTACAATTGTTGGACAAAATTAATAAACTGTTATTTAACAGTTAACGTTATAAACTGTTATTTAACAAGGAAACAATGTTAATAAATGTAAGGAATCATAAGTATAACGTAATTCTAAGAAAATGCCACCTAATTTACCTGCACAAGCTCATCAGATCTCAAGGCACACGCAGGCACGTGATCATCCTTAAGAATACGAATCTGAGCCCCAGTTTCACTGCGTAAATTCTGAACTATCTGGCCACCTTTTCCAAGAACACAGCCAATCTGATCAGACGGCACCAACAGCTTAGCATTCACTTGGGGACCGCCTTCTTCCTCCTGATCACTATTTAAATCTTCAGCAACCACCCTATCATGAATCTTAAACAACGCATCCTCAGCAGGTGAGACACGCTTATCACCGTCATCAACAGTATTAGTCTCATCACTTGAACTGTAGACAGTAACAACACGCTCGTCACACCCCGGCACAGTCTCACCAATCCTAATCTTAGCCTTGGTTTCTACCCTCAATTGCTTAACTATCTCACCTCCCCTACCAATGATACTACCAATCTTTCTCCCCGGACACAAATAGCGAAAAACAGTATCTTCCTTGTTAATCACAAACTGCTCCCTATCCCTATCATGGTCACCTCCATTCCTCCTTTTATTTCCTCCACCATCATAGTCAGATTGGGATCGAGGACGCTTGCCATAATTATTTCTTTCTCTTTGACCACCCATCACAGAAAATTCTTAGTATCCGCAAATTCAATGCTTCTTACAAAAAGCAAATTACTCTGCAAAGGTTTACAAGTAACAACACCAAAAGTCAAAAAACTTGAAAAACAGATTAAAATCATCAAAACTCACTCCAAATCTTACATGATATACTCGACAATACAAACACAATTGATAAACCAAATGAGCTCGTTTGTTACAACTTTTTTCACGAAAAAAAAAAAAGGACTTTTTTAACAAAATAATCGCTTTTAGAAGTTTGCATATGGTTGTTACAGGCTTTAAAAACTGAGAATCTTAAAAAACAATATCTAAAGAAAACAAAATTACTGTACAGAAGTTCACAAGTTACAACATCAAAAGTTAAAAAACTTGAAAAACAGATTAAAAACATCAACATTCACTCCAAATCCTACACAATATGTTCATAATATCAAAATTTATCAACCAAATAATCTCTTTGACCACCCATCACACTAAATTACTAATCTCAGCTACTAAATCAAATTCAAAACTTTTCACAAAAGGCAAATTACTCTACTGCATAAATTATCAAATTTCAACATCAGAAGTCAAAAAACTTGAAAAGCAGATTAAATACATCAAAATTCACTACAAATCTATAAACCCAATTTGTAAACCTTAAAAAAATAAAAAAAAGATTAATTTTTTTCATAACCCAAGATACAATTTCAACAAAAAAATCAATATTTTCATTTAGAAACAAAGATTTAGAGCTATGTCATGAAAAATAAATCATTAACCTTCAATTTACACAAACAAATACAAAATTACGAACAACCCATAAGAAATTAAGCAAAATTTACGACATTTTAACGCATTACAATAACGAATCAACACCAAAATCAAATAAAAATTGAAAATTTTATATTAAAAAAATTAGGGTTTCGAAATTGAAATTTTTTAAAAAAAATGGAAAAATTGAAACAAAATTTTATAGAAGAAATTGATGAATGGAATGAAAAGTTGGTGATGGAAAAAGTTGAGATCTAAGAAGAAGCTTACAGTAGAGAGAGGATTGAAACGCAGAAGCAAAAGTCGTCGGTAGAAGAGAAAGAAGGAATCCTTTGTAATGTCACAGTTTAGGTTTTTTGTTGTTTATATCAAAGAATCAAAGATACTATGTGAAAATATATTAAAATGATAATCATAATGATAATGATGTCATAATTAAGAATTTCTTTTTTTGATAATTAAGAATTTAATTTAATTGATTTATGAAATCATGAAAGATAGGATTGTTTAGAGCTGTCAAAACAGGGGCCGGCCCGTTTAACCCGATTAATTATAGGGCTTGGGCCTTAAATATTGAGCCCGAATTTGAATAGGGCTTTTTAGCCCGGCCCTAAAAAGCCCGGTACCCGTTAGGGCTAGCCCGAACGGGCCGCGGGTAGCCCGTTAGCCCGCATAACAAAAAAAAAATCCTATAAATTATTTATATTTTTCAAAATATTCTTTACTTAGTTGATTATAAAGTAAAA